>SMTZ1_10011910_pt1 | contig 12545 bp, 13 predicted proteins | sample DeeMarSWOR136_30_FD_25667 | JGI IMG/M metagenome (IMG submission 25667) | reverse complement strand
GGAAGAAGGTTGAGGGCGGTGACAAAGAGGCCGACCCATCCCGCATATCCCATGGGGTGAAGGAGAATATCATGATTCTCTGCAACCTCGCCCATGACTAAGTTCTGGATGAAAGAGAATAGCAGAGGATCTGCCAGTCGGATGGTTCCTTCTCTAATTTGGGATGCGGGAATGACCTCAGAAAATTTCAAGCCGATCGCGATCGCAGGAATGCTAAGGATGAGACTAACAAAAGGTCCTGCCACACCCGTATCAAAGAGGGTCTTTCGAGAGGAGATGGTGCTCTCCATTCGAATCACTGCACCTAGTGTCCCGAAAGGTGAAAAAGGAAAAGGTAGGAAATAAGGCAGTGTCGCTCTCACCCCGTATCTTCGGGACATGAAATAGTGGCCCATTTCATGTCCGAGAAGGATGAGGATGATCGTGATAGAATAGGCGGGGCCTCCAACAATCAACGTAGAGGCCACCGTCAAAATAAAAAGTAGAATATGAACCCAGGTTCGTTGCATGAATGGGCCTTATTTCTTTTTCTTATGACGATCCCTGTCCAATTGTTTCTTGTGTTTGTGTTTTCGCATCTTCTTTCGTCTCTTCTTCACGACGCTTCCCATATCATCACCCCTTTCTAATAAAATACGCTAGGCGCATAATGCATAGCTGTAGTCATACCAGCACTAATCGACAATGACGTTGGTTTGAGTTCTCAAGACACCGGAGATCCCTTGAATTTCCTTGAATTTTGGTGACGATGAAGTCTCCAAGGATATTGATGTCGGGAGCCTCCACCAGAGCGATCACGTCATAAGGGCCCGTCGTTGCATTGGCTCGCTTCACCCCCTGTATCTTGGTTGCCTCCTTAGCCACATCTCTTGCAGCCCCTGCCGTACACTCGATAAAGACATAAGCGGAAATCGGCATACCACCACCTCCTTCAAGAGATAAATTATCTTAAACTTCATCCAATTTCAAGTTTAAAGTGGTTGGGAAAGTTTGTGACAGCAGAAGATATCTAGAGAATTAATCGTGAACAAGCTCAAATGTGATCAGATTTCTCAAATCAAAGACCTACCCTACTTTTCTTTCCTTTATTCTGTTTTTTTCATCGACATAAACAAGTATCGGCTTGTGGTTGAGCACTTCCTCTTCTTCACATATGGAGTAAGAGCAGATAATTATAAGATCTCCCTTTGCGGCAAGTCTAGCAGCAGCACCGTTTAAACAAATTTCGCCTTTACCGCGCTCACCTTTTATGACGTAAGTAGAAAATCTAGTTGCATTGTATAGATTGTAAATATCTACTTGCTCATATTCAACTATGTTTGTCGCATCCATTAGATCCTGGTCAATAGTGACGCTTCCATCATAATAAACGTTGGTTCCATTAACCGTTGCCTTATGGATCTTCGATTTGAGCATCATTCTCTTCATTGCCCTTCCCTTCCTATTATTATATTATCAATAAGTCGAATTTTTCCCACCATTGCTGCAATAGCGATCACAGCAGGCTTGCTCACATGCTCCATCTTTTCCAGTGTTTCCGCATCTCTGATCTCTAAATATTGAAGAGAGACTCCTTCCACAGAATTAATGATCTTCTTTACAGCTTCGCAAAGCGTTAAGACCTGTCTCTCTCCGGAATCATATACCTCTTTACCTTTCATAAGAGCACGATATATCATCAAAGCCTTTCTTCTGTCTTGGGAAGAAAGATAAGTGTTTCTTGAGCTCATCGCAATCCCATCTTTTTCCCTAGTTAAGAGACTGGGGATAATTTCGATGTCGAGATTGAGATCCTCAACCAACCTCTTAATCACCAAAAGTTGCTGGTAGTCCTTCTCTCCAAAAACGGCTGAGTGGGGTCTGACGATATTGAAAAGCTTTGTTACGACAGTCGCGACCCCTCTGAAGTGTCCCGGCCTGAAATCGCCGCAGAGTCCCTTGGAAACTTCTGTGACATCGATATAAGTCTGATATCCTGGAGGATACATATCTTTTGGTTCTGGAATAAAAAGGAAATCAACACCTTCTCTATCGAGCTTTGCCTTATCTCCCTCTTCATCGCGGGGATATCTTTCGAAATCTTCTTCGGGTCCAAATTGAGTCGGATTGACAAAGATTGACACCACAACAATATCACATAAGCTTTTGGCCTTTCTGACTAAAGAGAGGTGGGCATCATGTAAATAACCCATAGTGGGGACAAACCCTATTCTTTTCCCCTCTTTCCTAAGGAGGTCCGATATTCTCTGCATCTCCTTTAGAGCAGAAACTACTTCCATTTTCCGCCTAAGTTTATGTGGGAATTGCCGACAAACTCCTAATTTATAAGTAATCAATTTATTTGTCCTTTGTCAAGCTTCTGCATAGAGATTTCTTAAAAAGTCCTGAAATCTCTGGGATAAAGAAAATCTGTATAATCCTTTTTTTGAAATCATTGCAATCAAGAGAGCACATGGTAGTTTTTCAGAGCTCTCTTATACCATCTATCTATCGATTTAAAATTTTTATTTGATGACCATTCGGGGAATCCAGAGAGAGAGCTCTGGAATGTAGGTTACGAGGAAAAGGATTGAAATGGCCGCAATGAGAAACGGAAGGATGGCTTTAACGATCTGATCTAAAGTGATCTTGGCGATGCTGCACGCGATGAAGAGACAGACACCCAGAGGAGGGGTGATGAGACCAATGACAAGATTCAGAACCATCACCAATCCGAAGTGGATCGGGTCAATTCCAACCTTTATGGCCAGTGGAAGAAGGATAGGGGTGAGAATAATCAGTGAGGCTGTAGTTTCCATGAAGGTTCCCACGAATAGGAGGAAGACGTTGATTAATAGTAAGATCACCCATTTATTGCTGGAGATCGAGAGAAAGATTTGAGCGATGGATTGTGGAACTTGCTGGTGCGCGAGGATCCAACCAAGGATGGCAGAGTTTGCAATAACAAACATGATGATGGAGGTGGTGACCACACTGTCAATTAATACTTTCTTAAGGTCTTTCCATCTTATTTCTCGATATATCAAAAAACTGACGAGAAAGGCATAACACACTGCTACCACTGCTGCCTCCGTGGGTGTGAAGATTCCTCCAAGAATCCCCCCTATAATGATGGCTGGCATCATCAGAGCGAGGATCGCATCCTTCAATCCAGATAAAAATTCTTTGATCGATTTTATCTTTTCTTTTGGATAATTCCTCTTACAGGAGATCGCATAGGCAACTCCCAATAAGGACAACCCCACCATGACTCCCGGTATGACCCCTGCAAGAAAGAGGGCCCCGATCGAAAGTTCTCCTACTGTCCCAAGGATCACCATTGGAATGCTTGGTGGAATAATGGGCCCCACCGTAGAGGAGGCTGCTGTAATGGCAGCGCTGAAGTCCTTGTCGTATTTTTCTTCAGTCATAGCAGGAATTAAGATGGAGCCAAGGGCCGAAGTGTCCGCGACGGCTGCGCCTGTAATGCCTGCAAAGAACATACTGGCCACCACATTAACCAAGGCTAATCCTCCCCGCACATATCCTAAAAGAAGGTTGCAAAAATGAATGAGCCTCTTAGTGATTCCGCCAACGTTCATCAGATTTCCTGCTAGGATGAAAAAAGGGACAGCTAAGAGAGGGAAAGAGTCCGTTCCGGAAAACATCTCCTTAGGTATAAGCAGAAAGGGGATATTTCCTGAATAGATGAGGGCCACAAAAGAGGTCAATCCTAGAACAAAGGCAATAGGAATGCCCAAAATCAAAAAAGTGATAAAGCTAATGCCGAGGATCCAGAGCAATTTAAAATCCCCCTTCCAATCTCTTTTCTCCCTCCGTCTTCTCAATCCCCACCAATCCTTCTTTACGTTTCCATCCCAGCATCAACTCGTTGAGGAGATGAGGGATCATAATGAGCGATCCAATAGGGATCGCTAAATAGGGGATCCCCAATCCTCATGGCTGGGGATGATTGCCTCATATTGATGGAAGCCATCTGAAAACCTTTGACGAGGACAACCAGGAGGAAGATGAAGATGATGACCAATGTGAGCAGATAAACCAGACGCCTCCTCTCTTTTGGAAGTTTTGTCAAAAAGGTTTCAACACCAATATGGAGTCCCCTCTTTAGGGCAATCGATGCCCCAAGAAAGGAGGCCCAAACTAATGAATAACGTGAGAGTTCCTCAGACCAAGGAAGCGCGTGCATGATGACGAATCGAAAGAACACCTGAGCGAAAGTAACGACCGTCATCGCTACGAGGAGCCAGAGACAACTCCATTCTGCGAATTTATTGCAATAAAAGCTGATTTTGGAGAACATCTGGTCTACTTTGTGCCCACAATCTTCTCGATCAAGTCTTTCCCAAATTTCCCCTCATACTTGTTATAGGTAGGTTCCGTTGCTTTCTGGAAGAGTTTCTTGTTCGGGTATGTCACCTGCATTCCAAAGCCCTTCAGCTCCTCCAGCATCTTAGCTTCATTTTCTCGAATAAATTTCCTTTCAAATTTGGCTGCCTCTTTTCCTGCCTCCATGAGGGCCTTCTGAAGAGCCAAGGGAAGGCTATTGAATTTTTTTTCGTTCATAAGAAGGAGTGCGGGTGAATAGACATGGCCCGTGAGAGCGAGGTTTTTGTTAACTTCGTAGATCTTATGGGTACGGATGATGTTAATCGGATTCTCCTGCCCATCGATCACGCCCTGTTGGAGGGATGTATAGACCTCACCCCAGGTCATTGGGGTAGGATCTGCTCCCAGTGTCCTAAACGCATCCATATGGACTTCATTCTCCATGGTTCGTAACTTCAAGCCCTTCACATCTTCAGGCTTATTGACGGGGCGCTTATTATTGGTTAAGTTTCTGAAGCCGTTTTCCCAGAAGGCAATTCCTTTAATTCGTGCTTTTGAGAGGTCCTTTAAAAGCCCTTCTCCAATAGGTCCATCAAGAACCTTATCTACATGGTTGTTGTCCCTGAAAAGGAAAGGAAGGTCGACGACCAGCATCTGTGGAACAAATCCACCCACAGGCCCTGTCGATGTAACGACCAGGTCAATTGTTCCAATCTGAAGTCCTTCGATGCACTCCCGTTCTCCCTTACCCAATTGCCCACCGGGGTATATCTCGATCTTCAACTGGCCCTTGGTCTTCTGCTCCACCAGTTTTGCAAGCTCCATGGCTCCGATATGATAGGGTGCAGAAGTGGAGACCACATGGGCCAATTTCAATGTCATCGGCGCCGAAATGACGATGGAGGCCGTACTCAGAATGAAAAGCCCTGCTACCGCGAAAAAGACGGATATACGTTTAAACTTTTCCATATGCTTTTAGCTCCTTATAACGTGAATTTGGTTCTATTTGACCTTACTCAGCTCCGTCTCATCAATATGGAAACTATGTTGGTCTGTCGGAAATGATTCCTTCAACACCTCTTCTCGATAAGTCTCAAAGGCTTTGAGGATCATTTCACTCAGATTGACATATCGTTTGGCAAATTTAGGAGTGAAACGATCGAAGAGGCCCAACATATCATGGACCACTAAGATCTGACCGTCGCAGTGGACGCCCGCACCGATCCCCATTGTAGGAATTTTCAGACGTTCTGTAATCCTCTTTGCAATTGGGGCAGGAATGGCTTCGAGGAGTACTGAAAATGCACCTGCGTCTTCGAGCAATAAAGCGTCGTCAATAATCCTCTGAGCAGCCTGAGCGTCTTTGCCTTGGACCTTGAATCCACCGAGCATGGAAATGGTCTGAGGGGTCAATCCAATATGCCCCATGACCGGAATACCCGCTTTCACGATTGCCTTCACAATGTCTTTTACGCTAACGCCTCCCTCCAGCTTCACGGCGTCGGCTCCTCCTTCCTTCATGAATCGGCCGGCATTGAGGATAGCATCCCTCTCAGAAGTGTTATAGGACATGAAGGGCATGTCACCAATGATCAGTGCATATTTTGCTCCACGAGTGACAGCCTTTGTATGGTGGATCATCTCATCCATGGTGACGGGGATCGTATTCTCATAACCCAGAACTGTCATCCCGAGAGAGTCCCCAACCAGAATGATCTCAATTCCTGCCCGGTCTTCGAGCAGAGCAAGGGGATAGTCATAGGCAGTGAGCATCGTAATCTTCTGCCCTTCATTCTTCATGGCCTGAATGTCGACGGGGGTAATTTTTTTACGGTCCATCCTTTCCTCCAAAATTCGAAATTTGGCCTGCCTGCTGGTAGGCAGGGATTTCGGGCTTCGGATTTAAAACCCTTTTTCAATCACCTTAACCAGGTCTGTGATTGTCTGATTATAAGGAACACGGATCCCCAGACGTTCTGCTTCCCTCACAATGGCCCCATTGATGGCATTGATTTCGGTTTCCCGTCTATAGTCAAAATCCTGACCCATTGAAGAACGATTCTCCCTCGTGGCTTGTGCAACAGCTTTTACTTTGTCGATCGGGTCCTCCTCAATCCGAATCCCTTTTCTCCGAGCAACCTCCACGGCTTCGGACACCAATGTCTCCATCAATTTCAGTGTCTCGGGATAATCTAAGAGTTGCCCGTTTTTCAATCCGGTTAAGGCAGTCAAAGCGTTGATGCCAATATTGATAAAGAACTTATCCCACACGAGGTCGTAGATAGTGGGGGTAACCTCGGTTTCAATCCCTGCCTTATTAAACACTTGGGCAATCTGTTTGACCCGATCCGTCACCTTCCCATCCAGTTCACCGATATAGGTCTTTCCCCGTCCGGCATGGCGAATATGCCCTGGACCTAACAGGGTTGCTCCGTGGTTGGTGACTCCCAACATCACATTTTTTCGATCCACCCTTTTACAAATGACCTCCTCATTTCCTAGACCATTCTGAAGAGTGAGAAAGACAGTATCCTCCTTCTGCAGGACCAGGGCATCTGAGACAGCTTTTTCCGTATGATAGGTCTTAATAAAGAAGATGATCAGATCGGCCTTTCCAACCGAGGCGACATTGGAGGTAGCATTCACACGAATGATTTGCTGCTTTCCTTTCTCTTCAACGATAAGGCCTGCAGAGCGGATTGCATCAATCTGCTCCTTACGGATACCGACCAACCAGACCTCTTCTTCCGAAAGGGCCAGGTGCCCTCCGAAGAGGCTTCCCATGGCTCCTGTTCCCATGATTACGATCTTCATTCTTACCTCTCTTTGATTCCTAATTGGTGAGAGTCAAACAGAAAGCTAGCACAGGTGACTACAGAAATCAAGGTTTTCCAACCCCACATAATCCACCGGCCAGCGGAGATTTGGTTAAATTAAAAAAAATTTAAGTCTCATTTAAAAAGTATTGACAGGCGCTCTTGAAGGGCTTATACAATATTTGTGGTTTCCGATGACATCAGACATGAGGTAAAGAAACTCCATATCGGGAAGAAGATTCGGGAACTTCGAAAGAAGGCAGGCCTCGTTCTTCAGGACCTCTCCAACCGCACAGGTCTTTCCAAACCTCTTCTCTCCCAAATTGAGAAAGAGGTCGTTTCTCCTCCTATCGCCACTCTTCTGAAGATTTCGAGAGCCTTAGACATCAACATTGGGTTTTTCTTTCAAAATCATGATCCAGAGGAGAGAGTGGTCCTCGTGAGAAAAGACGAAAGCAAAGTTATCGACTCTCGATATTTTGGGAGGGAGGAGAGTGGCTACTACTACGAGGCCCTGGCCTATAAGAAGTCCAAAAAGTATATGGAACCTTTCTTGGTGGAATTTAAGAGGAAGAAGGCCGAGAAGTTGTCCTATTTCAGCCATGAAGGAGAAGAATTCATCTATCTATTGGAAGGGACCTTAGAGTTCAGAACGGAGAACCAGCAATACATCCTTCGTCCAGGAGACTCACTTTATTTTGAGTCTTCGATTCCCCATGCCTATCGGGCTCTGGAGAGAAAGAACGCGAAGGCTTTAACGGTGGTCTATCCGTCAAGATAGAAACTCCTTGGGGAGGACGGTTGAGGTTAGGAAGCCCCTGCCTACCGGCAGGCAGGCGTTTGGTTTGGGGTGAAGGGGTAAAGGAATTGACAATAAGGGATTTAAGACGAAAGACGTAACCTAATTGCGAAACTGGCGTCATTCCCCTGAGCTTTAAACCCAAGACAATTTTACGAGGCAAGAGATGATCGAAGTCCGATTTCATGGAAGGGGTGGCCAGGGAGCCCAGGTGGCATCGAAAGTGCTGGCTGTTGCCTTTTTCCATGAGGGGTTGTATGTGCAATCTTTCCCTGCTTTTGGGGTGGAGAGACGAGGAGCTCCTGTGATGGCCTTTTTGAGAGTAGATCAACAACCCATCCAGTTGAGGGTCAACATCTATGAACCCGATCATATCGTGGTCTTAGATCCTACGTTGATCGGGGCGGTTGATGTGACGTCAGGACTTAAAGGGAAAGGTTGGGTCCTGGTCAATTCAAGTCAACCTCCTGGGGCCTTTGATCGGTTAAAGGATTTTCAAGTAGCCACGGTGGATGCAACTTCGATCGCCATTCAGAACGGTTTAGGTTCCCGGACGAACCCGATTGTCAATACAGCCATTCTGGGTGCCTTTTCGAAGGTGACCGGCCTTGTGAAGATCGACTCCATTGCCCTCGCCATTCGCGAAGAGTTGCCTGTCAAGAAGGGGGAGAATGCCAAAGCCGCGAGAGAGGCCTATCAAGAAGTTGAGTTTTAATTTGCGGGAAGGATGACATGGGAAAACAGATCCTCATCACCAGAGCTACGGAAATGCCGGATATCCCAATTTCTTTGGGAAACATGGAATGGAACAAGACAGGCACCTGGAGGGCGCAGAGGCCTTTTTATGAAGACAAGACCCCACCTTGCAATGCGGCGTGCCCTGCAGGAAATGATATCGTTGCCTTCATCCAAAAGATAACCCAAGGCGATTTTGAGGAGGCGTGGAATCTGATCAAAGAAGAGAATCCTTTTCCTGGAGTCTGTGGTCGAGTCTGTTTTCATCCCTGCGAATCAAAGTGCAATCGAGGATCGTATGATGAACCGGTTGCGATCCATGCCTTGGAACGGTTTGTCGCTGATTTTGTTTCCCGCCTTGCCAAAAAGACCGAAAAGGTTTCAGCAGAGCAGAGAGGAAAGGTCGCCATAATAGGATCTGGACCCGCGGGTCTAAGTTGTGCCTACCATTTAGCAAAGCTTCGTTATAGCGTCACCGTATTCGAATCCTTTTCCCTGGCAGGGGGTGTGTTAAGAACGGGAATTCCTTCCTATCGGTTGCCTAAGGATGTGCTAGACGAAGAAATTTCAAGCATTGAGGCATTGGGAGTAGAGATTCATACTGGAGTTGTAATTGGTGAAGAGATAAGAATAGAAGAGCTGAAGGATTATCAAGCCATCTTCATTGGTACAGGGGCACATCAAAGTAGGGTTCTCAACATCCCTGGAGAGAAAGGGAGGGGCGTCTTTAGCGGCTTGGATCTTCTGGAAAAGGTCAATCTTGATGGAAAGGTGAAGATAGGTGAGAACGTTGCCATCATCGGCGGAGGGAATACAGCGATTGATGTGGCCCGGTCTGTGATCCGCCTGGGAAAGAAGGCGACCATCCTCTATCGTCGCTCAAAAGAGGAGATGCCAGCTTTCGAGGGTGAGATCGTTGAAGCCCTCGAAGAAGGAGTGAGAATAAGATATTTGGTTAATCCCATTCGTATTCAACAAAAGGAGAGTTTGAAACGTTTGGAATGTCTTCGGATGGTGCTGGGGGAGAAAGATGAGAGTGGCCGGAGAAAGCCTGTCCCAATTCCCAACTCCAATTTTTTTATTGAAGCGGATAGCGTGATCATTGCGGCGGGAGAAGATGTCAAAGCTTCCTTCCTTCCAAAAGGGATTGGGCAGAAAGAAGGGCTCGTTCTCACACAGATGGACGGAAAGACAACCGCAGAAGGAATCTTTGCGGGAGGAGATCTTACATCCAATCAGCGCACGGTAGCCCATGCCATTGGTTCGGGCAAGAAGGCGGCCATGGCGATCGATTGTTACTTAAAGGGCAATGATTCTGAAGGGGCGATCCGCCAAATTCTTGTCGGAAATGGTCCTTCGATTTCGATTTTCAAATATCTCCATCCCGGGGAGAGACCGAGAAATTCCCATTTGGTGACCTTTGAAGAGTTAAATATGGACTATTTCGAGCCTTCAAGGAGAGAGAAAGAACCCAAGCGCTCCCCCAAAGAGCGGATCAAAAAAATTGTAGAAGTGACCTCAACCTTAACAGAGAATGCTGTATTAAGGGAAGCAGAGCGATGTTTCAGTTGCGGGACATGTAATGAATGCGAGAACTGTTATATCTTCTGCCCCGATGCGTCTATATCAAAAAAGGGGAAAGAGATTTCTCACCAGGTGGATTACGATTTTTGTAAGGGCTGTGGGATCTGTTTCGTTGAATGTCCCCGAAGGGCCATCTCCTTGGAAGAGGAGGCACGATGAAAAAGGTTATTACGGGAAATCAAGCAGTGGCCTATGGAGCGATATTGAGCCGGGTTGATGTCATCTCTGCCTACCCGATCACACCCCAGACAACGATCGTGGAAGAGCTATCAGAGCTCGTAGCAAGCGGTCGGTTAAATACAAAATTTTTGAAGGTCGAATCAGAGCATTCTGCCATGGCTGCCTTGATCGGTGCTTCCACGGGAGGGGTTAGATGTTTTACGGCCACCTCTTCCCATGGCTTAGCCTATATGCATGAGATGCTCCACTGGGCCTCCGGAGCGAGACTTCCCATTGTGATGGTTAATGTCAACCGAGCCCTGGGCCCAGGATGGAATATATGGAGTGATCAGACGGATTCCCTCTCTCAACGTGATACGGGATGGATTCAGCTCTATTGCGAAAATAACCAGGAGGTCCTCGACACCATCCTTCAGGCTTATCGGATTGCTGAATCGGTAAAGCTTCCTGTCATGGTGGTCCTCGACGCCTTTGTCCTCTCACATACCTCTGAGGCTGTGGAAATTCCTGCGATGGAGGAAGTTGACAAATTCTTACCGCCGTGCTGTTTAGAGTACACGATCGGTACCCAGGAATCCGTAGCCTTTTCAGTGATCACAACGCCTGAATATTTTTTTGAATTCCGGTATAAGATTCAAAAGGCGATGGAGCAAGTCCCTGGGATCGCGAAGAATGTAGATGATGAATTCAGATCCTGGTTTGGCCGCGGTTACGGTGCCATCGAACGATACGGGAAAGAGGAGGCTGAGGTTCTCTTGATGACCTCAGGAACCGTGACCAGCACCTCCAGGATTGTGATCCAGAAACTGGTGCAAAAGGGATACGGCGTCGCCGGAATAAAGATAAAAAGATTTCGACCCTTCCCGTCCGAAGAGATTCGTGAGGCCATGAAAGGGGCAAAAAAGTTAGCGGTCATCGACAGAAATCTTTCTGTCGGAATCGGAGGGATCTTTGCCCAGGAATTGAGGGCTTCCCTTTACTCCGGAGAGGAGAGGCCTCAGGTCTTTGGATTCGTTTCAGGATTGGGTGGAAGGGATATTACCCCGGAACTCATTGAGGAAGCCATTCAGTATACGTGGGAACACCGTCAGCCCGAAGAGGACATCCTTTGGCTAGGGCTTAGGAAATGAATAGTGAACAGTCACCAGTAAGCAGTAGGCAGTGATAAGAAACAGAACAATAAGGTAGGGACCTTAGATGAAAAAAATGGAAATACCTCTTTCTGAGATTTTGGGACATGGCCATCTGGCCTGTGCTGGATGTGGGGCAGCCCTTGCCATGAGACTTACCCTTAAAGCCCTCGGGGAAAAGACTGTCATGGTCTTCCCCGCCTCTTGCTGGTCCATTATCCCAGGGTTTTGGCCCTATTCCAGTTTCCACATGACAGCTATCCATGCTGGCTTTGTAACGGGCGGGGCGACTGCATCAGGGATTAGAGCGGCCTTAGATGTACGAGGTGATCGTGAGACGTTGGTAGCGGTATGGGCAGGAGACGGTGGGACCTTTGACATCGGGCTGCAATCCCTTTCTGGCGCCGCAGAGAGAAATGAAGATTTCCTTTATATCTGTAATGACAATGAGGGTTACATGAATACCGGGACCCAAAGAAGTTCAGCTACGCCTTTGCTCGCCTGGACAACAACCACTCCGGTTCAGAAGCCCAAAGAGAATCCCAAGAAAGACATTATGGCGATCATGGCCGACCACCAGATCCCCTATGCGGCGACGGCTACCATTGCGTATCCTGAGGATTTCCTGCGGAAAATGGAAAAGGCCAAGAAGATCCGGGGAACCCGATTCATTCACCTCCTCTCTCCGTGTCCTCCGGGCTGGAGGATTCCTTCGGAAGTCACCGTTAGAATTTCAAGGCTTGCCGTTCGGTCAAGAGTCTTTCCCCTTTATGAAATAGAGAACGGGAGGTCCTTTACGATTCAGGAAGAATCTCAGGTTGTTCCCGTTAAAAAGTATTTAGAACTTCATGGGCGTTTCAGCCACCTCACGGAGAGGGATATTGAGGAGACTCAAAAGAGAGTGGACGATGCTTGGGAACGCCTTCTGAGAAGAGCCCACTGTTAACCCCTTCCTTTTATTAGAAAGGTTTT
>SMTZ1_10005678_pt1 | contig 12545 bp, 6 predicted proteins | sample DeeMarSWOR136_30_FD_25667 | JGI IMG/M metagenome (IMG submission 25667) | reverse complement strand
CTTTCGGTTGCCCAGACATCTAACCAGGGATTTATCATCGCAGGACGCAGCGTCACCGGTTCTTATCCGATCATCGATCCGCCTGTTAGCGATGCCTGGCTTCTGAAAACAGATGCCAATGGCGATACGCTCTGGACAAAGACTTATGGAGGAAATGGAAACGACTATTGTACATCCATTCAACAGACTTCGGATTTGGGATATATAATGACCGGCACAACGAACGCTGAATATTGCTATCCCAAATATGAAATTAATGAAGATTATGAACCGGGCGCCTCCCATGCCTGGCTCATAAAAACCGATGCCAAAGGCGATACCCTCTGGACAAAAGCCTATCATGAGAGAAGTCATGGCAATTGTGTGGATCAGACATTCGATGGCGGGTATATTATTGTCGGATGGATATTCCCTGATGAACCGGATAACCAGAGTGATGTGTTACTGATCAAAACGGATTCATCGGGAGATACCCTGTGGATAAAAACCATTGGGGGAGATGATTATGACGCTGGATTCTGTGTTCGACAAACGGCAGACGGCTATGTGATAGCAGGCCAAACAAAACCCGAAGGCAAGCCATACAATGCGCTGTTAATTAAAACAGATTTATCAGGAGAAGTTCTCTGGAGTAAGACCTTTGGCGGACAATTGAGTGATGTGGCATTTTCTGTGGATGTATCTGATGAACGATATTTCATTACCGGATCAACCAATGGCACCTGGTGGGTGACCGCAATGTCAGATATGTGGGCATTTGAAACAGACGTTAACGGTAATTTGATCTGGGAACGTATCTATGATATTCGTTTTACCGATATTTCATTTAGTGGTATCCAGAGCTCTGATGGCGGATATGTAATTACAGGAATGACTTCTGGTGGTTTTGGCGGTGATCTTTGGCAGGCAAAATTAGTCCAGGAACCCACCAGCGTTGAGGACAATCCGCTAAGAATAACGGATTATCTTTTAAATCAGAATTATCCCAATCCCTTTAACGCTGCAACAAAGATCAGTTTTTATCTTTATGAAGCGACGTCTGTCAGCTTAAAAATATATGATGTTCTTGGAAGAGTGGTCGAAACCCTCATTGAGGGTCCAATGTCTGCTGGATATCATGATATCGAGTGGAATTCCCTAAATTTGCCCAGCGGTATTTATATCTGTCGGCTGGAATCGAATGGATATACCAAAACAATAAAGATGTTATTGGAAAAATAGCAAAAGTAAATCTTGATTTAGAAATTGAAAATTTTGTGATATTTGTCACATTTTTTCTTGGTGTAATATAATATTTTTAGATATCAATCTCCTCGAGAGCCGACCCCTCATCTTTTTTGAAGAGTCGGCTTTTTATTTTTAAGTGAAGACGTCCCATTGGATTTTTTTATAAAAATTTGTCTGTAAAAAGAATTGCTTGTCATTTTCAATTAATTTATGTATGTTATAAAGAGAAAATGGCAAGTCTAGTGAGTTGAATAAAACCTGGAACAGCTTCTCAAAGAGAAGCGAAAACGCCGTACCCTAATGAATAACAATTATGTGTTGATTTTACGCAATAATGAAAAACGCTGTCGAGAGTATCAACGATATATCGCAGCGCATCCGGAGGAACAAGATAGGGTAGTGGTTATTCTACCAGCAAATGGTAGAGAATCAAGAAGCAGAACCTTGTAGAATTTACTATTCGAAATTTAGCTGGATTTAAAGTGAAAGCGCAGCGGGCAACTGGTGACAAGGTAGAACGGGCAAAACCTTTTGCGTCGCAGGTCGCGGCTTGTATTGATTTGCCAAAGTGGCCGTATTGATTTATGACTCAAAATCATACAAAATGTGGATGCGTTTTCGGAACATTTACGAATTTAGAAACTCCTCGAGCACAGGTTTGATAACTTTTTTATCCTGAATAGGGGAGAGTCTGATATATTGATTTTAAAGACAGTTACCAAAATTTTTATTGATTTTTAAATCTTAATTATGTAAATTGTCAACTGGATATATGTAGATCCTTAAATGTCACAAGACTTTAACTAGTGGCATTCTCCAGGGTATCGAAAGAGTCTTACCATTGGATATGCTCGAATATTTCAACCAGCAGCGTTCTCAAAAATAGGGGAGTGGATTTTATAATTCATTATTTGTATAAAGATAAATTTGTAAGTTATCAAGTATATCAATAATTTGCGCCAGTAGCTCAATCGGATAGAGCGTTGGCCTCCGGAGCCAGAGGTTGTGGGTTCGATTCCCGTCTGGCGCACTAGTGTAAGCATATTAAAAATAGTATCATATTTGCTATACAACATTAATAAATTTCCTCCTCAAAAAACTCAAAATGGGGCAGTTTTGGACGGAAAATATTGATGAAATATTGAGGACGTGAGCCATCGTCTCAAGACACTCTGAAAGCTTTTCCCGATCCATGAGCCCAATCATGACCACGGCCTCTCGTAAAGGTACCTTGCAAGATATATCGTGATTTAATGACCGTGAAACGGCCAGGTTGGCCAGTTACTGTCTTGTTACAGTCGCCAGAGCCAGATTCGGGATCCGGCTCCAGCTTCTCCACCATTGCTCCGAGAGACTGTTTTCATAACGCTTCTGACATACTGAACTATCTGCATGCTTGGAATATTGTCAAAGTATTTCTGATATCGCTTTTGCCCAGATCGATGAATTGATTGATTTTATTAAAGCGAATCCGGAGGTTGTTAACCTAAAATTTTTTTACAATTATTTAAAAAAGTACTTGACTTTAAAACATAAAATTTTTATTTTGATTTAAATAACGAAATCGTTTTCTATATTTTAAATGATATGGTAAAATGAATAACGTTATTCTTGTATTCGTTTCAATGTGTTTCTTCATACCAGCTAATTCAATCTCTCAAACTCAATTACTTTCTTTTTCGACTTTTCTACTATTAGAGATTGAACAATATGAATCCCGATTTTGCCAACTCCAGATCAACGCACAATATATTAATCCTTTTGATGTTAATGACGTCAGGGTTGCCATGCTTGTTCACACATCATCCTGGGATAAAATCACTCAACCTGGCTTCTTTTTTAGCAATAACAATGATGTTTCTTTTTTGGGATTAAGATTCACCCCCGCAAAAGTCACTAATTATTTATATCATTTTAATATTCAAACTCAAAGCGATACAATTATTACTAAATCGATTTCGTTTGAAGTAATTCCATCAAAAATAAATGGATTTCTTAGTCTGAATCCAGAATCAGATTATACTTCTAAATTCGATTCTGAACTATTGATTTGAGCATTCGGTGAAAATGTCTGCTGGGCTGATGATTATGAGTGTTATTTCAAAAAGCGAAATGAAATCAAAATGAACAATGATAACAATTAAAGAAATAGCTAAACTCGCCAATGTGGCACAATCAACTGTGTCAAAAGCATTAAATGATAGAGCTGATGTGAGTCCAGAGACGAAAAGAAAAGTTGTCGAGATTGCAAAACAATATAATTTTGTTCCCAATGCCTTTGGAAAAGGATTGAAAAGTCGGACGACTGAGAATATAGGTGTTATTTTTGGGCGAGAGTCGCAGCCATTATCTGGTAATCCTTTTTATTCAAGAGTTCTGGAAGGAATAGAGGCTGAGCTTGCTATGAACAATTACAATCTTGTTTTGCAACTTATACCAGAAAGTCAACAAGATATGTTACCTAAAATGGTACGTCAACGACAGGTTGATGGCCTTATTTTGGCTGGCATATTCCAGGAACAGTTTATTCAAAATATTTTATCAAACAATATTAATATTGTTTTAATAGATCCCAAAATAATTATTGATAATTGTAGTCAGATCCTTATCGATAATGAATATGGTGCATTTACCGCAACTCAATATTTAATTCAAAAAGGGCATCAACAGATCGGATTTATTTCGGGTGATTTAGAACGATTAAGTTTTAAGCAAAGGTTTGATGGATTTAAAAAGGCATTGAAATATAATGATATAGCTGTTGAAAAAAATTTAATTATGACAGGTGGATTAGAAAAAGGCTATGAACATGTAAAAAGTTTATTAAAGTTGGAAAACCGACCAACAGCTATATTTGCCGCTAATGATATCAACGCTATACATGGGTATAAAGCGATTCAGGAAAAAAATTTTAAGATTCCCGATGACATCAGCATTATTGGATTTGATGATATTGATCTGGCTAAGTATTCAACGCCGTCACTCACAACGGTTCGTGTTTACAAAGAAGAACTGGGCTCTATTGGCGTACGGACGCTTCTACAAATGATTAATGGTGAAAATAAAACACCCATTACTACGATTGTACCGACAAGATTAATAGAGAGGGAGTCGGTAAAAGGACTGGAAAAACTGAATTAAAATTTTACTCTTAGACTTTTGCAAAATTAAGATTTAGGTGTCATTTCGAACGGAACGAAGTGAAGTGAGAAATCTGGCTAATCAACTATATTTCTGGGATATACAGATTCCTCACTCCGCTTCACTGCGTTCGGAATGACAAAAATTTTTGTTATTTTGCAGAAGCCTATTTTACTCTATTTAAGGAGGATGGATCAATGATAAAAAAAAGGAAATCTTATTTATTCATTTTCTTGTTGCTGCTATGGTTATGCAATCAGTTAGCATGGTCTGGAACAACAGGAAAAATATCAGGTGTTGTAACTGATAAAGAAAACGGAGAACCATTACCGGGAGCGAATATTATTATCGAAGGGACTACAATGGGAGCAGCTTCTGATCTGAAGGGACAATATATCATCATCAATATTCCTCCGGGAGAGTATACTCTTACTGCGAGATATATGGGATACAATCCGCTAATCATAGAAAAAGTTCGTGTGCTCATTGATCAAACGACTACCGTTAATTTTCAAATGAGTTTGAAAACGCTTGAGCTTGAAGAAGTAACTGTGGTTGCTGAAAGGCCCGTTGTAAAAAGGGATGTTGCCACAAGCGTCACTCATGTTTCATCTGAAGAGATTGAAAGTCTTCCTGTGGTCAATACAATGGATGTTATAAACTTACAGGCAGGTATACAGGCGGATGATGTCAGGGGAATTGAAATCCGGGGAGGCGGCGGAGATCAATCGTTGTTTTTGGTGGATGGTGTTACATTTCGAGATCCACGAAACAATAATCCGATTTCAGGCATTTCCCTGAGCTCGATCAATGAAATTTCCGTGGAACGAGGCGGATTTGAAGCTGAGTATGGTCAGGTACGTGCTGGTATTATTAACATTGTGACTAAAGAAGGAGGTAAGGATCGCTATTACGGTTCTGTTACGCTGAAGGGGAATTCTCCCCAGAAAAAGTACTTTGGCATCTCCCCTTTTGATCCCAATTCGATGTGGCTGAAGCCTTATCTGGACGATGCGGTATGCTGGACAGGCACGGACAATGGTGCCTGGGATGAATATACCCAGCAGCAGTATCCGTCTTTTGAAGGGTGGAACGCGGTTTCACAGCGTTTATTAGCCGATGATGATCCAACCAACGATTTGACGCCTATTGGAGCACAACGAGAATGGATCTGGCAACAACGCAAGATGCCTGTAACGGATCAGTTTGATTATAATATTGATGCCGGATTTGGCGGACCTGTACCAGTTATCAGTAAGGCACTCGGTGATCTTCGATTTTTTACATCTTACCGCGGGGAGCGTGAGATGTATATCGTTCCTCTCTCAAGGGATGATTATGTAGCGTATGACTGGTCTACCAAGCTCACCTCCAATATTTCTAATGCGATTAAATTAAATGGCTCTTATGCCACGGGAAAACAGTTTACCATAGCGAATAATTGGGCGGGAGCCGATTTTGTCTCGTTACAGTATATGCGCGATGCGGCAACAATTGTCAATACTTTTGGTGACCGACATTACCGGTTATTTAGCACGGGCTACTATAGTATCGCTGATATTTCCCATAACATTTATTCTGCCAAGCTTATTCATACCTTAAGCCAGAATACGTTTTATGAGACCTCACTCGAACATGTGAGCAGAAAATACTTTACCCGTCCACCGGCCGCGAGAGATACAGCCCGCGTTTACGAGATTGCGCCCGGCTACTTTGTGGACGAAGCTTTGTACGGATATACAACCAAACAGCATTATGCCAGAGCGCGTGATAATAGCGATATCTCATCAACCACGTTGAAATTCAATCTGACAAGTCAGCTCACATTTAACCATCTGATCAAAACAGGTTTTGAATTTATGTACAGTGATCTGGATATTGATTTTGGCTATGTCAGCAGCTTTACTGGCGTCGATGAAGATTTTAATAGGATGCGGATGCGTGTCTTCCCGATTCGCGCCGCGTTTTATCTACAGGATAAAATGGAATTTAAAGAACTTATCGTGAAATTGGGACTGCGACTCGATTATTCCAATTCAAATACGGATTGGGTGGATGCAGGTTACTTTGATGAAAGTTTCCTCTCTTCCAGGTATGATCCAGAGCAAGATTATCCAAAGAAAGAATCTGAAGGTCAATGGTCACTCAGTCCTCGTCTGGGCATTTCCCATCCTGTTACAGACAATTCGAAACTGTTTTTTAATTACGGTCATTTTAAACAATTACCAATTTATCAGGAAATATTTCGCGTCGGTCGCGATGTCACGGGCTCAATGAGGCATTTCAGTGATCCCAATCTGGTGCTTTCCAAAACCATTGCTTATGAGCTGGGATACGATCACGCTTTATTCGATCATTATCTCCTTCAATTAGCTGGGTTTTATCGGGATATTAAAGATCAACGCACCACAACGTTATATGTCGGCAGAAGCGCCGTGAGCTATCAAATGGTGACCAATAACAATTACGCCGATATTCGTGGATTTGAATTTACCCTTCGAAAAAGCAGCGGGCGATGGGTATCTGGATTTTTAAACTATACCTATCAAGTGCGCAAGGCAGGTAATTTTGGTTATCAACAAGTATATGAGAATCCATTCGATAATCGACAGTATCAGGAACGAGCGACTGATGTCTATCTGCAACGCCCGGTCCCACAACCGTACGCTACCGGCAATCTCAATTTCCATATTCCTGCGGATTACAACAAGCTGACCGTGCTGGGTGTCAATCCACTCAGCAATTTAAACATCAGTTTGATTGCTAACTGGCAGGCTGGCCCTAAGCTGACATACAATCCGAAACAGATTCAAGGGTTGATCAATAATGTCCAGAAAAAAGCTTTTTATGACATCACCTTGCGCGCCAACAAGCTCTTTACCTTTAAAAAGTTAAAATTTGATCTGTTTGTAGAAATCAGTAATCTCCTCAACACCAAATTTTTAAATGTCGGACAATTCATCGGTACGTCGGGTTACCCTGACTTTGGTCCATTTTGGGATTTTCATGATTATAGTGCGTATATGGAATCACTACATCTATCAGAAAGCGATGCGTATGACAATATTCCTGGAGATGATAAAATTGGCGATTATCGAAAAGAGGGTGTTGCTTATCAACCCATTGAATTTTACAACGAACGATTAGAGAGCGGCGAAGCCGGGGTGATTTATTACGATCGAAATACAGACCAGTATCTAGAATATGTAGATGACAGTTGGCAGGGAGTAGATAAAGGACGAATGAATAAGATTCTGGACGACAAAGCCTATATCGATATGCCCAACATGACATCTTTTCATTTCCTGAATCCGAGAGCAGTTTTTTTCGGTTTAAGGATTTCATTTGATTTGGATTAAGTTTTTATGTAGCATATAAAATAGAAAGGGAACGAAATGCGAAATACAAGGAAATCGTTTCACAGATGGCTGCCTATTGTGGCAGGATGTGTATTGCTTTTAACAATGGAAACAGGGGGGCTGTTCGCTCAAACTGCGGGAGAACTGAGATATTTACGCGTGGGTTCTCTTCACAGCTTCTTCGGCGCACGGGCGACCGAACCTGAGTATCCACGCTATTCATCAGGCTCGGGATTACGCCAGTGCGACGGTCTCTGGTGGCCAGCCGAATACGGTGATGCCCTCTCCGGCATCAGGGCTAAAGCATTCTTCATTGGGACGACCAACTTCATGGATCCTGTTTTGAAAACTGAGTTCAGGTACAAGGTGGTGGGTGTTGGGCCTCGAGATAATCCGGCTCAGGCTGCCATGGTCTTTCCCCAGGTGCACAAATTGATCGGGAAGTTTAATCATCCGGTGGTCATTGTGGATGGAATACCAGCCACAGAAAATGATTATGAGGATCTCCTGGACGAAATCGATGAGGACATGATTGCCGACCGGATGATCGTGACCCAGGTACATACATCCATTGGAGTGACGATGACACGAAAAATCATGGCTTTCTCTCAACAATACCATGATAACTATTTTATCTACGAATATATCTTCAAGAATACAGGTATTATCGACAATAAGGCTACGAAAGTGGAGAAGGTATTAACCGGTGTGGTTTTTCATTTTCAGCACCGATATGCACCGGGAGGTGGTGAACCGGTACCGGGTTATAATGAAGGTTGGGGTACATGGAACTCTACCTGGGGCAGAAGCTGTGTGAATCAGGTGATCAATACCGGACCCAATGCGCCTACCATGCAGTACTCCTGGTACGGTCCGCATTCGGAACGTAATGTTCCTGATGATTGGGGATGTCCAAATGAGCAGGAGGATGGCGTTCTGGGAGGTGTGCAGTATAACGGTTTTGTCACTTTATATGCCGATCGATCAGCGCAAGACCCATCCAATGATCTGAATCAACCATTCACGACTCACTTTTTAGGTTCCGATCAACTAGAAATCAATAATACCTACAATCAATATGATGCGGATATCATGCGGATTAAATATGAGGCAATGACTAAGGGCCACGCAGAAATAACCCATGCGGATCAGATTGAAGCACAGGGCATATTTGCCAATGAATATGGAGATGATGGTGGTGGTTATTCCCAGGCTGTCGGATATGGTCCCTATGACCTGGAACCTCGCGACTCGATTCGAATCGTTCTCGCAGAAGGAGTAGCGGGCATCAACCGCGAGCTAAATCGAGAAGTGGGACGAAACTGGCTTATCTGGCTGAATGGCGAAGGCTCTCCCACGCTCGGTAAGCCTGAAGGTTCTGTAACGACCGATTACAATGCATACAAGAGAGAATGGGTTCAAACCGGGGAGGATTCCATCCTTAAAACGCTGAACCGGGCGGTCCAGGCTTATAAAAATAACTTAAATATCCCTCAACCGCCTCCACCTCCTGAAGAGTTTATTGTCAGTTCAGGTGGAGACCGGATTAAATTGTTATGGACTGACAATGCGACATCCTGGCCGAATTTTGACGGTTATGTGATCTATCGCTCTGAGGGCAGTGTCACCCAGCCTGAAACGATCTACAAGAAGCTTTTTGAATGTGATAGGTCTAATTTGGTTCATAGCTACGATGATACTTCGGCACGTCGCGGCTTTAATTACTACTACTATATCCAGAGCAAAGATAATGGATCAACTAATGATATTCAACCCGGCACCCCGCTTTACAGTGGAAAATTCTGGACCATAACCAGTAATCCTGCAACGCTACAGCGTCCGGCTGTTGAGGACAGCCTGGAAGCGATTCGGATCGTGCCCAATCCTTATGATATTCGATCACGCGCCTTTCAATTTGGTGTTGATGAAAGTTTTGATCGGATTGCTTTCTACAATCTGCCTCCAGTCTGTACTATTCGAATATTTACGGAACGAGGAGACCTTATCTGGGAAAAAGTACACGATACTTATACAGGAGATGAGCTGTGGGATTCAAAGACATCCTCAGGGCAAAATGTGGTAAGCGGTCTTTACCTGGTCCATTTTGAAACACCGGAAGGTAACTCAATTATTCGAAAAATGATAATCATCAGATAAATAAAAATAAGGAAAAGCGTTATGAAGAAGCGATTTAAATATCTTGGGATTGGGTTGTTGATGTTATTTTTATTGGCAACCCCCGACATTTTAGCAGCAGGGGAAAAGCTGGCTCAATCGGGATTTCAATTTCTCAGTGTTAATTCTGACGCTCAAGCGGCAGCTTTAGGCGGTGCCTTGACGGCAAGAGATTTTAGATCTAGCGCACTATTTTTTAATCCTGCTGGTATGGCACGAATGTCAACATTTTTTGACATAACAGCCAGCTTAAACGAATGGATAGCTGATATTAAGCATAATACATTCAGTTTAGCAATCAATCCTGCTCATGGTCAGTACGGTGTTTTTGGATTTTCAGTACAATATGTAAGCTATGGTGAAGTCATTACTACTGTTGTGGATAAAAGCGCTGAAGCCGGTTTTTTAGATACCGGAACCATAGAACCTTCTGCCTTATCTGTCGGATTCGGTTATGCAAAAGCCATTACTGATCGATTTTCAGTAGGTGGACAGATCCGCTATGTAGAACAAGATTTAGGTCACAGTATCATTCCTGCTGCTATAACATTAACAGATACCGTGAAGAGAGAAACGGAGAATGCTTTACAACCATTGGCTTTTGATTTTGGGACAATTTATAAAACACAATTGAAAGGGCTGGCATTCGGCATGTCGATTCGGAATTTTTCCAAAGAGATTAAATACGCAAAAGAAGGTTTTGAGCTACCCCTGGTTTTCACAATGGGAATAACGATGGATTTAATGAATCTGTTACCAGAGATGGGATTAGACCAAAACGCTATCCTTTCGATAGACGCTTCCCATTATCGGTCCCACCCAGAACAGATCAAAGTCGGGTTAGACTATACGTTTATGCGTATGTTATCACTTCGTGTCGGTTATGTTAGTAATAATTATGAAGAGAATGTTTCTTATGGTGTTGGTTTCTCGAAACTGGGATTTTCAATTGACTATGCATACACACCTTTTGGTCTTTTTGATAATGTCAGACGTATAACCGTGCGTTTTTCGTTATAATTGCTGAATCATCAATAAAAAGATTTAGGAGTAAATCGATGAAAATTAATAAACTAATAGCTGGAATCCTTATAGGACTAGGATCTTTTCTAATGCTCTTATTATCAGGATGTGAATATAAAGGTCCTAACTCTTCTTGGGATGAATTAGAGAAGCGAGAAAAAATCGTGGTCGAGATCGAGCGCGTGGAACCGGAACAAGCCGGTGCAGCCAGTGAGCTCACTATCATTGGCACTAATTTTTCTACCAATTCTGAGGAAAACTGGGTCTATATTGAGAACGTGCGATGTGTGGTGAAGTCATGTACTGATGCATCGATCGTGATATATCGTCCCAACGTCGTCGGCAATTCGTTGACTATAAAGGTATCAGTTCTCAATGCAATTAATGTAGCCACGTTTTCACCATACAAAATGGAAGCAGTGGTTGAAGATTTCGGTAACTTTGCCGGTGAGGATGCTATACTGGCTACCACTGTGGATCAGAATGAGAATGTCTATTTGGCCATGAATAATACCGATGTTATTCGTTTAAAATCTGATGGTACTCGTGATACAGAATTTTTAGGCACAACAGCCTACAGCTTATGGACCGACATGAAAGTTTGTTCCGATGGGTATCTCTATCTGGCTAGATCCAATAATATAATTTATCGCTTACCTAAGGAGGGTGGCAGCACCGAAGAGTATGTAAAATTTGCCAGCAGGAATGATAGAGTAAACTCTATTGACTTTGATGAAAACGGCAACCTTTTCGGCGGTGGAAGAAAGACCATTGTTGTGATTCGTCCCGATAGTAGTTACGAAAAATTAGGATATTATTCGGATTACGAAATTGCTTCTGTACGTGTATACAATAACTATGTGTATGTAGCTGCTGAAAATTCGAGTACCGGAATCTGGCGTCATCAGATTTTAGACCAAAATGGTTCTATTGGTGATCAAGAATTGGTACTGGATTGGAGTACAAGTCCGTACGCAGATGCACGTATATACGATATTACCTTTTCTGAAAACGGTGTGATTTATATTGCGACGGATAATAATGAAGTATCTTCCATCATTAAGTATAATCCTGATGCTGGCAGTCTTGAACCGTTGTTTTTTGAAATCATTCCATCGGCTGTGGAGCAATTGGTATGGGGTAATTCAACCTATTTGTACGCTGTCATTAATCGCAATATACGATTTGACCAGGGGGGACAGTTGTTACGGATCAATACGGGAGAGCCTGGCGCACCATATTATGGTTGGCAGTAATCAAATATTTTATAATCAGGCATCAACATTTTTGTTAACTAAGCAGCGGCATTAAGAATTAAATTTTAAAGGAGGTGATTCAAATAATAATTTAACTAAGTAACCTAATAGAACTTAAATAGTGTCTGAAGGAAAACTAGTAAAACCTGTCATTCCGAGCGGAGCGAAGCGGAGTCGAGGAATCTTTATATCCTGATAAATTAGTGCGTTAACCAGATTTCTCCCTTTGGTCGAAATGACAAAAACAGGACTTTTCGTTCAGGCACTAATAAATAGAGATCTGCAAAATTAAAATAAAGCTGTCATTTCGAACGGAACGAAGTGGAGTGAGAAATCTGTATATCTTATAATATCAGTTCGTTAA
>SMTZ1_10005676_pt1 | contig 12546 bp, 13 predicted proteins | sample DeeMarSWOR136_30_FD_25667 | JGI IMG/M metagenome (IMG submission 25667) | reverse complement strand
GGATCGGGACAGCAAGCAAAGGGAGCATCAGATGTCTTTATTCCTAGTTTATCGAATACTCTTCTAGCTGATGCTTCAATAAAAGGGATTCTATTCCCTATTACACAACCCTGAAATAATTTATATTCTTCTGCTGTTGCCATATTCAATCTTTCTTTTTTATTATATTAATAATTTGGGTATATATTGAATTTATTAAAAAATTTGTTAATTCTAAAGATATCTTTGCCTACATTGTTAAAAAATAGTCTATTATTTTCTAAGATATTGTGTAAATATTTTTATATCCCTTTTTCTTAATAGATTTTTATCATATCAATTTATAATACAAAAAAAATTAAGTGAGATGGATAAAAAATGTCATACAGTCCTCCAACAAAAGGAACAATTATTTTTTCTTTTTTAATTTTGTTAATAGGACTCGCAATAGGAATATACGAAATATATGATGGACTTGCAAAAACTCTTGGGGTACCATCTAATTATATTTTATTAGCCGGATTTATTCTATGTTTTCTTAGTTGGCTAATTATCTATATTGGAGTACGGGTCAGAGGTTTATAACCTTAAAAAATATAAATTTCACAAATCAAATTACAAATTCTTTTTTTTTTTGAATTTAATGTATATGTAAAAAATTAGTAAATAAAAAAAAATAAGTATAAATTAATATTTGAGTCTAAACTTCTTCCTTTTCTTTCTTTTTTTTCATAAATCGCCTTGCCCAAATTGTCAGAAAGACTCCAATTATACCATAGCTAGCCGGGCCCAATAATAATCCAATCATAATCTCGGTTACGGTTCCGGTTATGCTTCCAGTATATATGCCCGTTATCAACCAACTTAAAAAGCCTATCAATCCCATTCCCGCTCCCAGTCCAATTATCCATTTTCCAATTGGAACAATTTTAAAAGCAATTATTGATCCAACTATTACAGAGATACCTCCTCCAAGTGCGATAAAAATGCATAGCGTTAGGAATATTTCGAGTTGAGCTCTATATTCTGGAAATTGTTTTGTTGCTTCTGTGACGATTAATCTATAAACTAGAGCATTTCCAACGATACTGGCAATGACCATTAAGACACCGCCAATTATACATGCAGTAATAGATCCTTTATTTTGCATTTTATTCAACTTTAAATTATTATTTGGTTCTAAAACAAAAATATTGAAAAAATCAATATTTAGTATTTTATAGTGTAGAGATATAAAAATCTTCTATAATCTCTCTCTCACAAATTTTTTAGAAATTTATGTGGTATTAAATAATTTTTTTCATTAAATTAAAAATCTTAGTCTTATAAACTATTAATTTATTGCAAATCCTTATCTTTCCGATTATAATTTAAAGATGGCTTTCTAAATCATATTTTAAGGCAGTACCACAATAATGGCATTGACTGTTGGTATCAGGGTTTGCGGATTTACATATTGGACAAACAATTTTCTTCTGTAATTGTTCTGTCTTTTCTTCCTTTTTCTTTTCTTGAAACATTTGCTGAACGTAATCATCAGTAAATTCTTCTTTTTTACCAATCTTTTTCATTTTTCTACGGGCTATTATCGCTAATATTATCCCTATAAAATAAAGATCTAACAATAATCTAAGTATAAAAATACCAAAATCGAGCCAATTATCAATAGGATTGATGATTGTAGTCTCAATTAATATAAAAATAGAAATTCCAAATATTCCTGTACCAGTACCAAGAGTAATGATTAACTTGCCTAATTTATGTAGATGTATTAGGACTAATATTGCTCCAACTATCACAGAAATACCTCCTCCAAGCATTATATAAAGAATTATCGTAAGAAATATTGTTAAAGCATTAGTTGGAATAGGCCCTATAACATTTCGAACATAAGGAACACCATATTCAAAATATAATCCAATAACTAATTGGAATAGTTGTAAACCCGCAAATTCCCCTAAAATCATCAGAGCTCCACCTAAAATACAAACTAAAATCCATTTAATCTCAACTTTCAAATCAACCAATCACCTTCCTAATATACCCCAACTCATCATAAATTTTAAAACAATACTAATAAATAAAAGCTCCTTAGACAAACTTTTATAAAAATTAAATAATATTTCATTTATTTAAAAATTGAGTTTTTAAATAATAAGAAGCTCAACCGATGATCCTATAAGGATGGGTGTAAATATTCATTCTTGATCCTCGTACAAAACCGATTAATGTTATCCCATAAGCAAATGCAAGTCTAATTCCTGATTCTATTGCAGCAGATACAGAAGCAACGATTGGTATTTTGGCTCTAACCGCCTTTAAAACACAATCTCCCGTTAATCTGCCAGAGGAAGTTAAAAACACATTATTAAAACTCTTTTTAGTTAATAACATGTCTCCTATGACCTTATCTATTGCATTATGACGGCCTATATCCTCTTTCAGGCTTAATAATATACCTTTCATATTAAATACGGCAGCACCGTGGCAGCCTCCAGTTTCCCGGTAAAGATTCATCTCTTGATATATTCGTTTTATTGCAGAAAAAATGATACCCGAACTCAATCTTGTATCATCTTTAGTTTTTATTAATTCTTTTTCATTTTCTAATGCTTTTTTAATTGTATCTCTCCACGGTGATGAGATTCCACATGAGGTATCTACAACTCGACCTACAGGATTAATATCTAGATTTTTTACACTAAAAGTAATCGAATCACTTAGCTCAACATTTATTTGGTTTTCTATCTCATCCGTTTTAATTTCTTTAATATCTGTAATTGCATTTATAATCCCTATTGAATATAAAAAACCTACGGCAAGTTCTTTTAGGTCTTTAGGGAGACATATGATATTCACTAGAGGTTCAGAGTTAACGATTAAATCAACGGGACTTTCAATAAGAACTGTGTCATTCATTTCAGATCTTTCCTCTTTGTTAATCCTTGTGATTTTTACTGGTCGTTTAAACATGGGTCGTATCTATTTATAAGTTAAGTCTAAAAGTCTTTAGTATTTAATTATAATTACACCGAAAATAAAAAAGAATAAGTATTTATCAAAAATTTTATTTAAGCGGCAATATATAATCTGCCGTTAGCAGATTTACTTATTTCGCCTGTTTTTTTATCAACAACCGAATGATTTTTAGTAACGGAATGATCTCCGCTGTATTCAATGAATTTTCCGGTGATTTTATCCCCATTAAAGAGTTCAATTTCTTTCACTTCACCAATTTTTTTAAAAGATGGGAGGATTTTAGGAACTTTTCCCTTAATAACAATAATTCCACGTACTTGATCTGCTCCAGCACAGCGATCTACATCACCCTCAACTATAATGGTTGCTCCATGATTATGAATTCCTAAAAAAGAACCGGCACTGCCACAAATTAAAGTAGGAAATTTTTTAGAGGGTGCTGAGCCTTTTGCCCATAACATGGATTCTACCCCGACTTTTCCTTTAACCTTGATGATTCCGTTTGTCATACCTTGCCAATAACCTCTATAAGCAGCCCCAACATAATTTCCAGCATCTCCCGTTATCTCTAATTCACCACCTTTTAGCATTGCACCTGCCCAATCATCAGCATTTCCGTTTACAGTGATTTTACCACCTCTCATATGATTTCCAACATGCATACCAACATCACTATTTATTATTATTTCACCTCCGGTCATCTTCTCCCCTATACGTTTTACGTTAGAAGCATCTCCTTCTATAATAATTTTCAGCTCATTTTTTTCTCCTGATTTGCCTGAAACTATAAAATAATCTCCAATTGTTCCTTGTTCTTTTCCAAGATATACTGGTAAATTTTTAATGTCTTCGATTGTTTTTCCTGCAAAATTGTCAGGAGTTATTGATTCTGCCTCGAGAGGCAAATTAATTTTGTTTTTTAATTTAAGTTTAATCTCAGACATAGTTTATTCTCCTATCTTTTCTTTTATTTTTTCTATTAATTTTTCTAAAATTTTCTTATCGGTTAGACTTTCACCAGGAGCTTCCTTTACCTTTCTTAATCGAAGCGGAACATTATCCATACGGTAGGCAGTTCCTTCTGCTTCTATCCCCGCAATTGCCGCAGGCAATACAATATCTGCGAATACTGTGGTGGGTGATTCATGTGGATCAATTACAATTAAAGGATGTTTAAACATTTGTCTTACAGATGCCGCAGGAAAATTACTTGCTGGATCAGAGGCAACTATTAATGAGGCATCGACCTGATCCTTTAAAAGGACTTCTACTGCTGAAAATTCTCCCGGATTATATCGGGGATAACCTCTTGAAAAATCTATGGAATAGGCATAGCCGGTATTCCACGCAAACACCTGATTTGCTCCCGCAACGTTGTAATGTCCGCGCATTGGAATTATTAAGAATTTGGTATGATCATTTAATTCCCTAGTTAAACATATGGCAGCATCTATATTTCGGTGGTGTGCCAAAGATTGTGTTAAACCCATTCCGAAAAAAATGACTCCATATTTACAATTTTTTAATTTATCGGCTAATTCTTTAATTTGTTCCATCGGAACTCCTGATACTTCGGTTGCATCTAATTCTACGCCTCTTACCACAGCTCTAATTGCGTTCAGTAGCTCATAATCTTCATTCGGATTCACTTTCACATACAAATCCGCTATCTGTGCTGTGTGTGTATTTCGTGGATCAATAACTACAATATATCTATCATTTCTCCCGTCTACTCTAAAATAACCCCGTACGAATTCACTGTACCTACCAAGATGTCTTGGATGTGCATGAACAGGATTGCATCCCCAAAATACTACTAAATCGGCCCTATTTTTGAATTCTCCTAAGGTTGATGAAGGCGCGCCTACGTCCTGTTTTGCGAGTAAGGTGGGGCCATGGCAAACTGAGGCGGTATTATCTAAAATCCCGCCTAATAGTTCTGCTAATTCAACTCCTTTACTCTGTGCTTCACATTCAGTACTTGAAAATCCGTACAATAATGGCCTTTTTGCTTTAGTTAATATTTCTGCTGCTTTATCGATGGCTTCATCCCAAGTGGCTTCTTTTAACTCGCCATCCTTTCTTATCAAGGGTTTTTCATACCTGTGCTCACTTGGATTAGATGAAAAAAACTTTTTTACGCCAATTTGACATCCGTTTCGCACTTCAATAACTTTATTATTTTCGATATCTACTTCGAGATCATCACACAAAGTACCGCAGAAAGGGCAAATTACGTCATAAACCGTTTTTATTTTCTTTATTACCATATAGATTATGCCTCCTTTAAGGATTTTATTAATTCTACTGCGTTTAATACTTTTCCACTTTTCATAACTTCCACTTTCGCCCTCATTCCTTTAAATGTGGGTGTCCCACTAGATTGGGAATCAGGATTGACAACTTGATTCGCCCACGGTCCCATCGGGATAAAAATTATTCCTGGATGGGGTCCCTCTTCTGATATAGTAGAATACACTATTACTTCTCCAAAATCGGTAATAACTTTAACGGGCGTCCCTACTAAAGTATCTAATTTCTTAAAATCATCTTTATCAAAGGCACAGATCGCGGCAGCGCGAACATTTTCCATAGTTGTTTTTCCACCCTCTAAAGCAACTCCTTGATTTATAGTTCTTCCTGTTAGTAATATTAAATTATTCATACTCATAATTTTATTCCTCCTTCTTTTCACTCCATCTTAATGTTTTAATCCTCTCTACTAAGGGTACCCAAAATAATTCAGAATACTTTCCTGACGACTTGACTTCAGTAATTTTTAACTTTATGGCCCCAGTAGGGCATGCATTATCACATGCACCACATGCGATACATTCATCAGGATCGACAACAACATTTGGAACGGTTTCCCACCCTTTTTGTGTTTTTGGAGGGATTGTAATGGCTCCTGAAGGGCAAACATCGGCACAAGCTTGACAACCCCCAGCGCACTCTTTATCTACAACGCTAACTTCCGCCTTTGTATATTGCTTTACCACTCTTTCAATTCCCTTGTCGTCCTTTATTTTTTTTGCCTCAAATTCTAACTTTGGAAGAGCCTTTTCTTTTACCAATTGAAGATTATCTAATTCTATTAATTCTCCGTCCTTCTTCATTTTTAAAGCACTAAATGGGCACATATAAACACAGGTCCCGCAATACACGCATTTATGAGGATCATAAAGGTTAGGAATAATTTCTTCTGTTGTAGGAAATCGTCTTGCAGCAGCCACGGGCCCTCTGCTAATTGCTTCCTTTGGGCATACTCTGGCGCAAGTTCCGCAACCTGTACACTTCTCTCTTTCTAATATCAACTCCAAACTCTCGGTTAGGAATTGAATTTTTATAGTTTCTTGATCTTTATCAATAGTTCTTGATATTTTTGGGAATGACATTTTTTTATACATCACACCTTATTTATAATTTCTATATGAATGGCGCTTTGAGGGCAGTTTTTAATACAAACACCGCAGCCAGTGCAGTTATCATTAATCCCCCTATTCTCATCATAAATTTCATAGGCTATTCCATTTCTGACCAGAATGACGGCATTTTCTTCAGTTAAAAAACCTTTATTCTTTAATTGCTCAAAGTTAACCGGGCAAGAGACTACACATATATTACAGCCAACACATTCGTGACGGTTAATCTTTAATCTGTATACTTGGGTCTTAACTTGAGTTACAGTCATGATTATTGCTTAATTTTGATTTGATGAGTTATATATACCTTCTTGACATGAAATATAACTTTTCTAGATTAATAAGGTAAAAGTATAGTTTTATAAAAAAATTTCTTTAATGGTTGTTAGGTCAATTTCTAATTTGAAAATCAAAATATTTGTTAAATTAAGTTTAAAATTATAAGACTCAAATTTATATATAGACCAATAAGAATAGTCTATAATAACATAATTCTGAGATTTTATTTAATTAAATGTCAAAATAAGGATTTTTCTCATGTCTTTAGATGTTTTTACTTTTTTAGTAGGAGGTCGGGCTGGAGAGGGAGTTAAAAAAGCTGGTTCAGTAGCAGCCCAATTATTTATTACTAAGGGTAGATATGTGTTTCAGATGGATGATTATATGAGTTTGATTCGTGGAGGTCATAATTTCTCTGTAGTAAGCACTTCAACTCGTTGGATTAGCAGTCAATATTTAAAAGCAGATTTGGTGGTATGTTTTGATCAAAGGAGTTATGATAAACATAAAACTCATCTATCCAAAGCTGGTTTTTTAATATATAATGCTGATAAAGTCGAAGGAGATACTGGGATAGGGATTCCCTTGTCAAAAGAAGCTAAATCCTATCCTAGACCAGATTTGATGTTAGGAGTAGGTGCCGTTGCGATACTAGCTGCTTTAATAGATTATTCGAAGGATATGCTGGAAATGCTTATTACAGAAGAATATCCTTTTGGTATTGAAAACAATATTTCTTATGCCAACAAAATATATAATCTGGTATATCCTGAAATAGGAGGTTTAATTAAAATTAATGATGGGGATAAAAGAAGAACCCATATTTATGGTAATTATGCAATAGCACTTGGTGCTATTGCTGGAGGATTGGATGTTTATTATGCATATCCTATGACACCAGCTTCTTCAATTTTGCATTATCTTGCAGCTTTGGCTGAAGATTATGGATTAGCTATCATTCATCCCGAAAATGAAATTGCTGTAATTAATATGGCTGTTGGAAGCGCTTTTACGGGTGCAAAAACGATAGTAGGGACCAGTGGAGGAGGATTTGCCCTTATGACAGAGGGTTTATCTTTCGCGGGGATGGTAGAGGCACCTGTATTGTGTATTTTATCACAAAGACCAGGGCCTGCAACAGGCGTTCCAACTTATACAGCACAAGGAGATTTGAATTTTGCTTTAAGTGCGGGACATGGTGAATTTTTGAGGATTATTGCCTCTCCAGGTACTATAGAAGAAGCTTTTTATTTGACGGCAAAAATGCTAGATTTAGTGTGGAAATACCAAACACCTGGAATTTTGTTAATTGAGAAACATTTATCTGAAAGTGCTATGACTGTCGATATTGATGTCTCTAAAGCAGCCTGGGCTGAACCAGAATTAGCTATGGAAGGTTCATATAAAAGATATATTGATACTTATACAGGAATTTCTCCCATGCTATTTCCACCCTCAAAAGAAGTAATTAAGTGGAATAGCCATGAACATGATGAGTTTGGGATAACCACAGAAGAATCTAAAATAGTATCTCAAATGCATGAAAAAAGGATGCGAAAAATTGAATCTCTCAAAAGTTATTTAAAAGGCTTTAAGACTATAAACATTTATGGCGAAAGAGGAGCGATAATTTTGACATATGGATCAACTACCATGAGTGTTTTAGAAGCGATAAAATTTGGCAATCTTGAGGCCATGGTTATCCAAATAATTTATTTAAATCCATTACCTATATGGGAATTAAAAAAATATTCATCAAAAGAAATTATTGTTGTAGAGCAAAGTATAGGATGTCAATTTTCAAATTTAATTAGAGAAAAGGCGGGATTATCTGTTAAAAATGTTATTAACGCTTATGATGGAAGACCATTTGATCCAATTGATTTAGCAAATAAATTAAGAGAGGTAATTTAATTTGAATGATTTAGGGACTTATGCTGAAAATACGTGGTGCCCCGGATGTGGAAATTTTGGTATTTTAAATGCATTTAAAAAAGCCATAATAGAACTTGAAAAAAAAGGATACAATAAAGAAACTCTTGTAATGACTTCCGGGATTGGCTGTCATGCTAAAATATTTGATTATCTAAATATTAATTCAGTCTACGCATTACATGGAAGGGACATGGCCACCGCCCAAGGCATAAAAATAGGGAATCCGGAATTAAAAGTTATTGACTTTGCTGGTGATGGAGATGCAATGGGAGAAGGATTGGCTCATGTAATTTTTGCGGCAAAAAGAAACTCAGATATCACAATAATTATGCATAATAACGGCGTATATGCTTTAACCACAGGTCAATATACTCCTTTAAGTAGAAAAGGCTGGAAAGGGCCATCAACGCCGAGTGGCAGTATTGAGGAACCCTTTAATGCTTTAGCACTCTTATTGGAAGCGGGGGCCTCTTTTATTGCACGTGGATATACAGCTAGGATTTCTCATCTTGTAGATTTAATAGTACAGGCCGTGGAACATAAGGGTTTTTCTTTCATTGAGGTGTTGCAACCTTGTGTTAGCTGGAATAATACCTATGACTTATATAACGAGGTTGTAGCGGAATTAGATTATGAACCCAAAACTTACGATGACGCAATGGCAGTTCTTAAAAAAAGGGATAAATTGCCAATTGGAATTATTTATAGAACTCAAAAATCCATTTTTCATCGTGAACTTTTAGGAGATCATCATCCTCTATATAATAAAATGCCTAGAGAAAAGAGGTTAGAAAAAATTAAAAATATATTAGAATTTAAATAAACTATTTATTACTCTTCTCTATTTATATGGGATTACACAAATAAAAATAAAAGTATTGTCGCTGATGTTAATGATCCCATGAAACTCATTGGGAGGAATATATATAGCATCGCCTTCCTTTGCTATTATTTTATTATTCTGAGCATCGATAAATTGAGCTTTCCCCTGTATTATATATATATGATGATCTTCGAAATGTTCATGAAGTCCAATTTGCCCTCCGGATTCGATTTCAAACCTTCGCGTTGCAAAGCTAGTTGGTCCATCTTCCCTAGTAATAAGCCAGCGAACAGTTGTCTCTGTTGAATGCGCCTTGGTAACAACCTCTTCTTTAACATCCTTAAAATTTCGTTTAATCATAACAAAAAATAATATTAAAAATTTAATTAAAATTTCTTTAAAAAGATCTAAGGACAGATTTAATAGAAAAGGATAAAAAAAAGTAAACTTGACTTTCTTAATATTATAAGTCAATTCGACCTATTGCTCTAAAAGGTAAAGCATTTCTGAATTCATCATAATTATAAATTCTCCTTCCATCCACAAGATTAGGGATCTTCATATGTTTTTTAAAATCTTCTGGTTTCAATTTGGCAAATTCATCCCATTCAGTAATTAAAAAAGCGCATTCAGAATCTTTTAATGCCTCTTTGATGGATGTAGCATAGTTTATTTTATCACCAATTTCTTCTCTTGCTGTTTCGAGTGCTTTTGGATCGTATCCCGTTATATTTGTTATTCCGCGTTTTCTTAATTCATTAATAACCCTTATGCTTGCTGCTTCTCTCATATCATCTGTGCCCGGTTTAAACGCAAGGCCTAATAATGTTACCTTTTTCCCTGCTAATTTACCAGCTAGATCTTCGGCAATATCTACTATACGAATTGCTTGGTCATCATTTATACTGAGTACGGCTTCTAACAATCTTGATGTATAACCCCTTGATTTCGACCATGCTTTAATAGCATTAACGTCCTTATGAAAACAAGATCCTCCAAAGCCGACTCCCGCACCGAGAAATCTAGGATTTATTCTATAATCTAAACCTACACCTTTCATAACCTGTACAACATCAACATTGGGCACGAGTTGTGCAAAATTGGCAAATTCATTAGCATAACTAATTTTTGTCGACAAAAGGCAATTGTTTCCGTATTTAACTAATTCGGCACTTTCTAAGTTCATTCGCAGGATCGGGCAGTTTTTTAAATGATCGCCGTAAAAATATTCATAAAACTCTTGGAGCATCATGCCGCTTCTTTCGTCGAATTCACCAATTACAATCCTATCCGGATATAGAGTGTCTTCAATTGAACGCCCTTCTGCTAAAAACTCTGGTTGCATACATAGCCCATAATCTTTTCCTGGTTGTTTACCTGAAACATCAGAAATTATTTTAGCTACTAAATTTCTTGAAGTTCCCGGCACAACTGTTGATCTCACGACAACCAGGTGATATTTGTCTTTTTGTTTTAAAGCTTCTCCAATTTCTTTTGCTGTACTTTCAATATAGCTCAAATCAATACTCTTATCGTCGCGCATTGGCGTACCCTGCGTAATCATGGAAATATCGGTCTCAACAATAGCTTTCACGGGATCAAGCAAACATTGTAGTATTTCAGGCTTCTCCTCCTTAATCTCATCCATGATTTCCTGTAAATTTGCCTCGTAAAATGGAGCTTTTCCCTCATTAATCATTTTAGCTTTTTTTTCATTATGAGTAGAAGCCAAAACCTTAATATCTTTCTGAGCAAAACACGCTGCACTGCATAAACCTATAAATCCAGTACCTAATATAGAAACTTTATATTTATACATTCTATTACACTGTAATTATAAGAATTATTTTTTTAATGGGATGGAAAATTGTTAAATATTTTTAAAAATTTACAATCTGCCTATTGCCCTAAATGGAATTTTTTTTTTAAATTCATTATAATCATAAATCCTTCTCCCGTCCACCAAATTTGGGATTTTCATTGAGTTTTGAAATGTCTCTGGTGTAAATTCTTTAAATTCATCCCATTCAGTAATTAAAATAGCACATTCTGAGTCTTTTAAAGCCTCCTCCGCCGAGTCCGCATACTTAATTCGTTTTCTAAATATATCCATTGCTGTTTCTTTTGCCTTCGGATCGTAACCTGTGATATCAAAAATCCCTCGACTTAAAAGTTCTGATACGATTCTGATACTTGGAGCTTCTCTCATGTCATCGGTATTTGGCTTAAAAGATAATCCTAATAGAGTGACTTTTCTTCCTTCCAGTTTACCGGCTAATTCTTCAGCAATATCTACTACATGTCTTGCTTGATAGTCATTCACATTTAGGACACTTTGTAATACTCGTGGTTTAAAAGATCTATTTTTAGCAAATTTTATTATTGCATTTACATCTTTTGGAAAGCAGGAACCACCAAAGCCTACTCCAGCATTTAAAAATTTTGGACTAATCCTATCGTCTAATCCTACACCTTTCATTACATCTTGAACGTCTGTATCAGGCATTAGCTCACAGATATTGGCAATATCCATAGCAAAACTGACTTTAGTTGCAAGTAAGCAATTATTGGCATATTTTACCATTTCAGCACTTTCAATATTCATCCTTAATAAGGGAAACTCCATTTCTTCGTAGAAATTCCTCCATAGATTTTCTAATAAATCACCGCTTCTTTTATCTAATTCTCCAATGACAATTCTGTTAGGATATAAAGTATCATATACAGCATTTCCCTCTCTTAAAAATTCGGGTTGCATACATAATCCAAAATCGCTTCCCATTTTTTTATCACTTTCCTTTTCAATATTTTTCCCAATTAGATTCCTCGTAGTGGTTGGTACAATTGTACTTCTTGCTACTATTAGATGATAATCTTCTTTATTTTTTAATGCTGCTCCAATCTCAAGGGAACAATTATTTATATAAGATAAGTCAATACTTTTATCTTCAAGCATTGGAGTACCCACACAAATAAAGGAGATATCTGAATTTAAAACAGCTCCATAATTATCTAACGATGCTCTTAGCTTTTTTGATGAAATAGCTTCTTCTAACATTTTATCTAAATCTTTTTCATAAAAAGGTGCTTTTCCTTTATTTACTAATTCCACATCTTTAGCTTCAAGAG
>SMTZ1_10005675_pt1 | contig 12547 bp, 7 predicted proteins | sample DeeMarSWOR136_30_FD_25667 | JGI IMG/M metagenome (IMG submission 25667) | reverse complement strand
CAAACCTGATTCTTTGGCTATCACAGCGTCCTACCGACCAAAAACAACGTCTGGCAATTTTCCCCATCGATGTAAGTGAATGTGTTGAAAACGATAAATGGATGGGATGGGCAATATCAGAAGCCGTGGGAGATTATTTTCAACGAGGCACAACAAGTGAATTCATCATTTATCCTGTAGATTGGCTTCAACCTATTATCAATTCAGATTCTTTAAAATTTGAATCTTATCTGAAATCTTTTAGCAGTCGAGTTAGGATTGATTATTATTTTTCTGGCAGTTTGCTTCACCAGGACAATTCATATTATCTTCAATATCACCTGCATTCATCAGATAAACTAATCGACTCCGCAAGAATGAAAATAGATTGTAATGATCATTATTTTGGCCTAAATATTGCTAGGAGGATCAAAAGCCATCTCCGGGAAGAAATAGAAATAAACGGTTCAAATCGACAAAATATTGAACAACTTCCACTGAAAAATTATATTTTAGGCAAGTTTGCACTACTAGCAGATTCGGCTTCGCAAGCTATTGAATATTTGGAACTTGCTACTAAGTATGATTCATCATTTTCACGTTCTTTCACATATCTGGCGGCTGCAAATTTACAACTCGGTCTTAAGGCAAAAAAAAGTGGTCATTCATCGATACAATTTTATAAAAGCGCAAAAAATTGTCTCGAAATTGCACAAAAATTAAACAGGAGCGATTCTCAAAATAACATATTCTATGCAAAATATTATATCCTGATGGAAAAATGGAATCACGCAGAAACAATATTGCGACAATTGATAACACAAGACCCAAATAATCCTTATAGTTATTTATATCTCACTCAACTTCATCCCAGTCGTTATATGGATTTAGATTTTAAAAATGAAGAAGAGCTTCTGAGACATGCGCTGTATTTATTCCCGGGATTTGTTGAAGCCGCAATTTCTTTGTCCGATTATTACTATAATTATTTGCAGGACTCTAAAAAAGCTATTGAGATTTTACAGCAAATGCTTACAATAAATCCGAACCAGATCGCGATATTGACAAGTTTGGGAAAACTTTATATTGCAGCGAATCAAGCACTTCCTGTTATGACTACGTTCAAAAAGATCATTGAAATTGACCCGTTAAATTCCGGCGTTTATTACAACCTGGGGATATTTTATTATAACTCTGAAGACTATGAAACAGCTTTAAAGTTATTCAAACGTGCAATTAAGATTGACAATCATCTCGACTCTCATTTATATCTTGCATATATTTATGAGAAAATGCATAAAACTGAGGAGAGCCATTTAAAACGCAAAGAACATCTCAATAAAGCGATCGAGCATTTAAGGATCAGGATTCGCAACCGTCGGGGTCAGGACGATCTGTATGCCGAAACCGCTCGTAAACATCTATTTTATCTTTTACATCAATAGATATTCGATATAAGAACCAACCGGCCAGAAAATATGGATTGTCATGGTATTCAACTAGATTTCGCTCGAAAAACCCATATCATGGGGATTTTGAATACAACACCGGATTCATTTTATGATGGTGGCTTGTACGATAAACCTGAAAGGGCTATTGACCATGCGCTTAAAATGGTTGACGATGGGGCGGATATGATTGATATTGGTGGCGAATCGAGCAGACCCGGGGCTGAAGCCATCTCTGTAAATGAAGAATTAAAGCGGACGATTCCAGTATTAAAGAAAATCCGGCAAAAAAGTAATGTGGCGATCTCAATTGATACCTACAAAGCCGAAGTTGCTAAGGCTGCTTTGGATGAAGGTGCCAATATCATCAACGATATTAGTGGGATGCGTTTTGATCCTAAAATGGTAGAGCTAGTCGCCCAAGTGGGTGTACCAATTGTTTTAATGCATCTCAAGGGGATGCCAAAAACAATGCAAGATAATCCATATTATGAGGATCTCATTGCCGAGATTTATGAATACTTAAATGAGCGAATTGAATTTGCAATCCAACACGGCATTGAACAATCGAAAATAATTATCGATCCTGGCATTGGCTTTGGAAAAAGAATTGAAGATAATTTTGAAATTCTTCGAAATTTGAGGACATTTAAACAACTTGGATGTCCTATCTTGATTGGGCCGTCGCGAAAATCCTTTATAGGTGCAGCATTGAATCTACCTCCAGCAGAAAGAAAGGAAGGAACTGCTGCGGCGATTGCGGTTGGTATCGTTAATGGTGCGGATATCATCCGTGTTCACGATGTAAAAGAAATGGCACAAGTTGCCAAAATAACAGATTTGTTGCTCACGAAGCGAAGCTTCCGCTAAGGATTTTCCATGAAACTAGTTACAATCGGATTCATCAACGTCACAATTTTTGATGTCTTAGATATTTTAGTCATCTCTTTCCTTCTTTACAAGCTCTATTTTTTCATGAAGGGTTCTAGAGCTGTTCAGATGTTCTTTGGCTTAATTTTTATACTCATCTTATCTGTTTTGGTCCAGATAATGAATATGAGTGGCATGACATGGATTTTTCAAAGCTTGCGCACGATTTGGTTGGTTGCATTCGTTGTATTATTTCAGCCAGAATTACGCCGAATGTTGACACATCTCGGTCAAACTCGTGTGATGCAATGGTTTGTTAAAGTAGGACGAAGCAAATCAATCGATGAAGTCATCGCTGCTTGTATGGAATTGACCAAGCGGCGTTATGGTGCGTTAATTGTGTTAACACGCGACACCGGCATCAAAGCAATAATCGATACAGGGCTTAAAATACAAGCCGATGTATCCTCAGAATTAATCGTTTCAGTTTTTAATCCTCGTTCACCATTACATGATGGTGCGATTGTTATACAAAATGATATTATTGAAGCCGCAAAGTGTATTTTACCACTCAGCCAAAATCCAAATCTTGAACCCTATTTTGGGATGCGTCATCGAGCAGCACTGGGGCTTTCTGAAGAATCAGATGCGGTTTGTATCATCGTTTCGGAAGAATCGGGGGCCATTTCAATTGCTATAGGAGGGATTATACAAAAGAACTTGGATTATGAGTCATTGCGTGCAACTCTGAATGAAGCATTTAATATCGAACCAATAAGATCAAATTAAATAAAATAACTTGATAATTAAATAAAAACATTATCATAAAGATTAAAATAAGGTTTTTTACATCTTAAGGTGTTCAACAACAAGGAGGTTAAACTATGAAATTGTTGAAGCTGGTCCTCTTAATATTGGGCATCACGATTATCACCCCATCCCAAATGAAAGCCTCCAATTTAAATGGCGGAAGAGGTTTAATGCATATCCAATCTGCATGGAGTTTAAAACCAGGATTTTTAACTCTCTATGCCCATTCACGATTCTTCGGAAAAGTGGGAGAATTTTCAAACCAGACTGTTCAGAGTGCTGTCACATTTTGGGATGTTCAGGGTACTCTTAGCTTCAATTATGGTATTAATCAGCACCTGGAGATAGCCATTTCTCCAATTCTATATCAAGATAATCATAAAGGTGGCACCGGTTACAATTTCCCCGACGATCTTTTCATGCAGATGAAGTTTGGCTCGTATGGTTCAAAAGGTAGCTCCCTTACATTTGGAGGATTATTGAATTTGCGATTTCCGATGGCAAAACATCATAATATTATTTTTGAACCTTACTCGGCTGGCACCGTAGAATGGAGTCTCGTTGGCTTAACGACTTATTCCAGAGATCCTCTATATCCAGAAGATGCATTGAATGCCCATTTCAATCTGGGATACATCAACCATAACGATGTTGGAGAGAAGCTTTCTGATAGTCAATCCGATTCAATACATGTTAGGAGTATGACACAAGAATTAATGTATGGCTTTGGTGTCAAAATCCCCTCATCTCAATTTGACTTTTCGATTGAGTTATATGGAAATGCTTTTCTGCAGAAGCCGCCTGAAACGGCATATAGCTTAGAAACTTATTTCTTTTTCACTCCAGGCATTACTTACAAAGCATATCGTTGGTTATCAATTGATTTTGCGGCTGATTTTTTAATAACGGACCCTAATAAGGATGAAAGCCATTACGGATCAATTACGAAGCTCCCGGGAATGCCCAATTACCCCTCATGGAGAATCAATTTAGGCTTTCGGTTTATTTTGTTACCAACAACTGCTTATAGAGTAAGTGATAGGGATATTCTCATGCGAAAAGCTGAAAGTCGACGGGAGCTATTTGAACAAATCATTAAGGAACAAAGAGAAACAGAATCTGCTGAAGAAGAACTTGAAAGAATTAAAGAGGAACGAAGGAAAGCCGAACGTGAGCTAGAGCGCCTGAGAAGAATCCTCGAAGGTGAAGCTCGTAAAAAACAAAGTAACCCCGATTCGAAAAAAGATGATTCGGGAGGGAACCAATCTTAATATACTTGTTGATCAATATCAATCCTCAACAAAGAGTAATGGAGTATTGGATTGATGGAGTAATAATTCGAAAGCGGTGGTTATGGTACAATAATCCATCACCCCAATACTCCATTTACTCGGCTACCAAAAATTTTTTGAATATCTAATTCCTTGCAAATCAAGCAAAGATTTTATTCGTAATAGAATACAAAGGTGCTTTGTCATAAAATGATACGCATCGTTGTACCGTCACCGATTTTTGTCTCTTTAATAAATAACTTACCATCATGATATTCTTCTACAATCCGCTTTGCTAAATTAAGTCCGAGTCCCCAACCTCGTTTTTTCGTGCTATAGCCTGGTTTGAATATAACGCCTTTATAAATAGGTAAAATCCCAATGCCATTGTCCTTAATATCAATAAATATCTTTTTACCTTTTTTATTTTTCAACTCACCAACGGAGATTTCTATTTTGCCCTTCTCGCTTTTAATTGCATCGATCGAATTTTTGAGAAGGTTTTCAATAACCCATTCAAACAAGTCCTTATTAAATGCAATTTTCGGCACTGGCGCATAATTTTCAATAATTTTTACTTCCTTCTTGATATGGGGTAGCCGACGCCGAATATAGGCAACCACTTCTTTGAGATAGGGGATGATATCTTGCGTGGTTAGGTCCGCTTTTGAACCGATCTGTGAAAATCGTGAGGCTATTTTATAGAGCCGGTTCACATCTGTTTCCATTTCTAAAACGGTTTTCTTAGTTAATTCGCATTCATGTTCATTCGACTTCAGCCATTCGAGCCAACCCATCAACGAGGAAAGCGGCGTTCCAAGTTGATGCGCAGTTTCCTTAGCCATTCCAACCCAGATGTACCGTTGCTCTGCACCTTTGATACTCTTGAAAATCAGAAATCCGCCAATCATGCCAAATAGTACAAACAGCCCAACGACTCCAATTTCAATATAAGGCAAATATCTGAGTCTCTGAATAAGTTGACTATCGCCGTAAAAAAGATATCCCATAATCTCATTTTTGTAAAGAATTGGTATTGGTTCCACTTCGACTTCTAAATCGTAGACTATCTTTTGTACTTTTGCAATCGCTTCTGGTGAGCGGTCATCCGGATGAACGGAAATACCCTCCCAATAAACCGGTCGCTTATTCTTATCAGTATTAATGAGCGGAATATCAGTTTTTGAAATGATTTCATCAAAGATGTCTTTTAAGAAATCGCTCCCAACATCTTCTGAGGCGATTTTACTATGGATACTGGCGTAAAACTTTAAAACCTCGCCTGAATCCTTCTTCATATCTTCGACGATATGACCCATGTAAAAGTAAAGCGGGGCCCAAACAATGAATATAGTCAGAATCCAGAGGAAAAATATGATCGCGGCCACCAAAGCTCCCTTAAAGCCAGCAGAAACTTGATAAAATTTGATATGTTTCATCTTACAACTAACCTACTTTAAAAATGAATCTTCAATTAAAATGATTTCCTCTGCCTTTTTTCTTTAAGTAATGTTAAAATTATAACGGCTATCAACACGATGAAGGTGAGCAGACTCAACCAGAAGCCAATCGTAAATGATGCTGGATCAAATATGAACTTGATGCTATGTTTACCGGGCGCTAAAAAAACCGAGCGTAAAAGATAATTCGTTTTATAAATCCTGGTTTCTTTTCCATCCACATAAGCTTTCCATCCAGCAGGATAATAAATTTCACTTAAAACCAAATGAGCGGGCTTTTCCACTTCGGCCTTCAATTCAATTTCATGAATATCATAGGAAACAATCTCTAACTGATTGTTTTCGCAGGGTTCAATCGCAAAGGGTGGTTCCTCTTCAATTATAGCTGTATGGTGTGGAATGAATTTACCACTTATCATGAAGTTGAATATATCATCACGGTGCTTTTTATATCGCTCTTCACCCTGGGCCATCCCTTTTGCTGCCAGGAATACCGTATCTTTTTGAACAAAAAAGGCCCTGGGTAAAGCATAAGGCGACTCAAAAACTCGAATAAGTTGATCTTTAAAATCCGGGAGGAGGCGATACATTCGCAAACGAAAGGGAAGTTCATCTATTCTGGAGTGTTTCATAATCAACGATTTATAAGTCTGTTCTTTGCCGATCATCCTTTCAAGAATATCTAAAAATCTTTCTATTCCAAACTCCTGGTTTTCAATGTATTTTAACTGTTCGATGATATCATCAGGAACTCCATCTAGTTTCAAATAGCTTAAGGTTTGCTCAGTGATTTTGAAGCTTACCTTTTTTACGGTATATCGTGTATTCAGCATAGCCAGCATAATTGGGTGAAATCGTAAGCTTTCTCTAGCTTCCTGATAAATCCGCAATTTTGCAGCATTATACCCATCAACATGTTCGATTAAATGATACATATACCAATTTTCGTTGCCCTGATCAGCATCAAAAATCCTGTAAGTATGTTCCTTCTGGTTTTTAAGAAATTTCACGGCCGGTGTTTCCGCAAAATAGTTTTCGACTCCCTGAATGCGGTTTTCTCTGTTTTTATCGTATTTATCGCTGATGATCCGGAAATCAGCCCACCATAAATCAATAATTGTTAAAACTAAAAGAATAGCAATAAATGCGATCCGTGACAATTTGTTTTTTAAGAAAGCGATAATCGCGGTGCCACCGAGTGCCAACAGGATGACCATCTTAAAACCATCCCAGCGCGCAAGCTCAAATGCTGGTCTGATTAGTTGATCTTGTAAAATCTTCATGGTATAGCCTTGTGCCAAATATCTTTTAACTGTATCATATTTAGCAGCCAGGTTTCCATAAGCTGATTCACCAAGGAGTAAATACATGAAAATAACTAAACCAACTGCCCCGAAAATATAAAAGTAAGTTGTTACTGCTTTGACTTTTTGAGCATATCCTTTCTGATGGGAACGCTCCCTTAATGTCAGGAGGGCGTTCAAGCCGATGACCGCAACAATAATCACTGAAATATCCAATAAAATATGGATCATACTGGGAACTCTAAATTTATTGAAGAACGGCAGAAATTTATACATTGGCCAATAAAGTAATGGAAAACTTCGACCGAATGAAACCAGCAATGAGAAAAGAGCGATTCCAGTGAAAAACCAGGTAGTTTTATCTCGTCTCAAAATAAATGCAATGCCAACGAAAAATAACGGTAAAATTCCCATATATAGCGGATAATCCGTATAGCTCATCGGCCCCCAATACGTCTTGCCACCGAATCCTGCAAATCCAGGCACAATGAAGGTCATCATTTCTAAAGGAGAAAATGACCAGTTGGTGGCATACTCATAATCCAATCCTCCACCAGGTCCTCCGCCGCGGATGGAGTAATGTGAATATTCATAAACCGAAATATAAACGACTGAAGATAATGCAATCGCCAACACAATGGCTGCAGCTAACAGTCCAGTAATTTTTAAAACAGTATCAATCTTTTTATTTTGAATGTAATCATCTATGACAATAAACAAGAAATAAAATCCAATCAGCATATAGGTATAATAAACCACCTGGACATGAGCTCGAAGTAGCTGAAAGCCAAGAACCAGCGCAGTAAGCGAAAGAAATAGTAGATTCCGGCGAGTTAGCAGTCCATCGACCAGATAGATGATAAGCGGGATTAGTGCCAGGGTTAATAATTTGGAATGATGTCCATGTACGCCAAAGGCGACAAATTGCGGCATAAAGATGATTGTCACCCCTGCGAAGAGCGCGGCCTCCACCGCAAGTTTCTTCTTGCGGATGAGAAAAAACATGAGCCATCCAAACAGAAGATAATTGAAGAGAATCCGGGTGAAGTCGTTCTGAGTCAAAAATTTCAAGGTGTGATTGATAATTGCATCGATGAAATTAATCCAGGGTACGCTCGATAAACTGGCAAAAGATGGCATCCCACTGAAAATATACGGATTCCACAATGGGTAAATTCCGCGTTCAAGTGCATCATCGATAAAAGGCCTATAACATAAGGTCGCATTCAATGTATCATGTCCCAGAAATTTTTTGCCCTGGAACATGGTTTGATGGTACAGAATGAATAGCAAAATTAGTATCAGGGCCGCACTCCAGATGCTCGGATGCTTTGAAATGAATTCGGGGAGGACAAACCTTTTTGGAGATTTAGATGGTGGTTTATGCAATGAACGCTTCTTTTTCTTCTTTGCCATGAGAAGCCTCCAATTATTGAAGCCAATTACGACTGTTGCCTAGCTTAGTTGATACCGTAGTTTTTTTATTTGATGGTATCATTAAGACAGGATTTTTAGCAACGTTAATGATCGGATCATTCATTTTTTTTAAAGTACACCATTGGCGTTTATCATCACTTAGTCGCGATAGTTTCGAGAATGCCCACCAAATGCTTCCAGAATCGTTCAACGGTGCCGACATGAACTTTTTCATCGGGAGAATGTGGATTTCGCAAATCGGGACCGAATGAAACCATATCCATACCCGGAAATTTTTCGCCGATGATTCCACACTCGAGGCCAGCATGAATCGCAGCCACTTTTGGCTGTTTGCCAAAAATCTCGGTATAAACATCCTTAGAGATTTTGAGTATTTCCGAATTCAAATCGGGCGCCCAACCTGGATAGCCTTCTGGCTGCTCGATGGTTCCATCAGCTAATTCAGCCAGAGCTTTTAATTTTGTACGGGTTGCCACAAGCGCCGATTTAATAGAACTACGGCTACTTTGATCAATCACAATTTCATTCATTTTGGTATTGATAGTGGCCAAATTGGTCGATGTTTCCACCAAACCCGGTATTTCACGACTCATGGCCAGCACACCATGCGGTAATCCAAATAGTAATTTCAATAGGGTGGTTTTGGTCTCTTCCGAAAATACTTGTGATGGTACAGCCTCTAATGGTACTATTTCGAGCTTCAAATCTTTTTCAACGGCTTTGAATTCGACTTGAATATCTTTGAAAACCGCGTGCATTGCTTGCTTGACGGCTTCTAAATTTTCAGAATCAATCACAATTTCAGCAAAAGTCTCTCTAGGAATTGCATTTCGTTTATTTCCCCCGTTTATGTTGGCCAACGCAATTGAATCGACTTCATTTCCCGCCCAAAGTGTGCGAGTTAAGATTTTAATCGCGTTGCCACGTCCTCCATTGATATCCAGCCCGGAGTGACCACCTTTCAAGCCAGTAACCTTTATCCGGAGGGCACTCCCTTTTGGGGCGGCTACCTTTTTAGCAGGGAGGCTTATAATTGAGTCTGCGCCACCCGAACATCCGATGGTGAAAACCCCTTCCTCTTCGCTATCCATGTTCAAATATTTCTTGCCTTTCAGAAAGTCGGGTTTAATGTAGCCCGCACCGGTTAATCCAGTCTCTTCATCAACCGTAAACAACAATTCGAGGGGGCCATGAGTGATAGTATTATCTTCGAGCACAGCTAAAGCCGCGGCCACACCAATCCCATTATCCGCGCCCAAGGTTGTCCCGTTGGCGCTCAGCCAGTCACCTTCTAACGTGAGCTGAATGGGGTCTTTTTCAAAATCAAAATCGACATCAGAATTTTTCTCGCATACCATATCCAGGTGGCTCTGGAGAATGACGATTTCGACGTTTTCATAGCCCTTTGAAGCCGGCTTTCGGATCACCACATTGCCAACTTCATCGGAGTTAAATTCGCAGTTATTTACCCTGGCAACTGATTTTACATATTCACCTATCGCTGCTTCATTACCAGAACCATGGGGGATTTTTCTAATTTCATCAAAATGTTTCCAGAGTAATGCTGGTTTTAAATTAGATAATACGGGATCCATACTTACCTCCAAAAATTTGGGTTACAGATTATGCTAAACATTCAAATATTTCCAAAATATCGCTTCGCCTGCACCATCAACACTTTTACACACGAAGATGAAATCTTGCCAGGCTCGATCAGGTGGAAGCAGTTTCCTGGCAAATTTCTGATAATATTTTTTACCGATGCGTTCAATAAAATAGGGAACCTTCTTTTCCGGAACCAAATTTACAACACAACCTCCAAAACCAGCGCCGGTCAATCTGGCACCGATTGCTCCATGAGTTAAGCTTAATTCAACCAATTTGTCGATTTCTGGCACACTGATTTCATAGTTTTCTCGACAACTAATCTGGGCTTCATTCATTAAGTGTCCTAACTCCAAGACATCACCCCCCTTTAAAAGCTCCACCGCCATCAAAACTCGTTTCCACTCGGTAAAAATGTGGATGAAGCGCGAACGAAGCTTAAAGCCATCTTCAGGTTCATCAAACACGGTGCCATCTCGTTTTAAACAGTAGCTCTGTTGAATCTCGTTGATGGTTTTTCTTAGAATGACAGAAAGCGATGAGTAGGAATAGCTTTTTTCAGGAAGAGCTTCCAGACAAAGTCCATAAATTTGTTCATCTGATAATCCTAACTTCTGCCGAGTCAAATCACCAATCAACCGAATGTCGAACTCGCGATTGAATTTTTTTTGAACATGATTTTTTATTAGAGCCACGGCCAGGCGGCATTCTATAGGCCGTTGGTTATATTTATTTAATGCAGATTCTGTTTTGGGCGCGTAAACCAGGCTATGCGTTACAATATATTGATAGTCTCTCGGCAAAACCACTGGCATAATACTATAAGGATTGAATTCGATCTTCAATGCATGATCAGCTTGTCCGAGTAGCGATATCGTTTGATCCATACCCCCACCCTGTGTGCCCACGTACCATTCAGCTTTTGCCAGTAGCTGAGCCAGTTCCAATTTATCGATATGAACCGAATTCGTATATAGGAAAGCAAGCGCTGAAAGTACCACAAGCGCTGACGACGAGGACATTCCTGCTGCATGAGGGATATTCCCTGAAACAGCCATATTGAAGCCGTTATTCAATCTCTGGTCCCTATTTTGTCCTTCAAAATGAGTCACCATTCCCTGGACTGCAGCCTTTATATAATTGCCCCAATCTCCTGTAAAATAAGGTTCGATCTGATGCGCGATTTGAAACGAACGTCTTTCAAATCGCGGTTCAGTATTTGTCAAAACAATTTGAGAATCATTTCTGGCTGAAATGGCGGCCAGAATATCGCGATCAATGGCAATTGGAATGACCGGACATCCGTTATAATCCGTATGCCCGCCCAGTAAATTTACCCGACCCGGGGCTCGAAGAATAGTGTGAGGTTTGCAACTGAATTCGGAGTGAAACCGCTGTATCAAATTAATGTAACGATCAAGTGTCTTTGAAGCATTTGCATAGTTATTGCTTAAGTATCGCCAGGCAGCCCCATGCTTTTGGAACCGTTTCAGAAGGTCATCGTGTGGTTTTTCATCAGATGCCATATCATGTTCCTGTGTTTGAATATCATGGATTTGAATTCGCATTTTTCAATTTTTCAGACTTAACAATTTCCTCAAGATACTCGAGAAATTCCCCTCGAAATTCCTGGCGTGTCAACGCAAATTCAACGTTGGTTTTCAAGAAATCCATTTTATTTCCGATGTCATATCGTTTACCCTCAAAGTTATAAGCATACAATGCATGATTTTTCAACATAATTCTAATCGCATCCGTAAGCTGAATTTCACCCCCTCTGCCTTTTGGCGTTCGGTCAATACAATCGAAAATTTCAGGCGTTAAAATATAACGTCCTGCAATCGCTAAATTAGAGGGTGATTTTTCGGGCCTGGGCTTTTCGATCAAATCCTCTACTAAATAAAGTTTCGGCTCGATCGGTTTACTTTTGATAATTCCATAGCGAGAGACTTTTGCTTGTGGTACCTCTTCGACCGCAACGATTGACGCTCCGAATCGATTAAAAAGCTTCATGAGTTGCCCGATACATGGTTCCTCTGCTGCGATGAAGCAATCGCCTAAAAGTACTGCAAATGGCTCAAGGGCCACGTTTTGTCGCGCATAGCGAATGGCATCACCGAGTCCGTTCAACTGCTTTTGACGGATATAGTGGATGTTCGCCAGATCCGCAATTCTTTGAATGAGTTTGAGGTTTTCTATTTCCTGTTTCTCTTGAAGTTGATTCTCTAATTCAAAACTTCGATCAAAATGATCTTCGATTGCACGTTTACCCTTTCCAATAATGATCAGAATATCCTCGATCCCGGCAGCGACGGCTTCTTCGATAACATATTGAATGGTAGGGGTATCAACAATCGGCAGCA
>SMTZ1_10008105_pt1 | contig 12548 bp, 8 predicted proteins | sample DeeMarSWOR136_30_FD_25667 | JGI IMG/M metagenome (IMG submission 25667) | reverse complement strand
TCCAACACCCATGCCCTGCTTCCAACGAGGCTCATGCATCGGCAACTCTTGGCCCTTTATATGGAGGGCAAATTCTTCGGTCGCTGGGCCTATTTTCTTCGATGCCCGGGCTATTCCCTCCGACAGTAAAGCTCCTAGGCCCTGACGCATAGCAATCTGCTCAATCATTTGTAGCATTGCCGGTCCATTGCCGAAGCGGAGATCCAGTCCCCCTGTGTCCCGCGGCGTCAGTAGGCCATGTTCAAAACACTCCATAGCAAAGGCGATAACACCGCCACAGGATATGCTATCCAGGCCATAGGCAGCGGTCAGTTCATTGCCTTTAGCGATAACTTTCAAGTCATCTATGCCACAGTTGGAGCCCAGAGCGGCTATCGTTTCATACTCGGGACCTCCGTAGCTAGGGTCAACCGTATAAGGCTCATCCACCTTTACCTCTCGTTTGCACTGAACGGGGCACGCAAAGCAACTTTTCCTCCTCACCAAGATAGTGTCCCTCATAGTTTCACCACTTATTCTGTCGGCTGCGTCAAAGGAGCCCTTCTGAAAGTTACAGGTTGGGAGGCCACCTTGAAGATTCAAAGGTGTAATAAGCGAGGCTGTACCCAGTTCCCGGTATGCCTTAATGTTTATGGGGGTGTTGTTTCTGATCCACCGGGCGATAGTGGCCACGGCCTGTGAGTCGGCCAAGGAAAGGCGCTGGTGACCTCGGCAGGCTACCGCTTTCAGTTTCTTGGAACCCATAACCGCCCCCATACCGGTTCGGCCAGCAAAAGCGTCTAAATCGTTCACCACGCAGGCGAAACGAACCAGGTTCTCCCCGGCGGGTCCAATTTGAGCTACCTTTACTCGCGGGTCACCCAGTTCTTCATGGATGGCATTCTGACACTCTAATGTCTTCAACCCCCAGAGGTGACGAGCGTCCTTAATCTGGGCTTCCCCGTCTCGGATGAAGAGATAGACAGGCCTTTCTGCCTTGCCCTCGACGATTATGGCATCGAAGCCAGCCATTTTGAGTTCGGCTCCCCAGTGGCCTCCAGCCTCAGCTTCGCCAAATGCCCCCGTAAGGGGTGACTTGCCGCCCACGCTATGGCGGCCACAGCCCCCCACTGGCACTCCCGTCAGAGGACCAGCGGCAAATATGAGCTTATTGTCGGGACCAAGGGGTTCGACACCCCGCTGGAGTTCGTTGAGCAAAAAGTATCCTATAAAGCCCTCGCCGCCAAAATACTGGCGGTAGAAATTCTCGGGAGGATTCTCGATGGTCCAGCTCTCCTTGGAGAGATTAACTCGCAGAATCTTGCCGATATAGCCATATGGCATGCTTGATCTCCTCGTAACTCCTACTTAGGCAACCGGCTCAAATGCAACGCATCGTGTTATGAGCCGTCGGGAACATTCCTCCTAAAAGTGTAGCACAATTAAAAAGCAATCTACATGATTGAACGAAAAGCCAAATTGTGGCTTCAAGATTTACTTCATAGTTCCGCTTCAGTTTCCATTAATATCCAGTTTGGTATCCACTCGAGTTAGTTCCAAGTTTTAGGCTCTGTGCTCTATTGCTCTATCGTTCCATTGTGCGTTGGAGAAACAATGGAGCAAAAGCGATAGAGCAACAGAGCAAGAGAACGATGGAAGATGATGATGATGTAGGATGAGATCAATCTCTAGTGACATATTTCGCAGGCAACAAAACGATGGAATGTTGCCCAGGAAGACGGCTTCTCTCTAGTGCAACAGTTTTGCGTTGCACTACAGGCCACAGCTAAGAAAACTAGCCCCGAGCAGAAGCAGTATGAGAACGACAAGCACGACGCCGGCTAGAACTGACGCCAAAAGCGTTATGAGAAGACCTTTGCCGTAGCTGGTCGCGAAAATCGCCTTCATCACAAGTGAGTCGATAAGCCACGCTCCGATTGTGCTGAGAATAGCACCTATCACAAGAAGGGGACTCAAAATGAGGCCAAGCACGAATGAAACGGCTGCAGCAGCGAGTGAGCCTAGGAAGGTAGCTGCCAAAGCCCTCCCAAACGTGGCGTTCTCAACCTTAACTATCTTCGCCGCCAATAGCGTGAACGCAGACAGAACAAAGAACGTTATAATTATTATTACGATAACGATACCGCCTGCTACGGCTACGGCACCCAATAACCAATCTATCATTAGGTCACTACCTCCTTATAATAATCATTTTACCTTTATCTTCTCACTATAGGGGTTTCATTGTTTCGTTAGGATGACATATTTGCATGCTGACTGCCTCTCTAACATTGTATTTCATAGTTCGTGTAGATTTGTCGGCACTTTTTCAAATAACCGTAACATAGCTATCAAGGTAGAAACAAGAGCAGTCGCGGCAACTAAGGTACCAATCCTGTGTTCTTAGAGAGAGAGCTCGGCACTGTCCCTCAATGTCTAGCTGTCAGGTCGAGGCATACGAGGCTCTAGACAAGGTCTCACATATCCTCATGTGCAAGGACTGCGGACAAGTCTCAGGAGCGTGTATTGCTACCCAACAATTCTGACTTTTGTGCAATTGGCCGAACTGCACAATAACTCAGATTGTATAATCTAAAAAAGTTTGAATAGAGTCATATCGCCAACAAATGATGAGATGTTTTTGGAGCAGTTGAACCAAGTTCGTAATTCAGCATTTTAAAACGATGCACTTTCATTACCCCTCGTGCTGTTTGGGATTTCACAAAATAGTACTTCTTTTCCCTCAGCTTGTTTATGATCTGCTCCGGAGTGTAGTTCCTTCTGACCTTTTATCCCAATTTACTAACATTTTAACTGGACTCCTTTTTGGAGGACAGGTCAGGGGCAGAGAATAAGCAATAGTTTTTGACTGACCTTATAGAATATAATGCCTGAGAATTAATATTGGGTATTGGTTAAAGGAGAGGAGCACTGTGGGCAAACTAACCGGGTGGGTCAAGAAGCATCAGGTATTTGCTTTCTTTATATTCGCCTTTGCCATTAGCTGGTGTCTCTGGATTCCCGACATAATTATTACAGGCGGAAAGATGTCCGTGTTCACATATGCGGGGGGATTTGGACCATTTCTCTCTGCGGTCCTTGTAGTATGGATTGTCGAAAAAAGGGTGGGATTGCGACAATGGTTTCGTAGGACCTTTAGGTTACGTATCAACATTTTGTGGTATCTACTTGGGGCATTGTTCTTACCAATTGGGGTTGTACTCTTACAGTTTAGTTTATACTTATTGTTTGGCGGACAACCAGATTTCTCAAATGCGCTCCCATGGTGGCTATATCTGCTGAACTTACCGATAGCGATGCTCTTCGCGGGTGGTAATGAGGAGCCAGGTTGGCGTGGATTTGCCCTGCCGAAATTGTTAACAAAACGAAACCCTCTTATTGCAAGCCTCATTTTGGGCATATTATGGGCCATCTGGCACGTCCCCGTATTCTTCAACGCAGAATGGGTTGGTGCTGGGACACCTTTTGTCTGGTTCATAGCTAACGTTGTTGGCCTATCGTTCATTATGACATGGCTGTATCAAAGGTCAAGCAGGAGCGTGCTACCCGTGATGCTATTTCACCAAGCGACAAATATTATTTGGAATTACTTCCCGATGCCGGATGATGTTCTTTCCGGGATAGATGACTTCATAGTCCTAAAGACTATCGTCTACTGGACCTTAGCGATCTTTCTTATTATTGCTACCAAAGGTCGCCTTGGCTGCCACTTAGATCTTTCTTTCCTCTCAAGGTTCGATAACCATTAAGACTGAAGATCTAATTTTCCTCAAAGAGCTTATTGAGGCGGGAAAGATAAAACCGGTCATAGATAGAAGCTACCTGTTGGAACAAATTGTCGAGGCTCACATGTATATCGACAAAGGACATAAAAAGGGAAACGTAGTCATAACTTTGTAGAGTCTAATAGAATTTTCAACTTCTCTCCCACGGTTCCTGCCGGGACAAAATGCTTACATACTCTTTTTCCACGGAAAAATTATAAGCCAAGACGATCAAACATCCCAATGTTTGTCATACAAGCATTTACCTAGGTATAATACAAACAGCCTCTTCCTCACTCGGCCAATCTTACATGCAAGAACATAAACATCCTCGCGTTTGTTCGCAGGTAATAAAATAGTAGAAAGTTATCCAACAAGATAGCGGAATGTTCAATATTCGGATATTACTATATAATCACTATACTTTTTTTCTTTATCTTTCCTTTCCAAAATTGTAGGGATATTTATATATAGCCTAAGTGGTACATAGTGCTGAAATCGGAGTTTGTCAGGCTCCTATTTTTCTCTCAGAATAGGGCTAATCTTCTTACGCCCGCAATTTTTTATGCCAAATATGTGGATATCTTTTTAACTCGATTGAGAGCAAATATCTTTCAATGACTCATAGAAAGCCGCCTTGTGACACAAGCGCATTCTAACATTCTGCAGTTATATCACATGTACTCTTAGCTACGTTTGTCGGTTACTACCGCTTTCGACTTCCATCGTTTCGTTCAAGCTTGGTCAGATGCTAAGCTCGGTTCAGAGTTCCAAGTTTATTCTACTTTCCTGATCGGAAAGTCTCTTCATGGTGAAGCCAAGTTTTTTTGCTAAACTAATCATTTTGGAATTATCATTTAGCACGATTCCGTAGATACTCCCTAGCCCTTTATCCCGGGCAATGCCTATTAAATTATCTAGTAATTTTAAGCCCAATCCGTTCCCCTGGAAATCATCAGCTACGACAATAGCAAATTCCCCAGCTTCCATACCTGGTTCAATAATCAAACGACCAACGCCAACGTTTCTCCGCTTACCATTTGAATTATATTCAGCAATAATCGCCATCTCCCGGTCATAGTCAATGTTACAAAATCGGCTCAGCATCTCGTGAGTTATCTCTTTAATGATATAAAAGAATCTGAACCTGGAAGATTCCTTGGACAAGCCAGCTATAAGTTCTCTTTCCAATGGTTCATCTTCAGGCCGGATGGGTCTTAAAAGTACCGATTTCCCATCCTTACATCTCCAGGGCTGAATGTATTTCGTCGGATAAGGGGATATTACCAAATGGGAGTATTCCCCGGTACTATTTTGCCCTGCCTCCTCATCCAGAATTATCCTAGCATCCAAGGCAATAGCGGTTCCATCGCTGATAACTAGAGGATTAATATCAAGCTCTTTTATCTCAGAGAAGTTGATAATCAAGTTTGAGATCCTGACTAAGGTCTCTTCCAATAAGCGTATGTTGACCGGCAGTTTATGTCTGAATCCCTGAGATAATATCCTATAAGTCCTGGTTCGTTCCAGAACCCTGCGGGCTAATGCCTGATTTAGGGGAGGTAAGCCTACCGCTATATCTTTGAAGAACTCTGCCTCTGTCCCGCCGAGACCAAACATTATTACTGGTCCCAGAATCGGGTCTTTCTTACTACCAATAATCAGTTCATAATCAAAACTGGTGACCATTTTCTGAATGTTTATACCCTCAATTCTGGCATTATGTTTGTTCTTTTTTATAGTCTCCATTATCTCAGTAAACGCCTTCTCAACTCCGTCGGCTGAAGAGATATTTAATCTCACCCCGCCGATATCTGACTTGTGACTGATATCAGGAGAACTTATTTTCATTGCCACCGGGTATCCAATATTTGAGGCTCTGCTAACCGCATCTGCAGTACTTTTAGCGAGATACGGCGTTGCCACCGAAACCCCGTATGTTGCCAAGAACTGTTTTGAATCCGCTTCACTTAGGAGTGTTTTTCCTTCTTTTATCCGTTGGTGGGCGAGTACCTTGAGATAGTTGGCGGGTGGAGCCGCGCCCAAGGATAAATCTTCTGGAGTCTCATATAGCTCTTCTAGGTTACGGGAATACTGATACATGTAGAGGTAGGTTTTGATGGCTTCTTCGGGGAATTCATATGTAGGCACATTATTCTCGTATAGTAGCTGCCTTGCTTCAGCTACATCTTCACTGCCCATAATGGCAGCCAGAATTGGTTTACCGGCGCTTTTAACACATTCTACAATTGCTCTAGCGGTGTCTATGGGTCTAGCTGTACCTTGCGGCGTATATATAATCACAGCACCATTGACGCCGGGTTCTTCAAGAGCCACCTTGATAGTTTTAACAAATCTCTGCGGGTCGGCATCTCCCAGAATATCAATGGGATTGGATTTGCTCCAGTAAGCTGGTAAGAATTCATTCAACGCAGTAATGGTCTCTTTAGGGAGTTGAGCCAATTCACCCCCTCGACTTATAAGAACGTCAGTAGCTAGCACGGCCGGCCCACCAGCATTGGTTATGATAGCTAAATTTCGCTCTCTGGGTAGATGAACAGTATTTAATATGGAGGCACAGTTGAATAAATCTTCAATTTCCTCTACCCTTACTGCACCAGACCGATCAAAAACAGCGTGGTAGTATAAGTCTTCCCCGACCATAGCTCCGGTATGTGACCTGGCAGCCTTGATGCTTTCCTGGAACTTCCCTGGTTTGATGACGATTATCGGTTTAGTTTTGGCGAACCCTCTAGCCGCGCTCATAAATTTTCTGGTATTTTTCAAGGAGTTACCCAAAGACTCGAGGTAGATAATGATGCTATTGGTTTCAGGATCTTCACCAAAATAGTCAATCAAGTCGCCAAAATCGACGTCGAGCATGGAACCTAAGGAGACAAAGGCACTAAAGCCAATATCCCTGCTTACTGCCCAATCCAGCACTGCCGAGCCTAAAGCTCCGCTCTGCGACAGAAAGGCAATACGCCCTGGTTTAGGCATCTTAGTAGTGAAAGTGGCATTCAGATTGGCACTAGGTCTAATAACTCCCAGACAATTAGGGCCGATTATCCTAGTACCATATTTGCTGGAGAGAGCAAGGATTTTATCCTCGCGTGCTTTTCCCTCCTCTCCTACCTCCTTGAAACCGGCCGAAATAATAATATCGTTTTTAATTCCGGTTTTGCCACATTCTGTAACTACATCGGGAACGGTTTTCGCAGCTGTAGCGATAATAACTAGGTCAGGTATTTCTGGTAAAGAAGCTAGGCTAGGATAGCATTTTATATCATATATTAGCTCCCTATTAGGATTTACCGGGTAGATTTTGCGCCTGTCCTTAGCTAGCAATAAGTTGTCCAACACTATCCGCCCCACTGCATCTTTCCTGTCGGTAGCTCCAACCAAAGCCACACTCTTAGGTTCAAAGAACAATCTCATCTTTTCCATACTCATGCCATATTACCCGTCTATATCATAATCCTTTTCTGCCTAACCTCTCAAGCAAAGGGACTTCTCTAATAATTCCTTAAATCCCAATCGACTGTCCAACAATAAGCTAGTTTGTGACCGATGATTTGAGGTCACCCCTCTCCACGATGGTACAATAACAATGGAAACAATTACTTTAATTATGTCAGTCAGGCCCTATATTAAGGGTTGCCCACTTAATTTTCAGGCTTCTTTAACTTGAATCAGGGTGTTTATTAAGTAAGTCCCTTTTATAGAATCAGAGAGGCTGTGCCGATGGCTGTTCGTTGTTTATGCTGATTCTCCACCCAGACTTCGCATTCAACTTGCCTCTCACTGCCTTTCCGGGACACCCTGGTTACCTTCCCACCGGTAGTTAAGGTATTGCCAGCTATATCCATGCCCCGGTGCTGAACTGTAATTCGCTTGATAGCTGTACCGTCTCCAACCCAGTCCTTAAGCATTTGGGCAATCATTGCCGTTTTATACCAACCCTGGATGATGACATCAGGTAACCCACGTGATTTTGCAAAGTCTCTATCATAGTGAATATCAACAAATTCAGCCGTAGCCGCAGCGAACATCGCTAGATGCCGCACCATTATCGGTCCTCTGGTTAGCGCTGGTATCTCCATTCCCGCCTTTAGGTCTTGAGATTGTAATCTGCTATTGATGATGCCCCTCCTTTGGTGTTGTAGCTCGAAAGACTGAGGTGACCCGCCGTACCAAAGTTACCTGGCCATGTTGATTGGTGAGTGTCTTCTCAATAACGACAAAGATAAGGTGACCAGAGCGTCCTTCTCTTTCGTAAGCATCGATCAATTTCTCGTGTGAGGTGAGAGTGTCTCCGGGTCTAATCGGAGCTAAGAAATGGAAATCGTCTCCAGCATTCATGCCGACCCATCCAGAAGGCATTGGTATATTTATTGATGAGACTGTTCGAGCATCGCCGGCTTTCACGTAGCGTAAGGAGGTAGCCCCGCCATAGAAGGTCGGTGGGGCGATAATTCCCTCGTGGTTAGTCGTTCTGGCATATTCGTCGTCACAATAAAGTGGGTCAGGATCCATAAGGGAATCAGCGAAGAACTTAATCCCCCCTTTATCAATGGAGTACACAATCGGTTCCGACTCAGTGCCGATATACTTGCTCAGGTGTTCCAGTAACTCACTCATTTGAAAAGTCTCCACGAGTGTTGATAGTGGAGGCAGCGGGATTCGAAACTACAATTCTGCCCAGAAGGATGACCATTCTCAGGACCGTCGCCATGGGCTACTCGATCACGCCTGACGCGATTAAATTCTATCTCAAAACAGCTCTTGACACAACCATCCAGCGTGCTATAACCAGAATTGAACAATCTATCGGAATGTTCACTTTGCCATTCATAACACCTGAGGAATATGTAGACCAAGAATAAAGCCACGGCGGGATGTAAGAACCTGATAAGCTACCCGGCAATCTTAGCTCTTCGCTCTTCATCTTCTGAACCAGATTACCGAAGGCGGAATTGAATTTATCCCTTAACGCTTAAAAGCGACTAGAAAACTGCACAATGTTGTCATCCAAGCTCACTACATCGTAATTACAACATACGCAGACTGTATCTGCCTTGACCGCTAGGTTAGGAATCCATATACTTAGTCATTGTGCACCGAAACCGATGATCAATCCCTGCAGGAGGTGAAAATCTTCTCCTTGTAAGAGCCCACAAGCCATATAGTCTAGCTGGCATAGTCAGGGAGACAGGATCTATGAAGCCCACCGATAAAGTCTGCTTTCCACTTTAAGATAAAGAGAAGGAGGCATACACCTGTGGAACCCATTAACGTATTAGTCACCACACCAATAGGTGACGAATTACTACAGCAAATTACTAATGTTAGCCCCAGGATAAGACTCAGTAATGTCTCTGAATTGACCCGTGCTGAACAAAGAGGAGATTTCGCTCGCAAAAATGAGCTTGATGCGCTGTTAGCTGAGGCTGAGGTAATCTACGGGCTTAGACTTCCTAAAAGTGTGATTGACCGAGCTCCTAAGTTGAAATGGATTCAGGTGATGTCTGCTGGGGTAGATAGATTCTTAGATGATGAATTTCGAAAAAGCTCCGTGATAATAACCAACGTGAGCGGCATACACGCCACCCCGATCGGTGAAATCGTTCTTGGCCTGATGCTGATGTTTGCCAAACAGGCACCGTTATGCTTTCAGTTAAAGCAAGAGAAGCGATGGAGACGGTTTATGCCGAAAGTTCTACGCTCTAAGACAGTAGGGATAGTGGGGCTTGGTAATATCGGACGAGAGGTAGCGCGACTGGCCAAGGCCTTTGGCATGAGGGTAGTAGCTACCCGCAGGTCAGTTAAACGAGTGGCGCGGGCTAAATATGTCGATATCCTTTTGCCTCGAGAGCAGCTACTACGATTACTCTCAGAGAGCGATTTCGTGGTTCTTTCTCTACCCTTTACTTCTGAAACAAATAAATTGATTGGAGAAAAAGAACTTCGGACTATGAAGCCTACCGCTTATCTCATTAACATTGCCAGGGGCAATATAGTGGATGAGGAGGTACTAATCCGTGCTCTCGATGAGCACTGGATTGCTGGGGCAGGCTTGGACGTCTTCGCAACTGAGCCTTTGCCCCCTGATAGTCGCCTCTGGGAGTTTCCCAATGTAATCTTTAGCCCCCATATTGCTGGGGGCATGGAAGACTACAATATACGAACAATCGAGCTGTTCTGTGAAAACCTGAGACGCTACCTGAGTGGAAAGAATTTATTCAACGTGATAGACAAGAAGAAGGGATATTAGATACTAAGGATTTTTAGGATTGCGGCTGGGAGGTATTCAGCGGTGACTTTTATAAAAGTAGAAGTGGAACAAGTTCGGCTGCTCCGGGAACGAGCCGCCAGCCCTCGAGAAATTGAGGATTAGATAGATTTACAGATGTTGCGCCGTGGGAGTATACTTCACGCCAGAAGGATGAGACCGGGAAACCTTCATCGTGAATTGAGATTGGAAATCACGGATTAGAAAGATAAGGAGGCGTTATGGCTCGTGTGAGCTTACTGGAGAAAGAACAGGTTGCCCCGTCATTCCGGGAGGTGTACCAGAGTAGCGAGGAGCGAAGCCAGGAAGTGCTCAACATTGTGAAGCTGCTATTACATGCGCTTTGCGGGTGCGGTGCTGCGTGGGGAAGGTGTGCCGATGAAGCTGCGGGAGCTGGCCACCCTCAGGGTGGGTAGTGTGGCCGGAGCGGACTATGAGTTCCTCCACCATATTCCCCTCGGGTTGATCGCCGGGCTGACACGGAAGCAAATTGATAACATTAGCACCTGGGAGGAGTCGTCTGAGTTTGACGAGCAGGAGCGTGCCGTGCTCCTCTACACTGACCAGGTTGCCAGAGATAACAATGTCGCCGACGAGACCTTCGCCAAGCTTAAGGCCTTCTTCAGCGAGCATGATGTCGTCGAGCTCACACTGGTGATTGGCTACTTCGTCATGCTCTGCCGGATACTGGTCGCGCTTCAATTGGAGCTGGAACCCGGCTTCAGGCCAGAGTGAGGTCTCTTCACCTCGTAGTGAAGAGGGTACCTTACGGCGAAGACCCAGTCCCAGTATCCTGTACGAGAGCAATCGCTGCTGATACTCCAGCCCTTCTGACTAAGGCAAGGGGAACGATGTAGCTCTTGATGTCTTCCAGCTTTGATGAGTTCAAAACAAAGATAGAAAGCTTTTATAAACTTAAAAATATTGAAGCTTCATGTCATAACTCGCTAAGCGTCATCTTGTTGGCACACAATCAGCCGCATCGTTCAATTTCTAGCTGTTTTTATTCCTGCTGCCCAGTTGTTATCCTGCCAACTCCTCCCGCGTCCTGCGGTACTCCAGGTCTATCCGCTCAGCCTCGCCCGTCAGAGCCTCCCATTCGGTCGTCAACCTCGCCACCTTTTCTCGTAGCGTCATATATTCACGATTCACAGCAACCACGTTCCGTGAATCCTCGTAATGGGCGGGGTCAGCCATTATAGCTTCGATTTCTTCAATTCGTTTTCTGCTCGCTGCCACCTCCTGCTCTATTTCTGTAATGTGTTCCCTTACCGGTGATATGGTGCGGTAGTATTCATTCCGCAGCCGGCCCTCGAGTGCTTTGCGCCGCCGCTTTCTCATGGCCGTTGGTGGCTTATGTAGCTGCCCTGTATCAGGCTGCGTTTCCATCATTTCCGCTTGACCGTCCGGTGACCTGCTCTGCCATAGATAATCGTCGTAACTACCGGGGAAAACCGTTACCTGGCCGTCCCGCACCTGGATGATTTTATTGGCGATCTCCCGGATGAGGGTACGGTCGTGAGTGATGAAACACAAGGTCCCTTTGTAAGCGTCCAGGGCATCGGTCAAAATCTCGCGGGACGCAATGTCCAGGTGGTTGGTTGGCTCATCCATAAGAAGGAGATTGGCTGGCCTTACGAGCATCCTGGCAATGGCGACGCGGGTCTTTTCCCCACCCGAGAGCACCGATATCCTCTTCGTCACATCGTCACCGCTGAAGAGGAATGCCCCGGCCAGGCCACGTAAGCGCTGTTCCGGCTCGTCCGGTGCTACGCTCCGTAATTCCTCAATGATACTGTTGTGGGGATTGAGAGATTCTATATAATACTGGGCGAAGTATGCCGTAGTCACATTGTGACCGAGTACGCGCTGCCCTCTTTCGAAGGGCAAAACACCCGCCAGCATGCGCAGAAGGGTTGTCTTCCCAGCCCCATTTATCCCTACTATGGCAGCGCGATCTCCTCGCTCCAGTACTAGGTTAAGATCCTGGTATACAACATGCTGCCCGTAGGACTTGGCAACGTGCTTGAGTTCGATTACGACGCGACCGCTCCGTGAAGGCTCTCTAAAGTTGAAATGTATCTTCTTCGTTGCCCGAGGAACTGTAATCCGCTCAATCTTGCCCAGTTGCTTGACACGGCTCTGCACTTGAGAAGCCTTGGTATTTTTGGCTCGGAAGCGCTCAATAAAACGCATCTGCCGTTTGATTTCTAGCTCCTGTCGCCGGGCGGCTGCCTGGCGAGTCTCGGTATCCTTCTCGCGGGCGCGAACGTAGCTATCATAATCGCCGTGGTGGAAGATAACGCCCTCATCCTCGATGGCTATGACCTTGCTCACAACATTGTTGAGAAAAGCTCGGTCATGCGACGTGACCAGGACGGCACTGTGATAGCGGTTTAGGTAGGTTTCAAACCAGCGCTGCGTCTCCAGATCGAGATAGTTTGTAGGTTCATCGAGCAACAGGATATCGGGATTGAGGAAAAGGAGTCTAG
>SMTZ1_10005674_pt1 | contig 12548 bp, 16 predicted proteins | sample DeeMarSWOR136_30_FD_25667 | JGI IMG/M metagenome (IMG submission 25667) | reverse complement strand
CCCCCCTCAGCCTCCTTGCCGCCAATGGAATATGCATCTCCGGGCAGCACTTTGCTGCGAGGCCCCAGCTTCACCCTCTTGCCAACTACATCCATGGTAACCCTGTTCGGGTCCATGTCGTTCAGGTTGCCCATTAGCCACGGGCCCTCGTCCAGCTCGACCATCACTATGGTGTAGGGCACCTCGGCATCACGCCCCTCGGAGGGTACGTAGGAGACAGTGAAGGTGACAATCTTGCCGCTGCCGCCCAGTTCAGCCACGTCTAGGTTTGTACCGCCACATTCCTGGCAAGCCATCTTGGGAGGGCACGTGAATTTGCCACAATCGGCGCATTTCAAGCCCAGCAATTTGCCTTTCTTGAGACCCTTGTTGAAGTCTTTGAATGTGAGCTTGTACTCCATTTCGCATCTCCTTACGTTCGGTTACCAGCCCTTCTGCAAGACCATGTTGCAGAGTACCCCGTCGCCACCCAACGTGTCGGTCAGTCCAATCTCGGCCCCGTCTACCTGTCTCTCTGGCTCGACCTGTCCTCTGATCTGATGCACCACTTCAACCACCTGGGAAGCCCCGGTGGCTCCGATGGGGTGCCCCTTGGACTTCAAACCTCCTGAGATGTTTATGGGTATTCTGCCTCCAACCTTTGCCTCCCCCTTTTCCCAGAGTTCGCCGCCTTTGCCATACTCTGCGAACCCGAGGCTTTCTGCAGCAATTATGCTGGCGATGCTGAAGCAGTCGTGAAGCTCGCACAAATCCACATCATCAGGCTTGATTCCGGCCATGTCATAGGCTTGCTTAACGGATACCTCTCTGGCTCTGATGCGAGGGGCATAGTCCTTCTGAGCACTGAGCTTGCCGGATGAACTCTGGCCGATACCGGTTATGAAGACGGGCCTATCAGTAAGCTGTTTGGCCTTCTCCTCCGACGCCAGAACCACGGCTGCGGCCCCGTCAGAAAAAGGACAGCAATCGTATAGTTGCAGGGGAGAGCACACCATGAAGCTTGTCAGCGCATCCTCCACGGTGATCTCTTTGTGGAACTGGGCCACCTCATTGTGGACTCCGTACTTATGCGATTGAACGGATACCAGCGCCATTTGCTCCTTGAGTCTCTGCAGCGGAACAGCGTATTTGGAGGAATAGAGGTGGGCCAGCATGGCGAAGAGACCGGGGAAAGTCAGTCCAAGGGGATACTCGTAATGACTATCGTGGGCCATGGCGAAGGTGCGCGTGGCTAAAGGTGTCCCCATCTTGGCTGCTGTCTCCACTCCGCCAGCAAGGACTATGTCGTAGAAGCCCGAGGCCACCCAGATGAAGGCATCCCTTATGGCCAGACTGGACGAAGCGCAGGCGCCTTCGAATCTGGTGGCAGGGATGTGGAAGGCTCCAATGTCGTCGGCGCAGTAGGACTGCACCATGGCCTGTCCCTCGGAGAAGTCTCCCAGGACATTGCCGACGTACAAGGCCTGCATATCCTTGGGCTTCAGACTTGACTCGTTGATGGCATCCATAGCTGCCTCAGAGAACAGCTCCACAGATGATTTCTCTGAGGCGAAGGTGAACGGTGTATGGCCGGTGCCGATGACTGCTACTTTTCTCATTGTGTACCTCCTAGTAAGCCAGCCGCCCATTATAGCAGTGGAAACCTCATGAGTAAAGCGGGAGTTGACTCCTAGCCTCTCGCTGCCCCTGTTTCACTTAGTGCCCAGTGTGTGGCGGGCAATAGCCCATCGCTGCATCTCCGAAGTTCCCTCGTATATCTCGGTTATCCTCTGGTCGCGGGCATAGCGTTCCACTGGGAAATCCCTAGTGTAGCCATAGCCGCCGAAGATCTGTACCGCTTTGTGGCATACCCTGGAGGACGCCTCGGTGGCAAAGAGCTTCGCCATGGCAGCCTCCTTGATGAAGGGTCTTTCCTGCTCCTGCAACCATGCTGCTCTGTAGATCAACAAGCGGGAGGCATCTATGTCCGTTGCCATGTCGGAGATCATCCATTGGATTGCCTGCATTTGAGCCAACGACTTGCCGAACGCCTTCCTCTCTTTGGCATAAGCGGCGGCGGCGGCATAGGCGGCCTCGGCGATACCCAACGCCTGAGCGCCGATGGAGATTCGGCTGGCGTCTATGGCTTCCAGAGCCATCCGGAGTCCCTTCCTCTCGTCTCCAACTCGATTGGCGACAGGTATTCTGCAGTTGTGGAAGACGAGCTCGGTTGTTGAGCTGCAGTGTTGCCCGGTCTTCCTCTCCTTCTTGCCTATCGAGAAACCGGGACTGCTCTTCTCTACGATGAAGCAACTGATTCCTCTATAGCCCAGCGATGTATTCTTGGTAGCATAGACGACGCCGAAGCTGGATTCCTCACCATTGCTTATGAAGAGCTTGGTGCCGTTGAGCAGGTAGTGGTTCCCTTCCTTGACGTACCTTGTCTGTATGGGAGCGACATCGCTACCGCCGACTGCTTCGGTGAGGGCAAAATATGCGACTTCCCCGTTGCAGCAGCGTGGAATGTAGGTGCTCTTCTGCTGCTCTGTGCCGTATCTGACGATGTTCTCCATTGCCACGCCGGAGCTCACCAGGTACGCGGTGGCCAGGCCAGCCGAGCCTCGTGCTATCTCCTCGGTGGCTATGCAGAAGAGTGTCTTCCCGCCTCCGTTGCCGCCGTATTCCCTGGGTAGGGCCACTCCGCATATTCCGAGAGTGGCCATTTCCTTCCACACGTCATAGGGGAATTGCCCCTCTTCTTCCCACTGTGCAGCCACAGGCGCAATTTCCTGATTGACGAAGTCGCGCATCATCGCTTGAAACATCTTCTGTTCTTCGGTGAACTCGAAATCCAAGTTTCACCCCCTTGTGGGCTTTCCTTTTGGCTGTAAGGCTACGTGAGTGCGAACATCTTGGGACGACAATGGCTGCAGAAGTTCAACTCCTTGTGGTCGGTGTCAGCCAGACAGTTGGAGAAGTGCATGACGCATCTGGCGTCGGAACAATGTTTCAACCCGAACGTATGTCCGAGTTCGTGGGCTATCTCCTTGGTTGCTCTATCCATGAGCAAGGCCCTATCTGGCGCCAGACCGTAGTACTCCTGTCTCAGCCGGCATAGCGACACGATGGCTGTCCCAGAGGCAACATCAGCTTGGCCAAAGACGAAACTGAGCCTCGGAACATAGAGGTCAACGTCGACTATGCCTACTGTCCTTTCATGCTTCTCCCGGGGCGGCCCGTTCAGGGAGGCCAGCAGGCCCGAGGAAAGATACTGTCGCCTCTTGGGGTCGTGGGTACGAGCTGGGCAGCTCGAGCCTGGCTTCACGTCAACCGGACAACGGAAGACACGATTGACCCTTTCTCTGAGCTCCTGCGCCACGTCGCCACTGACTTCGCCCAGTGGCCTGAGGGTGATTCTCATGCTATCTTCGAGCTTCTATCCAGACGCCGGGGGCGCTTCGAAACAAGGCGGTTTCTGGAGTCTGGCCCTATTGCGGTGCGCTATTCGCTGACCAGAGCATGGATGCCTATGGCAATCCAGATAACAAGGGACAGTACTCCGGCCAAGAGGACGGGTGTGGAGTAGCACCAGAATAGAGAAACTAGCCACGCTATTCCCAGCCCGGCGAAGACATGGGCAAATGCATTGAGGCAAACGTGCTCGGAGAAGTAGATAGACCCTCTCGTCCATAGTTCTCTCATTTCCTCACCTCCCTACTATCTACGTAGGTACCTGCTCACAAGCAGGTCCAGATTTCTCTTCGTTTCCGGCGCGACGTATCTGGATGAGGTGACAATAGCATCTTTGAGTGCGGTGGCACAAGGGCAGTCTCGCTGTCGCGGTATGTCGGGAATGGCTAGCCTCAGAATTCTCCTAGCTGTGTCAACGCCTTTCTCTAAGTTGGTCAAGATTATCTCCGTCGTCACGGACTCATAGGTTGGATGCCAGCAATCGTAGTCAGTGACGAAGGCAAGTGAGCCGTAACATATCTCAGCCTCTCTGGCTAGCTTTGCTTCGGGCAATGCTGTCATTCCGATAACGTCGGCGCCCCAACTGCGGTAGAGCCGGGATTCAGCCTTGGTTGAGAATTGTGGCCCTTCAATAGCGAGGTAGGTACCCGTGTCGTGTACCCTGGCTCCTGCCTTCGTGGCTGCCGCGGATAGGACCTGACTTAGGGTAGGACAAAACGGCTCGGCGAAGGCTATGTGTGCCACCATACCATTGGTGAAGAAGGTGCTCTCTCTACCTTTGGTGTGGTCGATAAGCTGGTTTGGGATAATGAGGTCCATGGGTCGAATATCCTCCTTCAGGCTGCCTACCGCGTTCACCGAGATAATCCTTTCCACTCCGAGAGACTTCAGGGCGTAGATGTTGGCCTTGACCGGCAACTCCGTGGGGCTGATGTGGTGTCCCCGCCCGTGCCTGGGCAGGAAGACAATCTCTGTCTCTTCAAGACTGCCCAGGATCATAGTGTCGCTTGGCTTACCGAAGGGGGTGCTTACGTTGACCTCCTCTATGTTGCTCATACCTTCCATTCTGTAAAGGCCGCTGCCACCTATGATTCCTATTCTTGCTATGGACATAGGCTACTCCTCTCTGCATTCGATAGCAGAGATGATTATACTAGAAAGGAAGCGCCAATATGAGCTTGATTTGACGTTTCGCGTACATTCCCTGAGTGCTATAATCTGGGCAAAGGAGGCAGGTCAGATGGAAAAGAGGGAGCCCTACGCCAGCCAAGAGGAATTCGATAGACGAGTCGTCCACTATGCCGACGTTCCTCTTGTAGAATTGGTTCCCGGTTCGAACAGCCATATCGTGTCTTCCCAGAACATCACGGTCAGTTTTCTCACCCAGAGGCCCAACGCATATTTTCCTCCCCACCGTCACGAATCTGAGCAGATAATGATAGTCATAGATGGTGAGCAGGACGAAATAGTCGAGGGGAAGCTCTATCACCTCAAGAAAGGCGATGTCATCATCCTGCCCTCCAACATTGAACACGGCGGCTATATTCCCGAGGCAGGCTGCAAGGCTATCGACATCTTTTCTCCCCCAAGAGAGGACCTGGTTGTCAAGCTACGGGAGGCTCTGTCTTCCTAGGAAGCTGAGCGCTCTCGCTGCACTCGGGCCAATCGTGCGAATCGAGTGTGGTCGACACATGGTACGATAAAGGAGGGCTAACTCATATGCAAAAGAGAGAACCTTATGCCAGTCAAGAGGAGTTCAACAAGCGAGTGACCCACTACGCCGATGTCCCTGCTGTGGAGCTGGGTCCAGGCGTGAACGCTCACATTGTGTCTGCTGAGAGGCTCACGGTCACGTTCGCTACCCTGGCCCCGAGCGCCTGCGCCGCGGTTCACCACCACGAACATGAACAGATCATGGTGGTCGTGGACGGTGAGTGCGATTTCATACTTGAAGGGAAGTTATACCCTATGAGCCGGGGCGATGTCATCGTCGTGCCTTCGAATGCAGAGCATGGAGCCTACAGCTCTGAAAAGGGCTGCCAAATAATGGACATTTTCTCTCCGCCAAGGCAGGATTTCGTGGAGAAACTGAAGAAGGCTCTGTCCTCCCAGTAGCGCATCTCTGCGGATGAACCAGAACGGATCCACGGCGCTGACGGCGATATTCTGCGGAGTACTCGGAGGGCCGTGGTCAGAATCTGACTTGGGAGGCTAAACATGGACGCTAAGGAAAGAAACCTGCAGGACATTATCGACGGTGGTGTTGTGGCGATAGTGAGAGTCGGCACTGCACGGGAGGCCATAGAGGTATGCGGCGCCATAGCCAAGGGCGGCGTCAAGCCCATTGAGGTAACGATGACTGTGCCTGGGGCCATTGACGTTATCAAGGAGTTCAGGAAGGCTGTGGGCGATGAAGTACTCGTGGGTGCGGGGACGGTACTGGACCCAGAAACGGCGCGGGCGGTGATACTTGCTGGTGCGGAGTTCATTGTCACGCCAACCCTCAATCTCAGGGTGATAGAGGTCTGCCATCGGTATGGCAAGGTGGTCATACCGGGTACCTTCACCCCTACTGAGATACTGACCGCGTGGGAGGCAGGGGCTGACATAGTCAAGGTGTTTCCTGCCGGAACGGTTGGCCCGAAGTACCTGAGTGATATTAGAGGCCCCCTGCCACAGATAAGGCTGACTCCTACTGGTGGTGTGACACTGGAGAACACGCCAGATTTCATCAAGGCGGGTGCTGTGGCAGTGTCGGTGGCGACAGCGCTGGTGGACAAGAAGGCACTCAGCGAAAAGAGGTATGAGGTGATTACGGAGAACGCCAGGAAGTTCATCGAGGCGGTGAAAGCGGGAAGGACCGGTTAAGGATGAGAGGCAGAGGAGGGCAACGAGATGTATGACCTTGTGGCATTCGGCGAGACAATGGTGAGGTTGTCGCCACCCAACTACCGCAGGCTGGAGCAGGCAAACATCCTGGAGGTGAATGCTGGTGGTGCGGAGATGAGCGTAGCGTGCAACCTCAGCAGGTTGGGATTGAGAGTAGCCTGGGTCTCGCGGCTCACGGACAATGCGCTGGGGGCACTGATTAGGAACAAAGCGAGGGAGCAGGGGGTGGATACCTCCCATATCATATGGACAAGCGGTGATCGGGTTGGACTCTACTTCCTCGAGTTTGGAGCGTCGCCAAGGGCGAGCAAGGTTACCTACGACAGAGGCCACTCCGCCATGAGTCAGATGAAGCCCGGAGAGGTAAACTGGGAGGGACTCTTGCGCCAGAGCAAGTGGTTCTACGTCAGTGGCATTACTCCGGCGTTGAGTGCCAGCGCGGCTCGGGTCACCGTTGAAGCGCTGGAGGCGGCGAGAAAGGTCGGCTGTAAGGTCGCCTGTGACCTCAACTATCGATCGAAGCTATGGACGGAGTCGGAAGCTCGGAAGTGCATGAAGCCGCTGATGGAGTATGTGAATATCCTCATCTCCACTGAGGAGGACACGGCGAAGGTGCTGGGAATCAAGGCCCGCGGCTACCAGGAAGTTGCGAAGAAGCTTGCGGAGCAGTTCAGTTTCGAGGCGGTATGTATCACAATACGAGAAGACCTGTCTGTTCTGAGGAACCGATGGTCGGCCATAGTCTACTCGGGCGGCAGGATATATGAAGACAGGACGTATGACGTCGAGATAATCGATCGGCTGGGAGCGGGGGATTCGTTTTCGGCCGGGTTCATGTATGGCTACATCACTGAAGGTGTGGAACGGGGGTTGAAGTACGGTAACGCCTATGCGGCATTGCAGCATTCGATTCCTGGAGATATCAACTGGACAACTTTGAAAGAAGTTGAAGCCCAGGTCACAGGTGCTGGCACGCGTATAAGCAGATGATCCGCGGTCACCATCCATTCTCGAAAAGCTTGGCCAGTTGGTCAGGAGTGGTGATCTGAGTTCCCTCGTACTCCTTCAGTTGCAGCAGGGAGCTCTCTGCGGAGACGATAAAGTCTGCACGCCCACTGATGGCACAGGACAAGTAATTGTTGTGCCATCGGTGTGTCTTTGTCGCCTCTACTGCTTTCCTCTCTTCGATCAGTGAACTGATGACCGGCAGGTCGGCAATGAACTCACTTAGTTCCTCGCCCTGCAGCCCATGCCTTTTTGCCAGCTTTGGATGGCGCAAGACACGCTCTCGCTCTTCCGCTACCGCTGGTGAAGTGAAGAGCCGAATCCCATTCTTCAAGATGTGGTCGAAGATTCGAGCCGACTTACCGTGAGGGTTTATCAGAGCGCTGACGAAGACATGTGTGTCAAGGACGAGTTTGAGCATGAGCGAATATGCGTGGCCAGGGCTACCTTGTTGCCTCCACTGCCTCCCGAATCTCACTTTCGAGTTTCTCTGACTTGATGCCTTGGTTTCTTTTTCTCATCTGCACGATTCTCTCGTAGAGCCGCTCCCTCGCTTTCTCCCAGGCAACGTACTCCTCTACAGGTATTATGGCCACGACTGGTCGATTTCCTCTCTGAACGATATACCTGTCTCCTCTGAGACGTACCTCGTCCATCAACTCGCCGAAGCTCTGTCTTGCTTTCTGTGCCGATATCTTCTTCAGCATGATACCTCCATGACCAAAATGACCGACACGGTCGTTACGGCCATTATACATATATGCTCCATAATGGTCAATAGGGTCATGTACAGATGGTGAATCAGATAGCCGAGCGCTATGTCCCGCTCGTATCGTCAAGGATGCCTAGTTCACGCCAGGGAGTGTCTTGGCAAGAATACGGCAGCTCGTCTATATCGCGTCTCGAAGTCTTCGTATGTAGCTCTCAAAGCTCTCTTCGCTAGATTCCTCATGCTGGGCAATGAAGTCCTTCCATTGTGCGCTGTTTTTAACGTTGGCGTCCAGGGAGCTTTCCAGGTCGATGTTCATGCCCTGCGCCCTTGCTTGCTGGGCCGCCGCATGCAGTTTGCTTTGTAGCCCTGCTTTCAGTTGTTCGTATGCCTGTAGTTTCACCTGGAGGTACTTGTTTCGGACGGTTTCGATGGCATCAAAGGCTATTTCTAACGTGCCGTATTTCCCTTCGGGCTTCATTGCCTCTATGGCGAGGACGGCACCTCGACGCTGCTCGAAGTCGTCCTGGCCCATTCGGAGGCGCAGCGTATCTACCAGTCTTGTCTGTACTTCGCTGATAATGGAGCCACCGCGCCGCTGACCCAGTTCTTTCAGCCTTCTCCACAGCTCATCGGTATCCAGCCCACCACTGAAATACTCTCCAAGCAGGGAATCGAGGTCTTTTGACTGTCTCAGTCTCTGCCTTTCTTCTTCCGACAGCGTGCCAATCCTGGCCAAACGTTCCCGAGCCAGCGGTGACAGCTCCATGGTCGTCACACCTCCCGTGCCAGTTGCCCGTGCCCTCCTTTTGGCTACTGGTTTTCTCTGAACGGTGGTTGCGGTACCTGCAGATTGTAGCCAACTTTGGACGCGAAATTGGAGACCAGTCTCTGTCCATTCTTGCTGCAATCGGGGCAGCTGGCTGGCTTGTCGAAGTCAGCTATCGGCCTCTTCACTTCGAACACCTTCCTGCAGTTGGGACACCAGAACTCATACGTTGGCATTCCCTCAACTCCTTCCGAGACCCGCTATCTCTTTCACATACTCCTTCCGTATTATACCTCTTTCAGTGATGATGGCGGACACGTAATCATGAGGCGTTACGTCGAAGGCAGGATTGGCGGCCTCTGTATCCTCAGGCGCAACGGGGAATCCATGGAAATGGGTTAGCTCATGACTGTCTCTCTCCTCGATGGGGATGGCCGTTCCTGAGGGTAGGGAGACATCTATGGTGCTGGTGGGTGCGGCGACATAGAAGGGAATGCAGTTCTCCTTAGCGAGGACTGCGATGGTGTACGTGCCGATCTTGTTGGCCACATCCCCGTTGGCTGCGATCCTGTCGGCGCCGACGATGACACAGTCTAGTTTCTTTCGATTCATGAAATAACCAGCCATGGAATCGGTGATCAAAGTCGCTGGGATGTGTTCCTCTCTTAGTTCCCAGAGGGTCAATCTGGCTCCCTGGAACAGGGGACGGGTTTCCGTGGCGAAGACGCTTATGTTCTTCCCCTGTGCTTTGGCAGCTCTGATGACTCCCAGAGCGGTGCCGTAGCCAGCCGTGGCTAGAGGACCCGCGTTGCAGTGGGTGAGAATGCGAAACCCGTCTTCGATGAGATCTGCCCCTAGGAGGCTAAGTTGCCTGGTTGCGTCGATTTCTTCTTGGTGGATTCGCTTCGCCTCATGGAGAAGAGCCCTTCTTGCCTCGGGGACGCTGCGACTTGTAGCTGCTTGCCTCATCCTGCTGACAGCCCGGAACAGATTGACTGCGGTGGGCCTGGTTTGAGCCAGAGCTTGCATGATCTGCTCAAGTTGGACGATGAACTCGCCTTTGTCTGACGTCTTAATGCCCTGCGCTCCCAGCGCTATCCCGTAAGCAGCGGCGATGCCAATAGCGGGAGCGCCTCTAACCTTCATTTGCCTGATAGCGAGAGCTAAGTCTCGGTAGTCCGTCAGGTCGATGAAACCTGTCTCATGGGGAAGCCTGGTCTGGTCCAGTATCCTCACGCTGTCGCCGCGCCATTCTACAGCCTTGATCGTCATTTGCACTCCTGAAGCGCTTCCCATATTATACTAGGATCGATGGTAGAGGAAGGCAAGGATGACGAAAGAAGAAAGGATTGAGGAGATCAGACAGAGGGCGAGGGGAAACTTCGGCTTGGGCTACAATTGCTCCGAGTCTGTGTTTGAAGCAGTGGTGAGCCTCATTGACAGCGGCTTGCCTGAGGAAGTGAAGAAGCTGGCTACCGGATTCGGTGGTGGGATTGGGCTCTACGGCGGCACATGCGGAGCCATCGCAGGCGCGGTCATGGCGGTCAGCGCTGTGTATGGAAGAAGCTCCCTGCCCGATGGGGAAGGCAAAGAGGTAGCTCGGAAGTCCAAGGAGCAGCTCTACGGGAAGCCGGGCCTATACAGGGTATTCAACCAGATTCCCAACAGGATCAGAGAGAAGTACGGAGCCACTGTCTGCCGAGATCTGACGTCCGAATGGCATGACAACTGGCTCTGCCGCGAGCATGCTCTCAGTTGCCGGGAGGTCATCACCGACGCAGCGGGAATCGCTGCTGAGCTCATCCTGTCGGACAAAGAAGACGTTGCCTCAAGAGCATTTGGCGTCAATGTGGAAGACCTCAGGGACTAGCCATCTTCTTTTCTGTTGGGGCTGCCGCACTCCGAAGGAAAATGAACGTCGGTGTATGTCGGATAGAGCTCCGCATGCCTGAGAACCAGTCACTCAAAGCCAAGCGGCAGATAGTGAGGTCCATCAGTGCGCGGTTGCGGAACAAGTACAACGTCTCTGTAGCTGAGGTCGACAATCAGGGATTGTGGCAACTGGCTACTCTGGGGCTATCCTGTGTCAGCAACTATAGGAGACATGCGGATGAGACTCTATCCGCTGCACTGAAGTTCATTGTTCAGAACTACCCGGGTGTGGAAGTAGTGAGTTCGGAAACAGAGACCTTTCCAGCTTTCTGAGAGGTTAATGGATGCTGCTGCTTTTGTGCATCATCTGGTCACCCTACCCGCCTACCGGCAGCAGATTGTGTACGTGGAGCATCTTCCCGCGCGCGAAGCTGTGTTTGGCGAACTAAATTCGCCTCTTCATCCCCTTCTCCAGGAGCGTCTCAAGGCCTTGGGGATATCGGCCCTCTACCGACACCAGGCGGAGGCACTCAATGCCCTCTTCGCCGGCAAGAACATCATAATGGCCACCCCCAGCGCCAGCGGCAAGAGCTTGTGCTATCAACTGGCGGCGCTCGAAGCATCACTGAGTGACAAGGACAGCCGGGCAATCTTCGTGTTTCCCACCAAGGCGCTGAGCCAGGACCAGTTGAGGAGCCTGAGAGAACTGGCCTGTCCTCAGGTTGTCACTGAAGGAGCGGCGTGTACCTTCGACGGCGACACCGCACAAGGTGAGAGGGCGCGCATAAAGAGACGGGCGAAGATAGTACTCACCAATCCCGACATGCTGCATCTTGGCATCTTACCCAATCATCGGTCATGGTTGAGGCTGTTTCGTCACCTGAAGTACGTGGTGATAGACGAGGCTCACGTTTATAGAGGTATTCTTGGTTCACACATGGCCAATGTTGTCAGGAGACTACGGAGGATATGTACCCTCTACGGCTCGAGCCCCCAATTCATTTGCTGCTCGGGTACAACGGCAAATCCAGTGGAACACGCTGGGCGCCTGGTCGGCCTGCCCGTTGAGGCTGTTGTTGAAGATGGGTCTCCTCGTGGCGATAAGTACTTCGCCTTCTGGAATCCGCCATTCGTTGGTGAAGACATGAACAGCCGTAGGAGTGCCAATTCTGAGGCGGCGTACCTCCTGACGGAGTTGGTGCAGAAAGGCTTTCGCAGCCTTGTGTTTGCCCGCACGCGCAAGTTGACCGAGCTTGTCTGTCTCTATGCCAAAGACCAACTGGCTCCCGACCTATCTGGCAGGCTCAGTCCCTACAGGGCGGGATATCTCCCTGAAGAAAGGCGCAGGATTGAGCAGCGGTTCTTTGATGGCGACCTCCTCGGTATGGTAGCCACGACTGCTCTGGAACTAGGTGTGGACATTGGCGGCTTGGAGGCCACGGTTCTTGCTGGCTATCCGGGGAGCATTGCCAGCGCCTGGCAGCAGGCAGGGCGCAGTGGCAGAAGTACCGGTAGCTCTTTGAGCTTCCTTGTTGGGCGGGACAACCCCCTTGATCAGTACTTGATGCGTCACCCAGAGTTCTTCTTCGGTAGGAGCTTCGACAATGCATTGATCAATCCTGCTAATCCTTATGTGCTCATGCCTCATCTGCTCTGTGCCGCCTGGGAAAAACCCATCGACGATACGGACAGGGCCCTGTTTGACGGCGACACGGATGCTGCGCTTGCTGAACTGAGCAGGGAGGGCAAGATGAGGAGATGGCAGATGAGGTGGCATCTGTCTCCTGCACTCGCATATCCGGCTCAAGATGTGAGCATAAGAGCGACGTCGGGACAATACGCCGTCGTTGACAT
>SMTZ1_10005673_pt1 | contig 12548 bp, 8 predicted proteins | sample DeeMarSWOR136_30_FD_25667 | JGI IMG/M metagenome (IMG submission 25667) | reverse complement strand
GCTCTTCTTGTGTTTATTGAGACATGGTATGCTGAACTTGTAGGAATGTCAGGAAAATTGAAATGAAATCTTGGTACTATGGTACTTAAAGTGTATAGGATTGTTTTAGTAGATTGTATATGGGAAATCTTGGGTTGCATATCAGGGTTTTGCGGGTTCCGCCGGCCCTGACCATGTGAAATGCCGGACCGGGGGTTGGAGAGGTTTAGCGGCGTGATTGTCGGCCTGTCGTATCCTGTAATCCGAAAAGGGGGTGAGGCATAGGTGTTCAGACATGTCCTCTGTGTGTATCCCTATCGGCGAGAGCTGAGGAATGTTGGCTTCTTCCCGCCGTTGGGACTCGAACATATCGCAGCGGTGATTGAGCCGCATGCACGGTCTCTCGACGTTGTTGACATGCGCAAGGAAGCTGGTCGCACTAAAGACTTCCTGCGCCCGGAGACCGACATGGTCTGTTTTTCGGTCAATTGGGGCAGTGACGCCGAGTTTGTTCACGAGGAGATACTATCCGTCGGATCAAAGCCCCTCGTCGTAGTGGGTGGCAGGCATGCTACAGAAGACCCTCAGGCTTGGTTATCCCAATGCCCGAACGTAACCGCCGTAGCCCGCGGAGACGGCGAAGAGATCATGGATGAGGTCTGCCGTGACCTGCCGATAGAGACAATTGCTGGTCTGAGCTTCCGCAGGGATGGCCGCCTGTTCCACAATCCGAACCGCAAACCGGGACCCGTCAGGGATGATCTCTACCCCAACCGCAGCCTACGCCGCTACGACTATGAAGTGAGCTTTGAAGGCATGAATATGGGAGTGACGATTGATACGCTGTCCTCCTCCAGAGGTTGCCCGTTTAACTGCAAGTTTTGCTCTTTTAATCGCAACCCCTGGGGTCAGAAGCGCTCTTGGTCGGCGCGCTCGCCGGAATCCGTCGTAAACGAGCTCGTCCAAATCAAAGCCCCGCTCGTTGGTTTTACCGACGACTTGTTCACACTCGATCCCGACCGGGTTGAGCGAATCTGTGACTTGATTCTGGCCCGGCGTATCCGTAAGAAGTTTCTCGTCAACGCCAGGGCCGAGATCGCCCGGAACACGAGACTCCTGCGCAAAATGGAGCGCGCAGGCTTTGTCCTGTTGATGGTGGGCATCGAATCGGCCGTCGACGAGACACTGCGTTCCATGGGCAAGGGCTTCGATACCGCACGTCTGCGCGAATACTTCAAGGTGCTCCGAAAAAGCTCGATGTTTCTCCAGGGATACTTCATCCTTGGGAATATAGGTGAGACTGTCGAGCAGATGCTCCGGATCTCTGATTTCGCACACGAGTTGGGCCTCGACACCATTGCCCTTTCAGCCCTTCGTGTCAGCCCACATTCCGGCCTCAACGAGCTCGTCGAGAACACTCCGGGATACCATGTCGCCCCCAATGGAAAGGTCTATTCCGATTACTGCTCCTCTAAAGAAATCAGAAAACTGCGCCGCAGGATAATAAGACGATTCTATTCCGCGAGCCAGATACTTCGACTAACGCGAAAGGCAGTCCGAAACGGCGCCCTGCGATTCCTTCCGGGCATAATCGTGCGCCTGCCGAGAGCCGTAATGGTACTGGTAACACATGCTCACAGGCATGAGTAGGATGTGACAGTAAGGTGAGCAGCAACTATATTACAATTCTTTGTCAAGTCCTGAAGCCAATAGCCAGGGGTGAAACCTTGTAAGATTAAAATTTGATGAAAGAAGGCTTGATGGCTCAATTGCCGATTTGGAAATTATACTTTTCATGAAAGAAGCTTCTCGAACCCGGCAGCCAATCCGGGATCTGGTAGTATTTTCGCAGAATGCTTAACAAATACCTCTCACGGTATTCCCGATATTTGAAGCCATGTCCGAGCAGCAAAGTAAAGTTTGCATTTTCTACACTAAAATTTTTTATCTCCATCCTATCAAAACATTGTTTATATTCACTGCCGTCCCGGGTCCCTTTACGCAGGATAGCGATGTTTCTCCCGTCCAGTTCTTTAAAGTTGGTCAGTATGTCGTCTTGTCTGCCGTGTCCTGAACCTTTCCCGAAGACAATGACTCGCTCCCCACTGTAATACTCAAGTAAAGCAGATCTGGAGTAGCTTTTTGTTGCCAGGACAAAACGGTCCTTATATTCCAGGAGCGGACCAAATACCTCCTTGGGATGCACATACGTAGCAAGAGAAGTAAGGTCGTTTTCGTCAATTAATCCATTCAATTTTGCCACGGGAACATAAGAAGCTGCAATGAGAAGGGAAACTTGTATTAGTGAAAAAACGAGCGAGAATTTAATACTTTTTACTATTTGAACATTGTTAAGAAGAAAGGCCGCCATAATGTAAACGAAGGGGAAAAAAGACATATACCAATGGGGCCTCACGGCTCGCTTGAGAGAGACCGCGAAGAGTACACACGCCGGTATTATTGACACCATGGCAAAAAGACGAAAGTTATCTTCCCGCAGGATTCGCAAGATGCCCGATCTGTTCTTGAGCAAAAAGTATAGAACGGGAGGAGTTATGAGGTAGCTGAGAAAAATTACCAAACACAACAGATTGAATAGTGGGCTTGAATGAGTCATGGGCCTGTTAACTATGTTGTGCATGATATTGGGCCAGCCGGCCCAATAGTTCCAAAAGGTGTTCTGTGCTATCAACGGGAGAGCACCCAGGGCCAGCAGGAGAAATCCTTTTACTTTTTTGGAATTTTTGTGAGACAGAAGCAGATAGGGCAGATAGGAAAGGCCCAACAAAACCGCAAAATACTTGGAAAGGAAGGCAAGGCCCAAACAGAGGCCGGAAAGCAGGTAAAATAAGTAGCTGTTTTTCCTTTCGGCTTTGAACAGAAAAAAAACCGAAAAGAAGGAAAAAAGGAATAGAGGAGTATCTGTTAAGACAGCAAACAAAGCCATATTTATGGGAGAGATTATATAAAGGAGGAACACAAGATATGCTTTGCGCCGGCCAAAGGGCCTCAACAGTAAATATATTCCCACTCCTACCGCCGTGCTAAACGCTATGGGTAGTAGCCGCATAGGCACGATCGACTGGCCAAGGTATTGAAGCATGTACAAAAGCCAGCCTGTCATTGGAGGGTGGTCGTAGTATCCCATAGCGATGTTTTTGCCCCAAAGCACAAAGTAGGACTCATCCCCTGTGAAAGGAAAACACCATGCAAGGAGACACTTCACGGCAAAAGTAAGGAGAATAATCGGAACAAGCTTGCGACAAACGAATACCCTTTCCGAAAAGGAGTCGTAATAGATGGCCTTGTCTTCCATCTCATTTGTTTTCATAGCACATTTTCACTGTTAGCCTAAAGAAACAGGAGGTTAACAGACATACCATTACAAAACAATATTTTCCGCATGGCTTTGTTCAGATATGCGGCTAAACTTCATTTACAATAAATTATCAAGTCTGTTCTAAATACTCAAGCCTTCTATTTCCGGGCGGTTTGTTATCCGGAATAGTCACAAAACACGAGTTGGATATTTCGAGGGTGGCAGAAGTGGCCAAGATTTAAAGAAACACGAGTCTTATCAACTTTTTTTATAAAAATTATGTTTAGGAAAAAGTGTTGCTTGCTTAGTGATGTTTACCCGAATCGGTGTTTTAATTATTCTTTGATAGATTTTCTAATCTCACCGGCTCAATCTTTGCGAATTCATTCCATTTTGCGTCAATAGCATTCACTGGTTTGATATTGCTGTGAACATATAGCCCATAGCGGAGGCGGAGAGGTTTATCCGGCTGAATCGTTCTTGGCCCGTCATGCGTTAGAGAAGCGCCCATCCAGCCGTCGTTACGGACGTGAAAGTAAGATGGATGGTTGGGATTGTCCGGATGGTCAAAAAGCGTGATGCCTTCTGATTTTTCATTTTTAATGAGGCCGGAGTAGTCAACCCATCTTGCCCGTTTCCAGAAAGCTTCTTTTTCGTCGACTGCTCCTTCTGAGTTTCGAATTGTCCCGCCGCCATCGTTTACGCCGATGGTTTTGGCCATTCGGACGCCAATCATTCCAAAAGGAGTTTTGCCAAAAGTCACAGGTTTATCGTTTGCCTTAAGTTCCATATCGACAATCATAAGCCATTCTAAGTCTACGAGCGGCATGGCTGTTACCTTACGTGTTTCTAAAAGAAGAACCTTGTTTGTATCGGCAACCCACTTATTTTCGGTGGTTATAGAGCAAGATTGGTCGCCGTCTTCATATTTTATAATCCTTTTGTGGCGGATTTTTCCTTTGCCGCCGTCGCTCCAGAAACCTACGCCGCCGATGTCATTGTGCGAAATCCAGACTGAATTATGGTGGCTGTGAGATTCTGGGTCGTGTGGATGGCCCATACGTGTCAGGGAACGGCCTGAAGGACCGATTACCGGATAAATAAACGGCCGATGAAGAGTAGGACCGAAGTGGTATCTGGCAATCTCTACACCTTCACGTTGAAATGAAGCCTGATGGTAGGGTAAAGGTATGACTTGCATGCTTGGAACCGGTTTTGGAGAGGAAGATGCGGTTTGCGAACATGTACTGATAGCTATCAAAATTGCACAAGTGAGATGTGCGGAAGCTCTTTTAAATGAAATGTTGAAAGAAATCATTGCTCAGGACTTTCCCTTTTAGTCTTCGGAGGTGAAAACGGCGATTTCAGACAGGCCGATATTCAGTGTTTTGGGCTTAACGTCAGTAATGACAAACTTAAGCCATGTAACTTGTTTGGGTGGGAAGGCGATTTCTTTTGCTGCGGAGGCGTCGTCAGGCAATTGACCTACAGTTATCGAACTTCCGTCGCTGAAGATGAGCGTGCCGGAAGTAACCTGGTCGGCGTGTGTGTTGGGCCTGTCAAAAAGCCAGATGCGGTTGATGGTTTGTGGTGTATCCCAATTTAATTTCAACATTGCCGATGCCTTTTCGCCGTTGCTGGCCCACTCGGCTGATATATCTTCCGGGTAACCGCCCACGATTCCATCAATCGCCGCTTCAGCGGTGTAGCCTTTGTAGATTGATGAGGCTGTAACTTTGGCTTTGCGAGCTATATTGTTGTTGCTCTTCAGTGGATCTTTATGCTGTTGGTGATCCTGCCTTTCTTTATACTGTCTGTACATTGTTGGATTAAGCAGTCTGACCTCTTGCAGCACAAGGCCATATCGGCTGCCCGGCGGTTTGGCCTTGAACCGAATGTTGTTCCAGCCCTGGCTGAAATTGCCTGAATAGCACAGCCAGAGCGTTAATCCGTCTTTGCTGATAAATTTCGATGGGAAATTAAGGAAATAACCCTGTTCACCAAACTCCTTCATATATGTTACGAGTTTCCATGGGCCTGTAATCTTTTCGGATTCGAGGATGTAGGAATTCATCTTCGCGACCGTAGGCCAGCCATCGGTTACACACATCAGGTATTTCTTTAGAGGGGCGTTGTAAGTGATAGTAACGCAGCCCATGTTGTTGTTCCATTCCAGAAGAGGCTTGATGTCTTCAAAATCGTACGACCAAAGGGCTTTGCCCTTATTACCGTATCCGGCAAAGTATTCATATTTTGATTCGTCGTTGATGTTTTTGATGCTCGGGATAACGCGTGTAAGATAAATCTGGTCACCGGATATCCAGCTCAGGTTGGCATATCGTGGCTTGGGGTCGTTTTCTTCGGCACCGTAACCTACTAAATATGCTTTGCCATCTGGTGAATGCTCCATATTTTTTCCGAAATCGACGAATTTGGGTGAGCCGATTTTAAGAGGGCCCATAAATTTGGCAGGTTCGGGAAATAAGGGCTTGGAAGGTGTGTGTGGTGTGTCCGTCCAGGTTTTGCCAAAGTCGGTGGAGATGCGGAAGCCCGGAATCGGGCCCAGAACCGGCCAATTCCATGTCATACCATCGTGCATGACGCGTCCGGAAGGCCCTAAACAATATGTACCATAGTACCATACACCGTTGTAAACGAGACTGCCGCATGGATAACGGCCCTCATATGGATGTGGGTCTCCTGTAGTTGTGCCGAGGGCCTTGATTTTGAGATTGAGCGGGTCGTCGCCAATCATTACGGCCTGGCCTGTGGTTGCATTGCGGCCGCCGGAGCTGGAACGCATTCCATCGGTTTGTCCGTCTGTCCATGGGGAATATAGGTTATCGTTCGATGCCCAGGAAGGATACCACGTGTCCGCTACTCGATAATCGCTATGAACGCCCGTGAATAATATCCCGACTAATTCCTTGGATTGCTCGAATGGAATGTCTTCAGGAGGCTCCGAAGGCCAAAGCAAAGGTTGAGCTTTCGATTGATACTTCACGACTCTCTCATCTGCAGAGCAAATGCTCGATGAATCTATTGTGAGCGAGCCTGTAAGCATCAATATGCAGGCCTTTGCTACAAAAGTTTCTGTTTTCATATTTTAACTTCTCCAAAACTTGTTATTAAGCAAACAATGCCTCCACGAATGTGCCCGGATCGAATTCTGCAATATCTTCAGGTTTTTCGCCCAAACCGACGAATTTAACCGGTATGTCGAGCTGGTCTTTAATAGCGATGACGATTCCGCCGCGTGCTGTGCCGTCAAGTTTAGCCAGGAATATTCCTGTAACGTTAATTGCTTCAGTGAACATCTTTGCCTGGATAATGGCATTTTGGCCCGTTGTAGCATCGAGAACCAGCAATACTTCATTCGGCGTACCGGGGATTTTTCGGGCCACTACGTCGCGAATTTTCGTCAACTGCTGCATAAGGTCTTTTTTTGTATGTAATCGTCCGGCTGTGTCGAGAATCAGGATATCTGTGCCTCTTGCAACAGCGGCTTCACAGGCATCGAAAGCTACCGCTGCCGGGTCGCTGCCGGTTTTGTGTTTGACGATTTGAACCCCAATACGTTCGGCCCAGATGGTTAACTGTTCAACAGCAGCGGCACGGAACGTATCGCAGGCTGCCAGCAAAACCGTTTTGTTATTCTGGGTAAATATATGGGCGAGCTTGGCGATACTGGTGGTTTTGCCGGTTCCGTTGACGCCGGCAACGAGAACTACGGTAGGGGGTGCCTGGGCGATATGTAATTGCCTGTCGCGGGCCGGCCAATAGCTTTTGATGTGCTCCTTGAGAAACGGCAATATTTCGTCTGTGGTTGCGATTTGCCTGCTGCGGTAAGCATCACGCAGGCCGGAGATAAGTTTGTCCGTCGTTTCTACGCCGATATCGTCGCTTATCAGCGTTTCTTCAAGCTCGTCGAGCAAGTTTTCATCAATGTTTCTGCCGAGAGTGAGTACTGAAGAGAGAGAAGAAGTAATTTTGTCGCGCGTTTTACCCAGCCGGTCTTTGAAATATCCTGCTGTCTTAGTGAAAATTCCCATGATTTTGTCCTAAAAAATTGACGTACGTTGTATAGCGTATAGAAAATAGTCAAAATCGTAAAGTGAAATCTATTGAAGTTGTAATTACCCATTTTTACTTTTTAATTAATCAGCCTGGTATGGTGACAGACCGTTGGTCTGAAGAAATTTGTGTTTTTTTATTATTTTATGCAAGTTTATTTTGACAAACGGAGAAATCCAAATTAGATTTGAACAAGCGGATTTGCTTAAGTACAGGGATTGTTTTATTCTTAACCTTGTAGGCGCTTTTGACAGGGATGTTTTAATCGTCTTTTTTTTGTTTGCATAGAATTCGAGTTACGTAGGCCTTTCGCAAAGGAGGGTGTTTTGGCAGCCAGGGAAGTTGAAGACATATTTGCTGATATCCTTGATCGTGCGAAAGCACTTGACCCGGCTAACGTCCGAAGGTGGTTTGATGATTTAACTGTTTCACACCTGAGCGGTGGTTCGCTTGAAATAGGCTGTCCCGATGATGCAACTGTTCAGTTCTTACGCGACAACTGCAAAAACAGCTTCACACAGGCTGCTCAACAAATAACCGGCCATCTTGTAACAGTTGATTTCGATATTGTTAGCCGGGGCAAGTCCGGCCATCGTACTGAGAGACGCCTTCTTGGTCTTACACTACATCCCGATTATACGTTTGAGAATTTTGTAGTTGGGCCGAGTAATCGCCTTGGACACGCAAGCTGCGTTGCAGTAAGCCATTCGTTGGGTGATACTTATAATCCACTGTTTCTATACGGAAGTTCCGGTCTTGGTAAGACCCATCTTTTACACGCTGTTTGTTGCGAGGTCAGGCAGAAATGTGATAAGGTGGTAATTCAGTTTTTGAGCTGTGAGGATTTTGTAAACAGATTCATCCGGGCGATTGAAACAGCGAATTTGGCCGGTTTTCAGAGTCAATTTCGAACTGTCGATGCGTTGGTAATCGATGATGTTCAATTCTTGCGAGAACGTGAGCAAAGTCAGGAAGAATTTTTCCACACATTTAATGCCCTTTACAACAATGGAAAGCAAATCATCCTGAGTGCAGATTGCCCTCCGGGAAAGATTCCCTCACTTGAAGAGCGTCTCATCAGCAGGTTTAACTGGGGTTTGGTTGCCAGAATCGACCCGCCAAGCTACGAGACAAGGGTAGCAATTGTGCAAAAGAAGGCCCACGTTCGTGGTATCAATATATCCGACGAAATAGCTGAATATATTGCCCGTAAAGTGCATGCCAATATCAGGGAGTTGGAAGGTGCATTGACGACACTCTATGCTGTGGCATCTACTACCGGCAAGCCGATTACACTTGAGCTGGCTCAGATAGCTCTGGAAGGGCAGAGTGAATCAGCGGCCAGATATATAAGTATTACTGATATTATTGAAGTGGTGACCGGGCATTTTGATGTTCGCCTTGCGGATTTGCAGAGTAAAAAACGCAGCCAGAGTATCACTATGCCACGACAGATTTGTATGTATTTGGCAAGAAATCTGACAAAGCACAGCCTCGAAGAAATAGGTGGGCATTTAGGTGGCCGTGACCATACTACCGTTATGCACGCTTGCAGCAAGATTAGTGAGGCAGAACGCAGCGATCCACAAATGCACACATTGCTGGCAGAGCTGACAAAACAAATCACGCAGGTTCCAACTGCCTAAATCCGTCTGGATAAGCGCATCGGTCCACGGGATTATAGTTTGTATTGTAGAAAAATATGCTTTTGCTCAGAGCGGCCGAATATATAGAATCTGTGATAATCACAGACTTTGAATTTCATTCGATAATTACTATCTTCTTCGTATTCTTAAGAGACTAAATGAGCCAAAAAAGAGTAGTAACACCGTGGCTGGTTCCGGAATGTGCCCATATAGCATAGAGACTTCATAAAGATTGGCACTGCCGTTAGTACCGCCTTGGATAGTAATGCCTGTGCGCACCCATATTTCTTTTGTTGGAGTTGGAACTCCATTTATAGATAAATCACTGCCATCCGTAAGAAAAGAACCGAAGTCATCCGTTTGATAAGATGTTGCCAGTGAAGCCAGACTGTTTCCGAGAAAATCGGCATCATAGATGTTTTCTGTAGCACCAACTAAGCCGGTACCTGTAATATCTGCTGCTTTAAGCATCAAGGTAGCATCTTTAATACAACAGTGTTCGTAGGCGGCAGAGACCTTGAAATTAATAGCGGCATTTATGAGTTGATTTGAACCTGCATCCCATAGAAGCAAAAATCTGATGCCCGGCTTGCCGGTTTCGTTGTCCTGACCGCCCTGGATGAGTATCGAATCTGCAGTCGGTTCAAGCACGCCTCCGTAGGCCAGGCCGGTTACTTCAAAGTCCGAAAATAATAGTTCATCAACCTCAAGGCCTCCGATTGGCATAGAGCTAATCGAGTATGAATCGGTTAAGGGAATCCATGTAGCATGCGCAGAAGATACAAGTAAAATGTATATTGAGAGACCAAGCATGATTGACCATGACTTTTTGACTTTCTTTATGGTATTTAGCATGATTTTAAAAATCTCGTTTTCTTAACAAGACATATTTCCACGAGGTGAAAATTTTTAGATAAAAAGAAGTCTTTCAATTAAAAGAACAAAGATTACGATCTATCCTCCTGAATCTTGTAAAAGGGCAGTGGAACACAAACGCGAGGTTGCATTCTGTTTCAATTTGTATATTAAATACAAACACTATTAGAAGAGCGGTGGTTGGCAGGATCCTCCTGATTTCATTTTCCCCTGATGTGTTGCAAAAGATTGTTTAAATTAAACCCCTGCGCTTTACATCATTAGTTAGTTTATGATGTGCATCCAGGCTCTTCTGTTATTTGCTATTATACATGTTCTCATATTATAAGTCAAGAGAATATTGCCCAGTTTGACATGTCTGTGTCGTAGAATGGCAAGATGGGGGATAGCCGCAAAGCGTTGAATCATATAAAAGTGTAGATAATCCTTATTGTTTTATGGTTCCTCGATAAGGTCCGTATAAATACCATGTATATGTAAAGAGTCATGATTTTTTATCGGGTATTGTATTGTTCGTGAATCTTGGAAGCAAGGTTTATGGAATATGCGTTTGTGCCTGATGAATTGTTGACTTGATAATTTATTTTTCGGAACGGATTGTGATAATAAATTCTTGTGATTTGCGTTTAATTATTATGCTAAAGCAACAAGGGTGAGGAAAGGGCAGTAGAGTAAGTATTGTTTATAAGCACGCGAATGTAAAACTATTGTTTTCGCGCCCTTACTAAAGCTAATGCGCCTAAACCAAGCAAAAATATTGTTGCCGGTTCAGGAATATAAGCACCATAGGCACTTAGGTCTTCTGACCCACCACCAAAGAACTTTGCAGCGCCATATGCAACGTAGGATTCACCCGAAGGCGAAGAAAGAGCTATGAAATCTGTCTCTGAATACGATGGTGATACACCGTCGATTATTATTGTGAATTTTAGGTATTCATGGGGGTCGATATACTCTATACTTGAATTATTACTTATAAGACTTATATCGAAAAGACCAAGCCCGCCTATATGAATATTATCCGTATTAAACGTTAATGTCCAGTCATCCTTATTACCGCCAATGACTGAATCGAGTGTAAGGTTTGTTATGTTGGCAGTCGTATTGAAATAAAGCTCATTGATATTAAAGGCAAGGTCACCGTCTTTTTCCGGAGTCAAATTTAGAGCTTTTACTGTTAGTTTCCAGCTTCCGTCATCGACAATGGAAAAAGCCATTCTTGCATCCAGCCAATTTGGGGGAACGTTGGATGAATCCGAACTGTAATTACTAAGATCAATATGATGACCTTGTGCCGTTGATAGAAAGAAAACTAAAGACAGGAAAAGCACATATGGAAGATGAGTATTAGCTTTCATAATCTCCTCCTTTGATTTTTTACACTCTCCATAGAACAAAAGGGAGATAAAGCTAAATTGTCTTATTTAATTCTATTATATTGCCCACTCTTTTAAGTTTATTCTATATTTGAAATTTGGAAAAAGTAAACAAAAACAGGTATTTTTTTTGATTTCTTTCACATTTTTTTGACAGTTTCATTTTCAGCTTAAAATCGCCGTATTTTTCATACAAATCCTGGAATATTCAGAATTAGTTGCTAAACAATCTTCAATTTTCAGGACATTCAGGTTGTTGAGTTATAAAGAGTGAGACTGCTGAGTGCAGTGTTAGGTTTGCTTAATTCTTACATCAAAATCTGAATTGGTGGATGTGCGTCTAATGACCCGAAGGGCAGATTTCCACGGGCTTGCCCGTGGGTGAATGGGAACTCGCCCGTATGGCGTCGAGCAAAGCTCGTAAAGTGGAAAGGTACTGCGGGCTCTGCCAGTAGGGTTTCCACTTAAAGAAGTTGATTTCGTTCGATGATTTGAGATTGCCGAGGGCTATCCTAAAGTTTCAAACCTGTAAATAAACAGAGTGTGATAGAGTAAGGTGGTGGGAGAAAATTAATAATATTGACAACATAAATATTATCGAAAATAAAAAAGGCTGTGTTAAATAACACAGCCTTTGAACTTTCAAAAAGGAAAAGGGTGAAAAAATATTATCTTTTACGTGTTCTTAATAGAGCTAACGAACCCAAGCCGAGAAGAATTATTGTGGCTGGTTCGGGAATCTGACTGTAGAGCATGAAGACCTCGGTTAACTGCGCAGTACCTCCGGTACCCCCTGAGATGATGATACCTGTTTCTACCCAAATTTCTTTTGCCATCACCGGCTCGCCGTCTAACTCAAACTGACTTTCGTTTCTCAAGTCGGAGCCCTTATCACCATATTCTCTTGAGACATCCAATGCGGCGAGACAATTTCCCATAAATGAAGAATCATAAATGAGTTCAGTGGCATTAACTGCACCTGTACCGGTGGCACCGGCAGTCATAAGGAAAAGGACGGCGTCTTCCATGTACCAGGGATTGTAACCGGGAGCAATAGAAACCTTGAAGTCTATGTTGGCATTTATGAGTTGATTTGTGCCGACGATCCATGCAAGACGAAACTGTAATCCGTAGTCACCAGTATCAATGTTCTGGCCGCCCCGTACGAGCACACTGTCTGCGCCCGGCACAAACGCACCCCCAGCGGCGATACCGGTAACATCGAAATCAGAAAATATTTTGTCACCTACTTCCAGGCCGCTACCGGGTATAGAACTT
>SMTZ1_10016754_pt1 | contig 12549 bp, 9 predicted proteins | sample DeeMarSWOR136_30_FD_25667 | JGI IMG/M metagenome (IMG submission 25667) | reverse complement strand
CCCCCGTAACCACCTCCCGAATACTCTCATGAAAGCACTGTCGTATATTCAGGTACGCATTATTCGGAAGAACCTATTTTTTAAGATACTCTTCTATGTAGCCCTTCACCTTATCGTATTCATGGAAGACTCTGAAATGAGGAAACTCGCGCACCACATTGTCGGGAGGCCTGAACAGGATGCCCAGGTCCGCCTCTTCGAGCATGGTGGTGTCGTTGTAGGAATCCCCCATGGCAATTACCCTGAAGGCAATCTGTCTGAAGGCCTCGATTGCCCTTCGTTTTCCGTCGCGGATCCTAAGATGGTAATTCGTGATGGTGTTGTCCCTATCGGTTTCGATGGAGTTGCAGAAGAGCGTTGGATAGCCGAGCTTTCGCATGAGGGGCTTGGCAAACTCGTAGTAGGTATCGGAGAGTATGACCGGCTGAACCTTCTCCCGGAGCCAGTCGAGAAACTCTGCGGCGCCGGACAAAGGATCCATGGTGGCTATGACCTCCTGAATGTCCCGAAGCTTGAGCCCATTTTCCCTCAGAATCGCCATACGCATGCGCATGAGCTCGTCGTAATCTGAGATATCCCTGGTGGTGAGACGAAGTTTCTCGATACCCGTCTTTTCTGCGACTGCTATCCACACCTCGGGCACGAGAACACCCTCGAGGTCCATTGCAACGACGGTTGGTTTCCTGTACATAAGGCGCTACCCCTGATGTTGATCACGAAGAGAATGCCTGGAAGGTAACGCCCGGGTCAGGGGTTCGTCAACGTATATGACGGCAGTGTCCTACTTGGTGAGATAGAACTCAACTCTCCTGTTCCTGGCACGCCCTGATTCTGTCTCGTTGTTGTCGATGGGCTGCATCTCGCCCTTGCCCTCGGTGGTAAGCCGCTCCTTGGCAACGTCGTTCGCAACGAGATACTTGTACACCGAATTGGCCCTCCGCTCGGATAGACCCTGGTTGTACTCCTCAGTTCCGATGTAATCGGTGTGCCCGACAATGCGCACCTTGTAGGCCGGGAACTTGTCGAGCTTGGTTATGAGGCGGTCCAGTATCGCGAAGCTCTCCGGGAGCAGGTCAGCCTTGTCGAACTCGAACTGTATGCTGTTTATCATGATCTTGAGGCCCTCCGGCGTACGGATGACCAGAATGTCCGTGTCGTATTCCCGTGCCACGCGTACCGCGTTGCGGTACACATCAACGGCGTTCAGCTCGGCGTTGTAGGTGGAGGCGGAATCCAGGAGCACCTCCCACTTCCCGTCGGCTTTGCGGTACGTGTACGGGTCGGGAGGCACGAAACCGGCCGGCATCTGCACCGGGTCGGAGAAACCTTCCCAGTGAATGGTCTGCTTGACGGGGCCTGTGCCCGACCATCGCTTAATGGGCGTTTGATAGTCGACCTTCTTGTCCCAGAGGCGGTAATGGGTGATGTCCCAGGACTCCACCCCGCTGCGGTCACGTACGCCCACATTGATGTACATGGTGTCAGCTTCTCCATCACCATCGGGTGAAAAAAGCTTCGGTGAAACGACGAAGAGCACGTCCGGGGGTGTGTTGTCCACAATGATGGTGCGGTACGGACTTCTCGGATGGTTGCCGCTCTCGTAACGTAATGCGATGGTGTAGGTGTACTCGCCATCGGGAACGATGTTACCCGCATCGTCGGTGCCATCCCATGAAATCGACCCGCGAGGCGCCCCCTTCCCTTCGATCAACCGTACCCGCTGTCCCTGGGTGTTGAGGATGCGAAGCTCCCAGTCGATGAGGTCCCTGGTTGACGATAACTCGGGCATGAAGGACACATTGTCGAAATGGCCATCACCGTTCGGCGAGATACCCTCCCATGAAGCGGTGAGACTCACCTCTTCATAGGTGGTGGTGAGCTTAATATCAGTGACTTTCCGCTCGCTTGCGTTCCCTGCAGCATCCTTACCGCGAAGCCGATAGCTGTAGAGCCCCTCGGGAATAAGATTGCCCTTGTTGTCCTTGCCGTCCCACACGATTTCGACCGGCGGGGTTCCTGTCCACTCGAAGCGTCTCACCACGTTGAGGCGGGCATCGATGATCTCACCCACGTACACATCGTTTTTCTTGCCACGCACGTTCTGATAGATTGTGATCGTCTCCTTGACACCGTCATTGTTGGGAGAGAGGTTCAGCTCTTCAATGACGAGCTCGATGGCAGGCGGCTGCGTGTCGATCTCCACATCCTTGGGTTTTGACACGGGGTTGTTGCCCGTGTCGTAGAGTACCCAAAGGGTTGTCGTGTACACGTCGTCGTCCAAGAGAATTCTTTCTGCATTGCGCCCGTCCCACGTGATACTTCTTGGCAGATCGGGACTGGTGTTCCTATGGTCGAAACCCCTGACTACGGTGCCCTCCCGGTTTTTTACATCGAGACGCCATTCAACGATGCCCTCCCTGCTCGTTGCATTGATCTCGAAGCGGATCGAGTCCCTTTCGCCTTCACCCTTGGGAGAGAAAACAAAGTAGTCAGGCTCGACGGAGACCTCTTCGAAACCAGTCCTGAGCTTGAGGGGACCTGCCTCTGCCGCCGCGGTGTTGCCCACCTCATCGCGTCCTGTAATGAAATACCTGTAGGTACCTTCGACCGGTTGCGTGTTGCCGTCACCCATACCGTCCCATACCATGGTCTGGGGAGGCACGGTCCCGTAATCGAAGGACCTGAAAGTTGCCCCTGCAACGTTGTTTATCTTTGCCTCGAATACATCACCCTCATCTGACTTGATCTCGTGGATGACACTGATCGTGTCCTTCACCCCATCGCCGTTCGGCGAGAAAGCGCTGTCGCTCAGAGAAACCTTGATGGACGGCGGGGTCGTGTCGATCCGGATGAACTTAAAGAACGACTCCGGGTAATTGCCGCTGTCGAACCGGAGGGCAAAGCGGACCGAATAGAGCCCGTCGGGCAGGACCTTGCCATCCGCATCCTTTCCGTCGAAGCTGATGGTTTCAGGAAAGATCTTCTCTCCTTGATACGTTCTGACTACCTTGTTGTCCCGGTCGTGAATCGTAAGCTGCCATGTGAGAAGTCCCTCGATGCTGCTCGAGAACAGCTTGATCTCGTTGACGTCCAGATAGCCGTCCCCGTTCGGCGAAAACGCCCGCAGCATCGGTGACACGGAGACCTGCTCGTACCTAGTCTTCACAATGATCCCATCAACGGAAGACGAGGTCCGGTTTCCCGCCCGATCGAAGGAGGTTATGGTAAAGGTGTACAACCCCTCGCTGACCACAGCACCGCTCTGATTCGTACCGTTCCACACGAACTGTTCAGGAACACTGCCCCGGTGTTTCTCCTGATAGACCACGTTCCCGTCCCTGTCGGTGATCGTGATCGCCACCTCGTCATCGGGCTCGATGTTGGCGCTCTTGATGTCTATGGCCATGACATCTTTGACGCCATCGTTGTTGGGTGAGAAGAGCAGGTCCTTGACTGCCGGCTCAGCCGATACGATCGGGAATACGGTATCGAGGATGAGTTTTCCCTTTTCCGTAACCGTGGTGTTGTTGTTCTCGTCCCACACGGTAAGTGTGTAGAAATACTCACCGTCAGGAACCAGATTCCCCTCCGAATCCTCGCCGTCCCACTCGATGTAATCAGGTATCTCCACCTCCTGCTTCTTGGAGAATACACGCTTGAAATACTTGCTGAGCGTCATCTTCCGGATCTTCCGCACGTCCTGGGCCTCAAAGGTCTTGACCGGTTTGCCGTCCGCATCTGTGATGACGAGCTCCCAGCCAAAGACCATGGTGTTGTCCTCGATATCAAGGTCGAGTTTAGCCCGGTCCTTCACGCCATCGTGGTTTGGTGAGTAGTAAACATCAGCCACCTCGACGACCGCCTTTGGCGGTTTCTTGTCATATGTGCCGAACGCGACGCTGACACCCACGTTGTGCACCCACTCCTCGCCTCCACCCCACTCTGTCTGCAGAACGGAATAGGCAAGCTGCAGGTCCGTGTCCTTGATTGAAAAGTTCAGGTCGGCGCCCAGGGCAAGGGGAGACAGTTTTTCGATGCCGAAGTTGGCTCCCACTTTGATGGTGAGTACATCGAAGAAGATGTTATCCAGACCCACACCGTAGAAGTCTCCTATGGGATTGAAGGCGAGCATGGCATGGCCATATGCCTTGGCATGGTAGAATCCCGCCCGCAGAAACTCCAGCTCACCCCCAAGGTCCACGGAGAGCGGTGGGAAGCTGTCGTACCCGGTGTAACTGATGTTCTTCCCCAGATTCTTGAATGCAAACCCAACCGAGTAGTCGAAGAACCCGAAACCTGATCCGTCGAGCTCCCTCTGATAGATGGTGCCGAGATCCAGGGAGGCAACCAGCTCCGACTCAGGTCCACCGCTCGCATAGCCTATGTTGAGCGCGGTACCGAACAGCCACTCTTCGCTCACGGCCTTGGAGAAGGTACCCTTGAGCCAGACCACGTCTCCCGCCGTGACCCCTGAGGGCGAGGTCAGGACGATTGCGTTCCCCGTGATGACACCGATATTCGTGGGAAAACTGCCGCGCAAATTGACATGTGTGTAATCGCTTCCCAGGCCACCCAGGGTCAGGTCGGTGGTGACACGCTTCAGGTCACCGTAGGCGGCTGGGTTGTAGAGATTGGAATCCATACGCATGAAATCCGCTATGCCGGCGGCGCCGAGCGGGAAGTAGCTGATACCGTTACCGAGATAGAAGTACTGTGAACCGGGTATCTGCTCTGCAATGAGGCCAGCGCCGGGAAGGATGGAAACAATAATGACAAGAAACAGCCAGTGCTTCTTCATGTACACCTTCCTCCTTTTCCAACACGAACAGTCGGCCACATCTGCCCGAGGTTTACCGCTGAGTCAGTGCGGCGATCCAGAGGTAGTAGAACTGGAAACCGCCTTCTTCCAGAATGCGTTGATCAAGGAATGTCTTCGGAAGTGAAAGGCTCACCCTCCCGATGATGTCCCTAAAGTGCACCTCCCGCTCGAATTCGACGAGCACGGGCTGTGAGACACCCGCCCTCTCTGCCAGGAGATTCACCGCATCATCGAAGTAGCCGATGTTGTCTATGAGTCCCAGTCCAAGAGCGTCGGATGCAATATAGATGCGGCCGTCGGCAAGGCGTTCAATCTCATCCCTGCTGAGGTTCTCTCTCCCCCTGTCTATGGCATCGATGAACCGCTCGAGCATACGGTCAACCACACCCTGCATCCACTCGACCTCACCCTCATCGACCGGCTTGAAAGGGGAGAGTGAGTCCTTATGCTCCGCGGTTTTCACGGCGACGTATTCAACACCATATTTTTCCATGAGACCCGTAACATTGAAGCCGTAGAGAATAACACCAATGCTCCCCGTGATGGCGGTGGGATAGGCCACGATCTCATCACTCGCTACGGCCACATAGTAACCCCCCGAGGCAGCGACCTGCTTCATGAGTGCCATAACAGGAATGCCCGTTTCCTCCCTGAAACGGACGATGTGTGTGTACAGCACATCGCTGGCCGTGACTCCTCCCCCTGGGCTGTCGATGACGAGCAGCACACCCTTGATGGCGGTATCGGAGCGTATGATATCCAGTCTGCTTTTCACCGCACTGACAGGATTTTCGATGTAGCCCAGAAAGGAGTCGCGCTGATCGTACTCGGTGATGATGCCTTCGATGTGTATGACTGCTATTTCAGATTTAGCCTCGTTTCGGTAGGATGGGAGCTCGGGTTCTACATAGACCTTCCGGTACCCCGCGTAGGTCTGGTCCAATCCCCTGCCGGAGACCGCCGCGGCTCCCACGACGAGAAGCACGATGAAGACGAGGCTGATGAGGAGGCTGACCGTGAATATCCCCACAGCGACAATCTTGACGATTGCGCCTGTCACGGGACTCGTGAAGAACCCCCGTCTCCGTTTCAGATCTTTATCTCCCCCATCAACCATAGAAGCGCTCCGCTACACCCACAGAGAACCTTCTCGATGTAATCTATAATACCTATTTTCCGGGAAAGTGAGTACAATCTTATGATAGGATATCGCTCCATCCATGTCAAACCGATCTTTTCAGTCGTAGAGGGACCTGATGCTTGCAGGAACAAAGAGTTGGGTTACTCCACCTTGACGCCCTTCCAGAAGGCCACGTGATCCTTGATATGTTTCGCCGCGTCCTTGGGCTCAGGATAGTACCAGGCGGCATCCTCGTTCACCTCCCCCTTCACCTCAATGTGGAAGTAGCTTGCGAGACCCTTCCAGGGGCAGGTCGAGCGCGTGTCACTCTCCTTGAAGTGCTCACGTTTGATCGAATCGGGGGGAAAGTAGACGTTGCCCTCAACGATCTGCACGTTATCGCTCTCGGCAAGTACTGTACCGTTCCATATTGCCTTTGCCATAGTTGACTCCCTTGTTTATCTATGGGGTAACGGATGTCTGTGTTTCACAGTGCTTTCTGCACGTTCGGGACCGTGTCCAGGGGCTTCACATTGTACCACGCATGCATGACCCTTCCCTCCTCATCGACGAGAAAAGAAGAGCGTATGATGCCCATGAGCTTCTTTCCGTACATCGATTTCTCACCCCAGGTACCGAAGGCCTCGGCGACCCTGCGATCGGCATCGGCAAGGAGGGGGAAATTGAGGTCGTACTTTTTCTCGAATTTCTTCTGCTTCGCCGAAGTGTCCGGACTGATACCCACAACGGCAATGTTCAGACCCGACAGGTCATCTAGGGAATCCCTGACACTGCACGCCTGCTTCGTGCATCCCGGTGTGTCGGCTTTCGGATAGAAGTAGATCAGAAGCTTCTTACCCCTGAAATCTTCGGAACTGACCAAATTGCCGTTTTGATCAGCCAGCTTGAAAGCCGGTATCCTGTCACCTGTTTTCAACCGTCCCATGCACTGCTCCTTGGTTTGTGATAATCTGTATACACCATACATTAATGTGCTGAGGCGCAGGAAAACAGGTATTTTCTTTTTCACAAGGTGTTCCTATATTAAAAATACGTGAAGACCGACGCGGATAAAGTGTTCATGCAGTAAGGGCGGCGAACGAACGGGTGGCCTGCCCCTCCTGCAACAGCGAGAAGGTGTCGAAGCTGTTCAGCACTTTTGCCGTTTCCTCGAGCAGCGATTCTTCCGTAAGCTCCGGTTCGAGCTGCAGCACCTGCGGCGGCGGTAACTGTTCCACATGCCGATGAAATGCGCAAGCCCCGCCTTTTTAATCCCTTCACTATAATCCCTTCAAAGGAAAGCACACACCCCCCTTGAACTCCGACTGAAAAATTTCTCCTTGAATATGTGCAGTATACACAGGTATACAACTTTCGATTGACAATGCTGGAACCGTTAGATATTTTCTAGGTCGATTTCCGCACCTCGTATCTATCACAATACACAAGAGAGGAATGGAGGCACTGTTCATGGCTGATGTGAAGAAACTCATGGTTCCCTGGCTCGAGAAGTGCGAACCCTACTTTTCCGAGCATATCGAACTGGCTTGGGAGGACGCGAGCCTCTCCCGCATGATGTCAAACGAGGGTCCCTTTCCCCCGCAGAAGGCCGTGCTCGATCGGCTCATCGAAGGCGCAAGGATGTGCCACCGCTACCCTGACTCGCTGAAGCACATCAAGAACAAGATCGGAAAGCTCAACGGGGGCCTTGGCGCTGACTGGGTGCTGCTCGGCAACGGCTCGACCGAAGGACTCGACATGACTATGCGCGCCTTTCTGAAACCCGGCGACGCTCTCATACAGTCAAACCCCTGCTACGGCATCTACACCAAGCGGGCAGCCATCATCGGGGCGGAGACGATCAGCATCGATGCAAAGGACAACTGGGAATACGATATCGATAAAATCGAGGCTTCCATCAGCGGCAAGACAAGGGTTATCATCCTCGCCAACCCGAACAACCCGACGGGAAACCTGATCGACGACAGCGTGTATGAACGGCTCGTGAAGCACGATATCATCGTGATCTGCGACGAAGCCTACATCGAATACTCGGGACTCGAGAACTCGAAGGTCCCCATCATGAAGAAGAACCCCAACATGGTGATCTCACGAACCCTTTCCAAGGCATACGGCCTTGCGGGAATGAGGTTCGGGTACCTGCTTGGCCACCCCGAGACTATCGAGATCATCTCCAGAACCATCATGTCATGGAACATCAGCACCATCAGCGCCTTCGGCGCTTTCGCCGCTCTGAAGGACCAGGAAGGCCTGAAGGAGAAGATCAGGCTGACCAACGAGGGGAGGGACTACATTGAGGGTGAACTGTCAAAGATCGACGGGCTCACTATTTTCCACACCTACGGAAACTACATACTCATCGATGCCACCCCCACGGGTGCGAAATCGGCGGAAATCGTGAACGGTGTACTCGAGCGAGACAACATCATACTTCGCAAGGTGAGCCCCTTCAAGAACAAGACCGGGCTTTTCAGAATCACCATTGGCACCAGAGAGGAGAACGAACGCTGTGTGAAGGCGGTGAAGGATTTTTTCAGCTCAAGAAAATAGCAGAGCACTTTCATCCAGTATGCCTGGCCGGTCCCCTTCAGGGCCGGCCTTTTTCACCTCTTCAGGTCCCGCACCGCCTGACTTGCCACTTCCCGGTCGTCGAAATGGATGGTGTGGTCTCCCAGGATCTGATAGTCCTCGTGCCCCTTACCCGCGATGAGAACGATGTCGTCCTTGCGCGCGAGCTCCACGGCACGGTAAATAGCCTCGCGGCGGTCGGGAATGATGATGTGGTCGTCGCGGTTCAGGCCCTTCTTGATATCCTCGATGATGGCGAGCGGGTCTTCGCTGCGGGGGTTGTCCGAAGTGACGATCGCAATGTCGGAGTGCTCCTCCACGATCCGGCCCATCTTCGGCCTCTTGCCCCGGTCCCTGTCACCGCCGCAACCGAATACGGTGATGATGCGCCCCCTTTTCAGGGCATTGGCCGACTCCAAGAGATGGACGAGCGCGTCGGGTGTGTGGGCATAGTCCACAAACACGTGAAACTCCTTCCCCTCCACGGCGCGGTCGAAACGCCCCGGTATTCGCTTCACCCCTTCCAGGCCGCGGTCGATCGCCTCATCGTCGATGCCCAGGCTCGAAGCACAGGCCACTGCGGCGAGGATGTTGGAGATGTTGTGCACGCCCACCAGGCTCGTACGGTACCGCCGGTCGTTGATGCTGAACATGGTGCCGCTGATGGAGAGACCTGCCCCGTGCCCCCTAAAGTCCGCTCCCTCTCTCGTCCCGTAGGTGATCACGGAAGCAGGGGTGCGCTCCATGAGCCGTCTCCCATACTCGTCATCCAGATTGATGATCGCCATCCTCTCCTTGCGAAGCCCCTCGAAGAGACGGGCCTTGGCGTCAAAGTACTCCTCCATGGATGTATGAAAATCCAGATGGTCCTGACTGAGATTGGTGAACACGGCACAGTGGAAATCGGGGGGGAACACCCTCTCCATGACTAGGGCGTGGGAGGAGACCTCCATGATAACATGGGTCATGCCCTGGGCGGCCATCCGCCAAAGCATCTCCTGGATCTCGATCGGGTCCGGTGTGGTGTTGTGGGCCTTCAGCTCTTTTCCCGCCCAGCGGTACGAAACGGTCCCGATTACACCTGGATTGCGGCCCGCTTCCCGGACCATGCTTTCCAGGAGATAGGTGATGGTGGTCTTCCCGTTCGTGCCCGTGACGCCGATAAGGGTGAGGGATTCAGCGGGGTGCCCGTACAGGACCCGGGAGAGAAGCAGTGCGGCTCGTCTCGGCGATGGCGACGCGCACACGGGGACTCCAACCTTTCCCTGCACATTCCGTGCGATCCCCTCGTCCACGACCACAGCCCGTGCTCCCCTGCGCAGGGCATCGTCTATATACCTCTTTCCGTCCTCCCTGTACCCCTGTATTGCGATGAAGATATGGCCCTCGCCGACCTTCCGGGAGTCGGTGCTCACACCGCAGATGTCCGGGTTTTCATTACCCCCGTACCTGAGGCAATCGCAGCGTTGTAGAAGTTCACGAAGTTTCATGTTCTGTATGCCCCCATCCATGTGCGGGACTATCCTGTATGCGTGTCACCGTGCGCTATTTGTTGCGCACCCCTTTTCCACGATAGTATACTGTACTTTGTATTCTTCGAAAACCACATTCAGGAACAACCGTGATGCGTATCATCATCGAGGACGTGCTTACCCTGACCATGAATAGGGAGAGAGACGTGGGTCGCTACTCCATACTCCTCGACAGGGGGCGCATCAGGAAGGTGACCAGGGGAACCATCAAGAGAAGGCCAGAGGACCGCATCATCGACGGAAACCGCCTGATCGCCGTTCCCGGCCTAATCAACGGACATATACACTGCGACATCACCCTCGCCCGGGGCCTCGGAGACGGGCTGACGCTCTACGAACAGGACTTCGATTCCAGGGTGAGCCGGAGTCGCTGGTTCAGGGAAGAGCTCGATGGGGAGGCCCGGCATCTCTCCCGTCTCCTCCAGTATGCCGAAGCCGTGAAGGGGGGGACCACCTTCATCTGCGACGTGCCCTTCTGGTGGTACGGGGACGACCTCGCGGCCCCTTTCAGGGAAGTGGGTGTGAGCGGTGCAGTGGTGCTCGACTTTCGGAAGGATTTTCTGACCGGCGAGCAGGTGGAACGGGAGGAATATTTCAGAGCGGCCGGCTCTCTCAGGGACCGCGACATCCTGCCCATTGCAGAAGCTCCGGCCGAGGAGGGATTCGAGGACGACCTCTTGCTGCAGCTTAGAGCCTGGGCGCGGGACCTGGACACCTTCATTCACCTTCACCTTGCCGAGACTACCTGGCGGAAGGACATCATGAGGGAGCGCTTCAACCGGTCATCCGTCGTCTACCTCCATGAAATCGGTTTTCTCGATGACCGTGTAATCGGCTCCCATGGTGTGTACCTGGATGAGCGTGACAGGCAGCTGCTCCGTGAGAGCGGCGCCCGTATCGTGAACTGCCCGGCGGCGGAAATGAAAATCGCTGACGGCATCGCTCCTGTTGTGGAACTCATGAGCCTCGGGGTCCCCCTGGGCCTCGGGACCGACGGGGCGCTCTGGAACGACGCGTCGGACATGTTCGCGGAGATGAAGTCCCTCATGCTCCTGGGGGCAGGCACGGTCAGCGGTTCCGACTGCCTGTACGCGGCAACCCTGGGAGGGGCCATGGTGTTCGGTCTGGAGCAGGAGCTTGGTTCAATCGAAGTGGGCAAGCGCGGCTCGATCGTGCTCATAAACCTCGACAAACCCCACCTTGTTCCACTTCACTCCGGGGACAATTCGAATGTATACGAGCTCGTCACGAGCTGTGTGAGGGCATCGGATGTGGACACGGTGCTCGTCGACGGCAGACTCGTGGTGGAAAACGGCACCCTGCTTACCATGGATGAGCAGTCGCTCATCAGACGCTGCCAGGCACTGGCGGAGAAACGATTCAGTGGAGACGTGCCCTGAATCACGAAATGAAAAAATGGCTCATATCAGCCCGTTCAATTAGAACGTGATCGAACAGCACAGACACCTATGAGAGGAGTGTGCTATGAGTATGCAAGGGCAAAGACCATCGGTAATCAAGCTTTCCGACTATATCAGCCTGACCCGGATACACTTCTGTTCCGGAACCACGCGGGAAGAGGTGATCGACGAGCTCATCAAAGTATCCCAGAACGACAGAAAGGTCACAGGCGTGAAAGCCTTCAAGGAGGCCCTGCTCAAACGTGAGGGGATCATGAGCACCGGCATCGGCTACGGTGTCGCCATTCCCCATGTAAAGCTCCCGCAGATCGAGGAGTTCTTCGTCACCGTAGGCATCCACAAGAAGGGCGTTGACTGGGACTCTTTGGATGCACAGCCCGTGCATCTCCTCTTTCTCATCGCCGGTCCCGACCACCTGCAGGAGAGATACCTTCGTATATTGGCCCGCCTTATCTCGGTCATAAAAGATCCCATACGGCGCAGTAAGATCGTCACGTTCAATACCAGGTTCGAGGTATACGAGCTGTTGCGGGAATTCTAGAAGAATATAAAGAAAGATAGAGAGATCGCTGCGCCAGCACCTCGCTCACGGTAATCCTTGAGAACTTTGATCATTCACTACCTCGTGCAAATTGTACCAATCAATTATCTCTTCTTGCCATCCACAAAGCGTATATGAGGGGGGTTTGAGATCGTATTGAAAGGTACTCGCTCCACCTGTCAAGGGATCATTTACTACGTGGAGAGTCTTTTGAAGCAAACACCATTATGATCCGAAACGAGTTCCCTCGTGTATCCGTACATGAGCCAACAAGAATGAAAATCTCTTCTGAAAAACCCTTTTATTGCCATGATACTCAGATGCAGAGCTGATGTGTGGTAAAGCAAGACATTCTATTGGCGGTAATAAATATGATACTCACCACTTTTTTGTGGATCTATTTCCTTTGGATAATCGTTAAAAGACCAATCGTATTCCAAATTTTTTCCTGAATTGTTTATTTTATATAACGAAAATGTCCAGCCAGGATATATCTCGGCGAAATTTCTCGTCGTGTAATAGATATT
>SMTZ1_10012143_pt1 | contig 12549 bp, 11 predicted proteins | sample DeeMarSWOR136_30_FD_25667 | JGI IMG/M metagenome (IMG submission 25667) | reverse complement strand
ATATTCTGTGCCGCGACGAGCTGGAGGTTATTGAAGCCAAGTTGCCTAACCTAACCATTCACCATGTCCTAACGAGGCAGAAGGATTTCGGGGGTCGCACCGGTCGCCTCGATGGAACCATGCTGGGGGACCTTTTGTCGGGGTGCAGCCGGCAAGCAGCCGTGTTCGTCTGCGGCCCACCGCCCATGATGGATGCCGTGTGTAGGGCCCTCAAAGGGATCGGCTTCAGGGCTCGTCTCATCCATACCGAGAGATTTTCCATTTGATTCAAATATGTACGAAGCAATCCGCGGTCAAGCCTTCCCGGTTCACATGTTTCCCTCCGGCGTTTAACTTATCCCGCGAGTATGGCTATAATACAACCAGGAGCATAGAAATGCCGAAGATGGAGGTCGAGGTTCTCAGTGAGTAGGCGGAAAAAGATAGCCCTCTGGGCAGTAGGAGCACTTTTGATTCTCCTCTTGCTCTCTGTCCTTCTCCTGCCCACCTTGATTAACCTGGAACCGGTCAGGGAAAAAATCCTGACCACTATTTCCCAGAGGGTGGAAGGGCGAGTGGAATTTGAGGAGCTTGATCTCTCCTTTTTTCCACGTCCCCGCGTGGTGTTCCATAAGGGAAGCCTCTCCATCCCAGGAAAAGTCGCCGGCTCCCTTGAGTCCGTGACGGTCTATCCAAAAGTCTTGCCCCTCCTGAGGGGAAGTGTCCGAATCTCCATGCTCCGCATTGAGGCTCCCGAATTCAGGATGGAGCTCCCGGTGAGGCCAGGGGAGAAGGAGGAGGAGGCGAAGCCCTTCTCCCCTGCAACCGTCCAGGAAACCGTGGCTCCGGTCTTGGGGATTATGGCATTGGAGGCACCGGGCTTGATCCTCGTGGTGGATGAGGGCAGGTTTGATCTCTCCCAGGGAGATGTGTCCCTTCTTACGTTCCAGGATATTCACGGGCGTATCACTCTCCCCCCGGATAGACTTGAGATTGACCTCGCATGTAACTCCAACCTCTGGGAAAGCATGTCGGTGGAGGGGTGGTTAAAGGCGGAGGATTTCAAGGGCAATGGACGTATTCGTGTGAAGGACCTCAAACCACACATGTTGACGGATCAACTCCTTCCCCTGGCTGCTCTGCGGGTGGGGGATTCGCACCTGAATCTAGACATCAGTCTTGAGACGGAAGGGTTTAAGGTTTTCCAGGGAGAAGTGCAGGGGTCTCTCCCCTTGCTGACCCTGCAGCGGGCACGTGAGAAAGTGGTCATACGAGGCAAGAGTCTGAAGGGCGATTTCCGTATAGGTGAGGAGGGAATAACGGTTTCCCTTTCCCAACTGGATCTCGATTATCCGCAACTGAGCATATCCAGCACGTTACTCATAGATCAGGCTGCTCCCCGGGTTAGCCTAGAATTGGAGGGCAGGGGAATAGACATCAATTCGATGCGGGAAGCCGCCCTGGCCCTGGCAGGAGAGACCCCCGATGTTCAAGAGATTTTTCAAATCGTAAAAGGTGGGAAAGTCCCCCTCATTACCTTCAGTGCTCAGGGAAGTTCGCTGGCCGACCTGGGTAATCTGGAAAATATTGTCATCAAAGGACGCATCCGTGAGGGCAACATCTTCGTCCCGGAAGTCGATCTGGAATTAAAGGACGTAACGGGGGAGGGAGTGATTTCAAAGGGTATTCTGGAGGCTAAAAATCTTGAAGGGAGATTCGGGAATACCTCGGGCAGCGAAGGGATATTGAAATTAGGCCTGGAGGGAGATGACAGCCCGTTTTATCTGAACGTAAAGGTACAGGCTGATCTGGCCCAACTGCCCTTCGTTCTGAAACGGGTTATTGAAGATAAATCCCTTCTGAAAGAGATCAGCCTCGTAGATGATCTTCGGGGAACTGCGAGGGGGAACTTGATTCTCAGCGGAAGCACTGCAGTCATCAAACCATATCTGGACGTCTCGGAATTTAGCTTGTCGGCCGAGTATCGACGAGTTCCATATCGTATCCATGTGGAGGGAGGGCGTTTCGCGTTCTCTGAGACCACTATCGGCGTAGAGAACGTAGACACCACAGTAGGAAAGTCTTCCATATCGGGACTTTCCGGCCGTATTGATTGGGGGAAGCCCCCCTATTTTGAGGTCAAATTCGATCAGTCCACATATACTGTTGACGAGATTTATCCCTGGCTTGTCTCCTACGAAGTATTGAAGCCTCATCTGGAGGATTTTAGGGCCGTGAGGGGGGTTATCATAACCCATGAGTCACATGTGAAGGGGCCATTGCTGGACCCCGACCGCTGGCAATTTAACGCTGCCGGTGAAGTGACGGAGCCCGTCCTCATTACTACGAAACTCCTCGGGCCGATAGAGATAACGAGGGGTAAATTTGAGGGCATGGAGGATGCAACGAGGCAGGAGGCCTCTTTCCAAGATGCTCAAGTAACCATACTGGATGCATCCATCGTGACGTCGGGTACCCTCAAGGATTACCTAGCAGGGGTTAGCAGGGCAGAAGTGAACTTGCAAGGAGATATGGGGGCGGAGTCAATCCGAAGGCTATCGGAGCTCATCAGCATGCCGAAAGCGCTCACTGTCAGGGCGCCTTTGTCCATTTCAAAGGGGCGTTTGGTTTGGGACAGGGGCGGCCAAACATCCTTTTCAGGAGATATGGTTGTTCAAGAAGGCCCCCGAATCTCCATGGATATTTCCCTACGACCCGGTGAGCTGCTGATTAAGAACTTGCTCATTCAGGATCACGGTCGGGAAAGCCGCTTCGCCTTTGAGCTCAATTTCCAAAGGAAGGCATTCAACCTGGAGTTTATGGGTCATTTGGCCGAGGCGACCATAAATAGGCTTCTTGAAAACAATCCATTCCCCGGGGGATGGATAAAAGGGAATTTTCAGGCTCACATTCTGCTGGAAGAGCCTGCCAGATCCTCTGTCGAGGGAAAACTCCTCGCGGAACATGTTGTGTTCCCTTTGGCCTTCGGGAAACCACTGATAATTGACTCTATTGCCCTGGAGGCCTCCGGAAACAAGGCCAAGATAGAGTCAGCCGTGTGCACGTGGGGGGATCGCAGCGTAACACTGGGGGGCCACCTAAGCCTGTCCCCGGAGGGATTTTCCCTAAATATGGACGTTTCGACAGGGAGTTTGAGCTGGGATGACATAAACGATTTTCTGGGGAGGGATAAGCGGGAAAAAGATCGAAAGGAGATCGCAGCCTCATGGGACCAGCCGGTGCAGGGAATTCTCAGGGTCAAATTGGAGGAGTTCACGTATGAAAGATTCACCTGGAGGCCCGTGCATGCCGCCATCTCATTTCATCGTGGTGGGATAGAGGTTGCAATCACCGAGGCCAATGTATGCGGCATTTCGACTACAGGGACTGTCAAAGTAACCCCGCAGGAGCTCATTTTGGATGTGAACCCGTTTTGCGAGAATCAGGAGTTCTACCCCATGTGGACCTGTCTGGTGGACCAGGAGGCGTTTGTTACTGGCAATGTTGACTTTCGAGGTAAGCTCTCAGGCCGGGGAAAGCCAGAGGAGATTGTCCAGGCCACACGGGGAGATCTCGAATTCCTCGCCCGTGAGGGCCGCATTTACCGCGGGCGGGTATTTTCGAGGGTTTTGGGCCTTCTGAATACCACGGAGATCTTCAGGATGAGGCTCCCTGACTCCGGGCGAGAAGGTCTTGCCTATGAGTCCATAAGAGCCAAGGGTACCCTTCAACATGGCAAGCTCATGGTGGAAGAGTGGGTCTTGGATGGTCCTTCGGTAGAGATAATCTGTGAAGGGGAAATAGATCTCATCGGCGAAAAGATAGATCTCAGGGTTCTCGTGGCCCCTTTGAAGACCGTGGATTCCGCCGTGAAAAGGATTCCCCTGGTGAGGGGCATCCTCAAGGGGACCCTGGTAGCCATACCGGTCAGAGTGAGAGGAGATTTGTCGAATCCAACGGCAAGACTTGCTCCTCCTTCAGCAGTGGAGTCTCTCACGGGAATCATGAAGAAGACTTTTGGTCTTCCCGTAAGAGTGATACAACCCGACCGCGAGGGCGTGAAGGGTCTCGACCGACCCGGTACGAGCCGTACCTTCCGTGGCGCTGCGAGCCAGATAGCAGCACATGCCACCGCACACAGTACCATTGCGAGAATGAAAGCAACCAGATAGCTATCCGTCAATTCGAAGATCCATCCACCCATCCATGGTCCGATGGCACCCCCTATGGCAAAACTGAACCAGACGAAGCCGATGGTAGCCCCGACCTTTGGCCCCTGGAATATGTCGGTAGCCGAGGCAGCTATGGTAGGCGCGGTCAGTCCAAAGCCGAGACCCACGGCGATGGCATAGTAGTAGAGCATCCATGGCTGCGAGGCGTCCCTTATGAGGGTCAGGACGACGATGCCCGAGATACTGATAACGGTAGCTACGATCATGGTAATCTCCCGTCCGATCCGATCGGAAACGAGCCCGGCCAGCGACCCAAAGGCAAACAGGATTCCGAGGAGGGAGAGGACTGAGGAAGCGTAGATCGGGGAATAGCCCAGATCGATGGCGAAAACGACGTGATGGGTCAATAACGTGTGTTCTGCTACCCCCCACAGGGAAAATGTTGACAGGCAGAGCAACCAAAAACGTCCGGTTCTTGCCGCCTTGGGCAACGTCCAGTCTCTAGCCGACCACGCATGATCCGTAATCCCCGGTGAGGGATTTACCTCAGGAGGAGAATCGTTCCCGGGGTCCCCGAGGCCGTCGGCGACAAGGCCCTTCTCCCCAGGATGATACCGGATGATAAAGGCTATGAGCGGAACCATAAGGCTGGCAATGACCATGGCCTCAACCACGAATGTGTTACGCCATGTTACGCTGTTGATGAGGAAAACTATGGCAGGATAGCAGGCGAAGGCCCCTCCGCTGCCGGAGAACATGAGCGATAAAGCCAAGCCCCGCCTTCTCTCAAACCAATTCCTCAGTATGGTGGTGAAGGGAACGGAGCCGATGAGACAGAGGCCAGTTCCCGTGATGGCTCCAAAACTGAGGTAGAAGTGCCACGGCTTGCTACCCTGGCCCGATAGGGCCAATCCAACGGCCAGCAGCGTGGTCCCAATGGCCATGGTTTTGCGAGGGCCTATTCGGTCCACTAAATGGCCAGCTACAGGAGCAACTAAACCGTATACTACCAAGTGAACGGACAGCATGGCAGCCGTTACGTCCCTGGGCCATTGGAACTCCGTAAGCAGCGAAGGCAAGATAACCGCGAAGGAATATCGGGTCCCGTACCCAAGGGCATGCACTACCACGCTGGCAGCTACGATAACCCATCCATGGAAGATGATTTGGTGTTTAGCCATCTTTTCCCAACTGCAACCAGGGTGCAGCATGACCCCGAACACAAGCAGCCCCCTTGGGGGTTGCCGCAGGCACATTGGCCAGAATGCATTCCCGGGAAGTCCCTTTGCCCCATTCCTTGACGAGGTTTACGGCCGAGCCCAATTTTGCCTGTTTCGCTTAGATAAAATGGCGAATGCCTCATTCTGCAGAGGCTGAGGTTGTGCATAGAAGGGTTTTTGTTGAACGAATACTATCGTCCCGATTCCGCCTTTGGCGAAAAGGCATCAAAAAATTATCCCGGTTTGACATCGTTCGGCGTATGATAACGTCTTATCGAAGAATTGGCAAACCCTTTGTCAAACGCGGGGATCTCACTATATGATTGAAATCTTCTGAGATGTTCAGGAAACCTCAACTCGTAGCATCGATAAAGTACTGCTGGGAGATTTGGAAAGATATGAACCCACAACTGGGCCAACGGTGGCCGATATACCTCGTGTCTTTTCTGTTGACACGCGTCTGGTTACATCATTATACTTACCCAGGACGAAAACGAGGGTCTTACTCCTTTGAAGACATTCCTTCGGCCTTACGTGGATTGCACATTATGTTACTTGCACCCCAAACCACTTCTTAAGTCTGAAGTCTCAGAATCCGTTAACTTTGGACCCAGTCTTTGGGTAACGGGAGGGCGAAATGGATAGTTCGGTGGAAGAGATTCTGGAACTGTATAGGAAACAGCGTGGTGTGGTGCCGGCATATGTTGAGATGCTTGCCGAGTCAAAACCGGAGGTTCTGAGAGACTACTACGCGATGCGGAAAAAAATCTTTGAGGAGGGTGTCATACCCCGAAAATACAAGGAGCTCATTGTCATGGCCATGTGCTTCACGCGGCTCTTTCCTGGCGGCGAAGCACATATGAAAGCGGCTATGGAATTTGGAGCCACAAAGGAGGAAATCATTGAGGTGATGCTCTTGGCTCTTCCAGGTGTAGGGATGCCCCCATTATCTACGGCTGCGAGGGTTCTAAAGAATTTGGAGAAGGAATAACGAAGAAAGAAGATGGCATATGAAAATGGATCAGCGAGAAGTCATTCTTAAGAAGGCGAAGGAGCTGAGGCAGGAAATCATTGATTTTGAAAGGGAATTGATCAGAATCCCCAGTCCGAATCCACCAGGTGAGTATCAACAAATATCGAGATGTGTTGCCGATAAGCTCAGAGATATTGGCTTTGAGGTCAGTATCGTTAGCTCTAGACCAGATAAGCCTAATGTGATTGGTACGTTAAAGGGCACGGCGGGAAAGCCAGTTCTCATCAACAATGCCCACCTGGATACCGTTCCTGTAGGTGGTGGATGGACGGTTGATCCCTACGAAGCTGTTGTGAGAGAGGGAAAGATCTTCGGCAGAGGAGCATATGATGCCAAGGCACGCATAGTAGTCTACGTCATGGCTGCTAAGGTCATTAAGGAAGCAGGCTTTCGTTTGAGAGGAGACTTAATTGGATGTTACACTGTGGACGAGGAAACGGGAGGTAATTACGGGGCAGGTTATTGTGTTAGTGAGGGTCATGTGAAAGGCGATACTGCCATTTCGGAGGGCCGTCAGGACGAGATCTGGTTTGCCGAGAGTGGTCATCTCACGTTAAGAGTTGACGTTTTGGGAGAAGCCGCTCACGCTATGTATCCCTGGTTGGGCGTGAATGCTATAGAAAAGATGACAGATGTCCTCATAGGGCTACGTAATCTCCAGGAGGAATTGAAGGGGAAGAAATCAGACATTCCAGGCCTAAGCTATTCGACCATAACCGTGGGAACGATAAAGGGTGGCAACAAATCGAATATGTTAGCGGATAGGTGCTCAATAGATGTTGACGCACGCGTGATTCCGGAAGTCGATCTGGATGGGGTCATTGGTAGGATTGAAGGGATTATGGAAGGCCTGAGAAACCAAGACCCCACCTTTAGAGCAGAAACCGAAATACTCTTGAAGGCGGAACCGAGCGTGACCCCTCATGACGTGCCGATCATAGGGATCATAAGAAAGGTATCCAATGAAGTGCTGGGTTTTGAACCCAACCCAGTGGGGCTTCACGCTACATCAGACGCCAAGTACTTTAGGGAGAAAGGGATTCCAACCGTGCATTGGGGTGTGGGGACGGCAAAGAACCGAGCTCACGGTGCGGATGAATTCATTGAGATCGAAGACCTGGTAAATCTGACTGCGGCCCACGCATTGGTGAACATGGAGTTCTTGGATTACGAGAAGTATTAGCCTGCATCGACATTTTCCTAAAGGGAGGAGACACATACAACATTGAAAGGAGGGGACCGCTGTGGTTAAGGAAATTGAAATTGAATTCGAAAAGGGCGGGCGTTTTGTGGCGGAACTGTTTGAAAAGGAAGCTCCAAGGAATTGCAAGACCCTTTGGGAGTCCCTTCCCATAGAAGCCGAAGCCATTCATGCTGCGTATTCTGGTCAGAGCGTATGGATGGTAGTAAAAGATTACATAGGTCCAAATGAGGTTCATGAGGAGAATCAAAAAGTATTGGGGAACCTACCGGGTACCATCGGAATAGAGGTCTACCCGCCTGAGACAAATCTCAATAGAACTGAGTTGGTCGTCGTGTACGGTCCCAACTACTATCCTCGTACCCCCTTTGCCGGCGAAAAGCCCCTGAACAGGATCGGAAGGATAACGGATAACCTGGACGAGCTTCTGGAAGTGGGGAAAAATATCAGGGAATACGGTAAGCAAAAGGTCACGGTAAGAAAGAAACCCTAGATGCCATAACACAATGGGTGTAATCTCGATATATGAAGGTCATGTCACTGTGCTCTATCCATCTATTTCGAGCAATGCGCAGCCCACGACAAATACGCTAACAAGATACGCGATTGGGTAGACATACCCCCAGCTCCGCACGCAAACACGAGGGCGTCATTTTCCCCGATATCAGTAGGCTCTGGTAAGAAGCTCGAGAACATCGTCCCCTGTTACCCGCCGGGGATTGACCAGGATGTTCCCGGTCTTCATCGTATCCTCAACGACTTGGGGAAACTTCTTCTTATCACACCCTATGTCTCGCAGCCGAGTGGGGAGGCCCAAGTCCCTGAGCAATCGGTTCACAAATTCAACCGATCTCTGAGCGGCTTCTTTCGGAGATAACCCCTCTATTTTCTCCCCCATTGCTTTGGCCACCTCCATGTATTTCTCAGGGCAGGCCTCCAGGCTGAACTCCATTACATGAGGAAGGAGGATAGCATTGGCAATGCCATGCGGGACATCGAAATGTCCCCCCAAGGTATGGGCAATACCATGCACCGCTGCGGTACGGGTATAGCTGAAACAAAAACCGGTCATCGCTGAGGCGATGATCATATAGCTTATGGCTTCCAGATCTCCAGCCACGGCTTTCGTCAAATTCTCTGAGACCAACCGGATGGCGTGCAGCGAAATCCCCTCGGTGATGGGCTGCGCCTTGATCGAGACATAGGACTCAATCCCATGCGTAAGCGCATCCATACCAGTAGAGGCTCCAATGCTCTGGGGGAGGCTGAGTGCCATTTCTGGATCGATCACTGCCACGTTTGGAAAGAGAAACCGAGAGCTGATGCCGGTCTTAAGGCTTCGGTCCGAGTCGGTGATCATGGATGCATTGGTGACTTCGGTACCTGTGCCGTAGGTGGTGGGAACGGCAATATGTGGAGGGATGGGAGATTTGACTTTTCCAAACCCCGCATAATCCATGATTGATCCGGTATGTGTGGCCAATATGCCGATGGCCTTAGCCGAATCAATTGGGCTTCCTCCTCCGACGGAGATGAGGCCATCGCATTGTTCCTTTTGGTAAACTTCTACCCCATTCACAACCGTAGAGACCTTGGGGTTAGGCTCCACCCCATCGAATATGGAGTAGGATAATCCGACCTCTGACAATGGTCCAAGCACCTTATCCACGATGCCAGCATTTCTTACCCCAGGGTCTGTCACAATGAGCGGGTGGAGGATGGAGAGCTCTTTCGCCTCCGTTGCTACCTGTGACGCTGCTCCGCATCCGATCACTAACTTCGTAGGAATGTGAAAGTAGTAGAGATCCTTCAAGACCATCGAGCTCATCGTTCTCTCCTTTCCTTTCAATAGCCCTCGGTACCGGATTGGGAAAATATCCACTTCTCAGCTATAACGCGGTTCATGGAACTCTTCACGCTGAAAAAACACGCCATCCCGATTTACTCGCCCCTGCCAAACAGATCGTTCATGCGCATCAACAACCCCATGTCCCCCTGGGCCGCATACTTGCCCTCCATGAAGGCCTGTCGTCCATCCAATTCCCCGTTGGCGATGGCCAGCCAGATCTCCGAAGGGGTCTTGATGGCGAGGGCAGGGGAGTCGACCTTTCCCTCGTGAAAGGTGCACGTTCCACCTTCGATGGAGAGAAACCAATTTCCCGGCTGCTTTCCGGCCACCTCGAACTGGATGGTTGCCTTAAGATCCCCGGCGGCCCGGGCATTGAAGGTTACTGCCATTCCCCTGAGGAGGAGCCTGATATCCTCCACACCACCTGCTTCTTGGATCTCTCTCTGGGCGATCCCCTCGAGGTGGCTGTCCCACCACAAATTGGCCATTTCGGCAATTTCATCGGCTGAAATGACGGGCTTCTGGATTTGCGCCTCCGTTTCCTCTGAAACCCTTCCATCCCGTATAACCTCAACTCCCGCTCGATAGGCTGCCTGGAGAACCCCTTGAACCTTCTCCCTCAAGCCCTCCTGTTTGAACAGTTCCCCAGCAGGCATCAAGAGTTCCCCAATGAGGGGAACGTGCCCAAAACGTTCAATCTGGCGGAAGATCCCTCGGAGGTCGTCAAAATGGGAAATCTCGGGAAGCCCACAGGTGGAGACGAGAACCATCTTTAGATTCATCTCGTACCTCTGAGGTTTATGATACGTCTCCCCCATCTTGACCAAATGGGGGTCGTAAAGGGGGAGGAGCCTTTCCAGAAACCCCTTCAAAAGGGAGGTCATGTTCCAATTGTAGAGGGGTGTTGCGAGGACGAGGATGTCGCACGCCCGAACCTTCTCCAAGAGCTCCGGCATATCGTCCTTGAAGATGCAGGCTCCCGGGGTTTTCGCCCAGCAGGTGTAGCATCCTGTGCACGAATGAATCTCCTTTTCCTTGAGGTAGATGGTCTCGGTTTCAGCACCCTGGCTCCGGGCGCCTTTCAGGAATTCCTGGAGAAGGATATCGGTATTGCTCGCCTTTGGCCTTGGGGTTCCCTGTATGGCGAGGGTCTTCATTGCCTTTCCCTCTTTCTTCTCGGCTAAATCTTCCTTCCTTACTTTGGTAGGAGCACGGAAGAGCTCCCCCATCTTGATGAGCAGATTCATATCCCCCTCAACCTGATACAGTCCATCCATCAGGGCCTTGGGCCGATCGATCTCCCCACGGGCGATCTTCATCCAGATGTCCGCAGGGGAGCGGATGGTCAGGGTTGGGGAGAGGGCCTCGCCCTCCCGAAATGTACACCGTCCCTCCGAGATGGATAATACCATCTTTCCCCCCCCTCGCCCGAAAGGTCGAACTGGATCTCCACCTCAAGATCCCGACCCGTCACGGGATCGAAACCCAGGGGCATCCGGGAGATGAGCTCCTTGGCCGTCTCCGGAAACCCGAATGGGTCCACGGGATGAGGGGATAACTCTCGCTTGAGATAATATGAGGGATACATCCTGGCAAGGGGGAGGCCAATTCCCAGAATGAAGATGAGCGGCATGATGATGGAAAAGAAGGGCCTTCCATGACCGAAAAGGCTCGAAAGGAAGGAGATGAAAAAGATGCAACTCCACACGTAGGTGAGATGGAGGTTGATGGTCCGAAACTGAGGGGTATTCCACACCGTTTCCGGATACCATCGCTTTGCAATGGCGTAGGTGAAGGGATCGTAGCCGAAAAGCTGCGGAACCAGGGCCGTCAAGAAGAGGACGAAGTAGAGGAGCGCGGTCGAATGATCGACGAAAAGGGAGGAGGCACCAACAGGGGCCAGATGAACCCATGCCGTCCCAACTCCGAGAAATCCGAGGAATGCCTTCTCCAGGTAGGTCGTACTCTTAAGGAATCGCTTCGAGAGGGCACATTGCATTGCCGCAAGGACAAGGCCCAGAACCGTAGCAACTCTCGCTTGGGCCACGGTACCCTCACCAACCCGGGCCAGTACCTTGAACGCGATGACGGGGATAAAGGATGTGATAAAAAGGATTGTGCTCGGTTTCAGTTTCATCCTTCACAACGAAGGTATCGCATTTGCTCATTCATCCTTCTTATACGTGTGATGCAGGCCGCGGTCTTTCTTGGAACCCGTGGCGCGTGCCATTTCCTCGGTCATCGCCGCGCCATGACGATACTGGAAAGGCCACATGCTCTTAAGGTCAAAAAAGGCCACCCGGTCACCGTCGTGCAGGATGTGACCCAGGTCGGGTTGGAGACCGGGCATGGCGCTCAACTGCCCGTTGATGAAGGTGATGCCGCGCTCCTCGGTGCTCATCCTTATCCGTGCCAGCAGGTCGGCTATGGTGCTTCCATCAGGAAGGCTCACCTGAATGTTGGCGAAACTTCCCTGCTTACCCTTGCCTCCGTAGTACGCCAGGCTGCCGTAGAGCCACAGGTCCACAACCATATTAGGCATCTCAGCCTCCTCCAACGAGCGGGAAAATGCCCACATCATCACCGGGCTCCAGAGGCCAGTCTATGGACCGGGCGCGCCCTTTGACAAAAAATACCTTTACCTCTTCACGCGGCAATTTCAGCCTATTCACCAAGTGATCCAGGGTGGCGCCTTCTGGTAGATCAATTTCAAAGGGAACCCCTGATGTCACATTAGCGACATAGCGACCCAAAGTGGCGAAGAGTTTTACACGGATTCGCATCGTCACCTCACGGACACCGTACGATGTCCTGCGCCCAAAGACAATCCGCGCAGGATGGATTCCATCCCCAGCACCCCTCGTTGCGTCCGCGGAGGTCGCAACCTTCCCGCAGATCGCAGTTGGGGCACGAGGGGAAGCGAAACTCCCGCACCTCGCTGCGAAAACGCACGTATTCCTCGGACATCCAGATCTGCGCTAAGGGTTGATCGTTCACGTTCCCCAGAAGGTATCGGCTCACCTGCTTTTTTCTCCCGTCCACGGCAAAGTAGCTGTAATTTTGGGAAAGGGCGTAACAGGGCGATACACCTCCAT
>SMTZ1_10005672_pt1 | contig 12549 bp, 5 predicted proteins | sample DeeMarSWOR136_30_FD_25667 | JGI IMG/M metagenome (IMG submission 25667) | reverse complement strand
GATCGAACTTTTTTGTCGCCAGCGCCAGCAGCGCGACGAACAGGCCAGTGTAGGCCACCAGAGCGAGGACGGTCAATTGCTCAGAGGCGAGCAGGCGCCGCAGCCAGGCGCCAGAGGGCAAGCCGGCCTTCCGCAAAGCCTGGACAGCAATGATGAGCAGCGCTGCCAGGCCCACCCAAGCCAGCGGAGTGGTGCGAAAGGCCAGTGCCACCGCATAGAATACCGCGCCAGGATCCTCCACCCCCCTGCCCAGGAAGAAGCCGGAGGTTTCACTGAGCACAGATGCGTATCCGAAGGCGGTCCCCAGGAAGCTCTGCAGAGTCCCGATAGGCTTGACCCACATGGCGGGCCACAGCAGGAAGACGGTGGCCGCAGCTCCCGCGCACCATGCGGCGAAGGCCAGGATTACGTGCCGGAAGGACCTGCCCGTGGTCAGGTAAGAAACAAGCAGCTGCAGGCCGGTGAACGGCACCAGGAAGAGCGCATAGGACTTACTGAGGAGGGCCAGGCCAGCGAACACTCCGGAGAGGATCAGCCACGACCGTGGAGTGGCACGGTGCAGCCCCAGTCGCCGCGCAACGACCGGTGGGGATTGCGTCACCGGGGCCGCTGGGGATGCGAGGTTGTCGCTCACGAACAGTGCCAGCAGCGAACACATCATAAAGTTCGCCGTCGCTGCATCTATGTGCAGCACCCGGGAAAGGGCAATGTGAAACGGATCCAGTGCCAGGAGAGCTCCAGCAAGGAGGGCAGCCTTGGCACTGACGAGCTTCTTGAGAAGCAGGTAGATGGCCAGGATGCAGACGGCATTCAGCAAAGCCATGGGCAACTTGGCGGCCGGCAGGAAAGCCGCCAGCCTGCGCAGCGTTTGTGCATCGTCAGGCATCAGCGCTGGAAGTTGACTGAGCGAGTCGAACTCTGCCGCCCCAGCAGCCACCAGATAGCGCCGCACGGCGATGCCGAGGGACCCGCACATCATGGTGATCACGCCCGGATGGCCGACCAGCAGCGTGCCCGCGAGATCGCCGCGCAAAAGCAGCGACAGGAAGCGAATGGACCGGTAGACCCACATCGGCTCGTCCCAGGTGATGAACCGGTTGAGCGTGAGCAGACGTGGGCCCAGGGCGAGCAAGAACACGCCAAGGGGAGCGAGCGTCTCTGGAATAGGCCGCGTGCGCGAAGGTTTGGTCAGGTTTCCAGCCTCCTGCGTAGATGTAGGGGCATCCGGACCTGGAGTGCCGTCCGTCAGACCGGCCTATTATAGGCCAGGGACGCGCCTTTGCCCAAAGTCCCTGACAAGAACGGTAGCAACTCGACGTGGCGGTCGCTGCGCTTCTTGGCAGGAGTGCACTGGCCCGATGTGACACGAAACACTTGACTGGAGGGTAGACGGACTGCTACAATGCTTGCGGACGTGTATGGCGGGCACCGGTGAATAGGCGGAGGCACAACATCTGTGCTTCTGCTGACTGAATTGCAGTCTGCCAGGGTCGCTAGCTGCGTGGGCCTGCGTATGGCCTGCGATCGCCAGCATCGGACCTGGCTTGCAGCTAGTCGTCTGCGCATCAACCGGAGGCTCGGTCCGCGGGGCTTTGTGTTGTCCGCCTTGGACAAAGTACAGTGCGCTCGAGCGATCCGAAGGAGGAGAAGCATGAAAGGGCGATCGTGTGTATCGCTTCTTGTCGTGGCTTGCCTCGCAGTGTTGGTGTCTGGCTCCACCTTGGCGGCCGATGGCCAGACGGGGACGCAGGTGGCCACCTATGGTGGACGCTGGATCGAATCCAGGGTCGGTATCAGCGGCGCGAACAACCTCTCTGACGTCACCAAGGTGCCCGCCGGTTTCGACGTGCTCACTTTGGAAACCGACTTCCCGTCGCACGCAGTTGCTTACTGGGACGACTTTTCCGAGGCGACGCTCGATCCGAGTTGGAGGTGGGTCAATGAAGATCCCCAGCTGTGGAGCCTGAGCGACCGCCCCGGCCACCTGCGCATGACGGTGCACCTGGGTTGGGTAGGTGAGAAGAACGTGCTGCTGTGGAATCCACCGCCTGGCGACTTTACCATGGATACGCGCGTCGAGTTCCAACCGTCGAGCAACTTTCAGATTGCAGGGCTGGTGCTGTTTGAAGATACGCAGAACTACCTGTTGCTAGGGCGGGCCTATTGCGATACTCCGCCGCCCAAATGCGTGGGTAATGGCATCTACTTTGACCGCGTGGAAGGTGGGGATCTTGTTGGCAGCAACTTCGCGACCGCTACGACAGAGCAAGGCCAGGCCCATCTGCGCGTGGTGCGTGAGGGAGCGGCTTACGCTGGCTACTATAGCGACGACGGCAACGAGTGGCGCCTGATCGGGCAGCACAACCCGGGCAGCACTCTGCAGCTGTCAGGGATTGGCATCACCACAGGCCAGGACCTTGGCGGGGTGAATCTCCACGCCGACTTTGATTGGGTATACATCAACTACGCGCCTGTGCCTGTGCGGTCGGGTTGGCTGCAGCATGCCGTGACGCTGGACGGTGTGATCACCGACGCAGCGGAGTGGGCTGAAGCCACGGCGGTGGAGATGCCACTGTGGGCCTGGCACCTGGGACCGCAACGCATCACCGGGCGCTGGTGGCTGCAGAACGACAACCAGTGGCTGTACCTGCTCTGTCGCGTCCCGTGGCCAGGTGATGATCTGGCCGCCAACGACGCGTCTTACATCGACTTCTTCTGGCCACCAGGTTCGTGCTGCCCCTGGGAACACAGCGACATGGGGTTTGTGCGATACGATGGCCAGGCCGGGGACCTCCACGGATGGAATGAAAGCCAATGGCTCGCAGATCTCGACTCGGGTGGGACAAACGATGTGGAGGGGGCGGCGTCGTACGACGGCACCTACTACTGGTTCGAATATCGCAAGAGGCTGAACTGTGGCGACGGTTTTGACTGGGCGTGGAACCCGGGACAGACGGTCGGAACCGGACTCACAGGCGACCTCTTGCTGGGTTACTGGGACGCCAGCGGGTTCACCGTCTACGAGCAGTACGTGACTATCGGACTGTCGTCTCCGCCCGCGGCCACCCGCGTCTTTCTACCCGTTCTGCTCAAACAGTTCGCAGGTCCGTGGTCCACTCCTATCCCGACGGCAACGCCCACGCTGATGCCCACGGCCACGCCAACGCTGCCACCGCAGCCAGCAGATGTCATTTTCCACAACGGGTCTCTGCTGACCATGGAGGGAAGCGACTGGGGCGCCGAAGCGATCGCCATCCGCGATGAGATGATCCAGGCGGTTGGCCAGGACGCCCAGGTGCTGGCGCTGCAAGGTCCGCAGACGCAGCTGATCGATCTACAGGGGCACGCGCTGATGCCTGGCTTTGTCGATCCACATACCCATGTATTCAATGACGCGTGGCGCATGGAGCTCGACCTCGCCGGAGCCCAGGACCTGGCACTGGAGAATGGTGTCACCACACTGGCCAATATGTATGTGCCGCCGCACTTTTTGCAGGAGATGCAGGATTTTGAGTCTGCTGGCAAGCTGCGCGTGCGCACCGGCCTCTACCTGCTGTACACCAACAACTGTGGCGAGCCGCAGGGAGACTGGTGGACAGCGTACCCGCCCACGCACGAGCCTGGCGAGATGCTGCGTATCACTGGGGTCAAGCTCTTCACCGATGGGGGGACCTGTGGCTGCCCGGCCTACAGCTATGACGACCCAAGGTGCGGCTACGGCGATCTGTTCTTCACCCAGCAAGAGCTCAATGCGGCCCTGGATGAAATCCAGGCGACTGGCTACCAGGCGGCCCTGCATGCCATCGGTGACCGGGCCATTGAGCAGGTGCTGAATGCTATCGAGTATGCCCTCGACGGTCGGCCCAACACGCTGCGCCATCGCATTGAACACAATGCCGTGCTCCGCGACGACATGCTCACGCGCTACACGGAGGTTGATCCCGTCGCGGTGGTCTTTACCGTGTTTCCAGCCTGTGAGCAGTACCACGTCCCGCCGGAACCATACCAGCCCTGGCACTGGCGCTGGCCAGAGCTGATCGACGCCAACCCGGGGCTCCACGTGAGCTGGCACAGCGACACGCCCTGGATAGGCCCGCCTGAAGCACCATTGCTGCATCTCTACAGCATGGTCACGCCATACGAAGTGGGCTATGATGGCCAGACCGTCTGCGACACGCCAGCCTGGCTGGCGCACAAGATGCTGACCGTCGAACAAGCGCTGCCCATGATGACTACGGAGGCAGCCTACGCCCTGTTTCGTGAGCAAGAGGTTGGCAGCCTGAAGGCGGGCAAGTTCGCGGACGTGATTATCCTCTCGGACAGTCCGCTGGCAGTGGATCCTGAGCAGATCAAGGACATCGAGGTGTGGATGACCATGATTGGCGGGCAGGTGGAATACTGCGCATCCGGCCAGGAGTCTTTCTGCCCCGGCGTCGCTTTGCCTTAGGTCTCAGTCCATAGGGCCCAAGACGCTATGCGATCGGGGCAACCCGCCCAGGCGGAGGAGGTGCCCCTAGCTCACAACCTTACCTGCTCAGATCAACCCTGTCGCGTGGTTCAGGGATGTCTCTTCAGCACAATGGGCAGGTTTATAAGCGCTGCCACTGGATGTTTGGCCACTGCAGAGACCTCATCGCTGTACGCGGACTCTACATCAAAGTCGTCGCGGGCGGTGACCACGTAATAATAGATCGTCTGTGCGACCAGGCCGCGATCCACGTAGCGCAGGTCAGTGGTGTCGCCAACCACCTGGTAACCGCTCCCGGACTCAGTCGATCGGTAGATTGAATAGCTGGCGATACCAGTCGTTTCAGGTGATTCCCAGTCAAGCAGTATGGCCTCACCTTCAGGATGCGCAGTGGCTACCAAGAACCTCGGTGCCGGGGGCTGGCCAATGGTCTTCGTCGCCACGTTGTTGTTCTCTGCCAACTCCTCGACGCGATCGGTGGGGTCAAGCGTGACCGAGATGGAGCTCAGACCGCTGGCTGCTGTCCAGGAGGCGACCACTTCGTGCACCTCGTTGTGCAGCAGTGACCTGTCAAGCACAGCTTCTGCGATGAACTCAGCCGTGGGGGCGACACGTTCAATACGCACGCGCGGTCTCTCAGCAGCGCCGATGCTCTCCATGCCGATGTTGCGCACCGTAGCCGTAATGCGAACCGTCTCGCCTGGTTGAGGATGGCTGTTGGAGAATGCGATATCCTCTGCTGTGATGGTCAGGTCTTTCCCGAAGGGGATGTCCAGTGAGGTCAGCTCATCTGCCAGGGACTGGATTTTGCCGGGCCCGTGCAGTGCCAGTGCCGAGGCCTCCGCTCCACCAACACTCTCGTGCTGATCCAGGATAAGCGTGCGCCCTGTTACCGGATCGACGGTCGTGCCGACTTCCCAATCTCTTGCGGCATCCTGGGTCAGGAACTGGGGCGTGCTCCACTGCAGTGTGCCCTTGCTCAGATCGGCCGTGGCCAGGACCACGTCTCCGCCAAAGCCTTCCGCATCCTGGCCTCTGAACCCGCGAAAGGCCACAATACCGTAGTCGTCGGGGTTGACGACGAGTTGGGGCTCGGCGGACTTTGTCGTTTCGCCGACGGCTGCCAGTTGCCACTCGCCGCCTGTGTAGCGGGCCGACCACAGCAGGTCGTGAAGACCCTCTCCGTGGAGCAGGCCCTGGTCGTCCTGCTCACGAATTGTGAACACCAGCAGTGGCAGGTCATTGTTGTCGAAGGTCACGCTGGGGTCCAGCGCACCCGGTGGCCAATCGCTGCGCACGCTGAGCGAACTCCACCCTGCACCATCCCAGGTTGCGTAAGCCACGTGGCGGTCACCGACGGTGAGCAGGTCGGCATCGGCATCATGGGTGCAAACCGCAAACGCGTTGCCGTTGCTGTCGTAGGCGATTGCCGGTTGGGCCACCGCTCCGGACGGGTCGGCCGTGACGGGTGCAGGCTGGCTCCAAGCGGCTCCGTCCCATTCGCTGAACAGGATCCTCCAGTCGCTTCGCGTCTGTACGTCGGCATCGCCATCCTGGACCCACAGCAGAAGCGCGCGGCCGTCAGGGCCTGCTGCCAGCGCAGCACGGCCATCGGGCAGGTCGTTGTGCGTGATGCGCTCTGGCGCACTCCACCGCTCACCATCCCAGCGGCTATAGTAGAGCTCCTGCTTGGACAGAACCACGTTGACGTCCGTCAACGGCTCTTCTTCGGCACGACTCAGCTCATTCTGCGTCCACACGGCTAGGGCCTCGCCCGTTGACAGGAACGCGACTTGTGGATCCGTCTCAAACCGCTGGTTGTCGGTCAGCTGGGCCGGAGTGCTCCATCCCTCGGCATCCCACAGTGCGTAGAACACCTCCGGCTCCAAGCTATCTGGATGTGGGTCACGGTCAGCGATCCACACCGCCAGCGCGGTGCCGCGGCCGTCGCTGGCCAAAGCGGGAGACGCAAAAAGATCAGCCTCCTCATCCTGAGCTATTGTGACCTTCACTACAGCAGGCAGGCCAGCCGAACATCCTGCGGGGTGATCCTTGTCGAACACTGTGAAGGGATCGGTCTTCCGTTTCACCAGCCCCCACCCTAGCGACACGTAGCCGCGGACGGTGAACTCAAAGCGCAGACAGGGATCGTCCAGGTACAGCTTGTCCTTCCCTGCGGGCGGGGTAAAGTCATATACAATGGGCAGGTAGAAACTGATCTGCGGTTTGCCTTTGACCCCGACCTTGGCCACCCCCCACAGAATCTCCAGGGCGAAATCGATTACCGCATAGGGCGACACGCCAGGCGTAAGTCGGATCTGATCGGCCGTGAGATCGCTGTGCAAGCGCCCTTGTATGGTGATCGAACCTTCAACGCCGAGATCGATGCTCAGCTTGACCTGGACACCATAGAAGGTGGCGATGGGGACATTCTTGAGCACGGGCACCTTCACCCCGGGAACGTACATGGATGCTCGCCATTCGTAGTTCCTGAGCCCGTGTTCTGGCTTCCGAGGAGGCTGGATTAGAATAGGCTGCGCAGGGTACTCCTTGTCCAACGCAGTGATGCCCATGATCTCGGCCTTGAGTTTGCCCTTTGCCTTGTACTGCCAGTCGCCGTCAATCCCGAACCTCTCCGTGACAACGATGTCCGATTCGAACCAGTTGCGAAGCGACCCCAGGTAGGGCACGTCGACCTCGTCCCGGTAGTAGAGTCGCGGGTTCCTGGGCACGCGCCCCTCAAACGTGTACATCTGGCTTCCGGCGGACCACCTGGCCTGAGGTTCGAGCACCCAGTCTTTCGCGTACCAGGGAGGGGGCGCGACGGTGAAGACCGTGATCTCTGCCGGCGGCGAGCACAGGCCACTCGTGTCATGAGCGATGACCTTCAGGACAACGTTTCCGGCAGGGAGCTCGCTCATGTTGAACTGCGCCGTCCAGCCATTGGTGCCTGTGCGATCGACGATGGTCTCACCACCCAGCGTGAACTCAACCCGATCTAGACCGGCGCCGCCACCTGCCTCTACTTGTGCGCTGAAGGTATTCCAAACGGGGATGCCCTCGCCAGGCAGCGATACAAAGTGGCCGATCTCGTCGCCGGGAGCACCGTCGATGGTCGCTTCCACGTCGCTGATTTCGGGAGTCTGCGGCAAGGTGACAGACCGCGAGCTGCTCCAGCCTCCCTCGCCGCGGCAGTTGCTGGCCCTGACGCGGAAGTACCACGTCCCGCCGGCATGACAGCTCAGGATGGTCGACGTGGATGTGCCTGTGTACACAGAGGTTGGGCTGGAGAAAGAGGAGTTGTCGTCCTCCTGCAACTCGTATTGGGCACCATCTGTGACCGATGACCACGAAACAGTGAAACTGCCATCGAGCGCGTCGTTCGGATCGATCGGATCCAGGATCGGGGCGTCTGGAATGCGCCACACCTTCATCGACTCAGCACTGCTCCAGGCGCTGTGACATCTCTCGTTCGCGGCTCGAGCTCGGTAGTAGTAGACACCGGGGCTGCGGCCCCTGACGTAAGCACGCCAGTTCACAAAGGGCGGGCCCTGAAAGATGATCTCGGGGCTGGCGAAGGATGGGTCATCGTCCTCCTCCACCTCGTAGGTGGTGGCTTCGGGCACCAGCGACCAGATCACGTCGTAGTCACCATCGCAGTCGGGATTGACGATGGGCTGCAGGTTGGGGGCCGCCAGCACGTAGACCGATTGGCTGCTGCTCCACTCGCTGCTAGCGCGGCAGTTCCGAGCTCTGATCCGATAGTAGTATGTTCCCCCGGTCTGGCCCGAGATGTCCTTGGATGTGCCTGCACCCTGATAGACAGTGGTTGGATCCGAGAAAGAGGGGTCGTCGTCTTCCTCCAGTTCGTAGCTGGTGGCGTCGGTAACCGAGGACCATGACACGGTATATTCCCCGTCACAAGGGTCGTCGTTCTCGATCTCGTCGAGAGCAGGGGGTGTGGGGACGCGCCACACTTTGACCGATCTTGTGCCGCTCCAAGCGCTGCTGCATGCAGGCGAGTAGCACCGCACACGGTAGTAGTACATGCCAGGAGCCTTTCTCCTGACCAGTGTCGACGTGTCCGAGCCGCGATACACCGTGGTCGGGCTAGAGAACGCAGAGTCGTCATCCTCCTGCAGCTCATAGCCGGTCGCGTCGACGACGGAGGACCAGGAAACAGCATAGTCCCCATCGCAGTCCGGATTGTCGATGTAATCCAGTGTTGGGGGCGGCAGGACATAGGTGGACTCGACATTGCTCCACGGGCCGCTTGCACGGCAGTTCACCGCTCGCACCCGGTAATAGAAGGTGCCCAGGCTCTGGTCGGTGACCTCCTTAGAGGTGTTCGGTCCCTGGTACACGGTGGTCGGACTGGAGAAGGTGGGGTCGTCGTCCTCCTGCAACTCGTAGCCAGTAGCATCAGCCACGGAGGACCAAGCAACGATATAGTCATCTCCGCAGTCGGGATTGTCGATGGCGTCCAGTGTGGGGGCGGCCGGGATGGGCCACACCCTGGTCCACTCGATGTTGCTCCAGTCGCTGCACCGCGCAGCATCGCAGGCCTTCACTCGATAGTAGTACGTGCCTGGGCTCCTGCCACTGACAGCGATGGAGGTGTCCGATCCAGAGTAGAGTTCAATGGGGCTGGCGAAGGAGTCGTTGTCGTCCTCTTCCAGGACGTACGATGTGGCACCACTGACCGATGACCACGAGACCTCATAGGCGCCGTCGCAGTCCGTATTGTCGATGGGGTAGAGGACTGGGGGTGCCAGGCCGCAAACCAGGACCGACCTCACGTTGCTCCACTCAGTTGAGCAGTTAGGGTTGATGGCCTTGACGCGGTAATAGTAGGTGCCGGGGCTGTGGTCGGCGATCTCCACAAGGCGGAAGATGTCGCGGTAAACCTCAGTGGGGTGCGAGAAGTCCAGGTTGTCGTCCTCTTGCAGGACATAAACCGTCACGTCAGGGACCGCTCCACTGGGCGGCTGCCAGTGCACCAGGTAGGAGCCATCGCAGTCCTGGTTGTCGATGGTGTACAGGTATGGAGCGTCAGCACAGCTCGGGCCAGAGATGGTCCGGATGTAGCCCGTCTCGTGGAGTTCGATCCTGCCGCACGCTTCTCCGTCCGCGTACTCGCAGTTTCCACGGACCTCCACGTAGTCACTGATTTGGATGGTGCTGCACTCCTGCTCTCCGCATCTCCCGTAGGTCGCATTGACGGTCACCTGCTGCCCCACCCACACATCGCCTGCGATGACCTCCTGCACCTGTACCCTGAAGGCCCAGTGGGTGGCGAGCCAGCGGTCCAGCACGACGCCTCTGAACTGAGCCCAGTAAACGGCGGCGCGCGGCATCATGTCTGGGAGCGGAAAACCGCCCCCGGCAGCAGGCGCTGCGGGTTCGGAGTCACGGTCGGACTCGCGCAGGGCATCGATGGCTAGCGTCGGTCCTGGTGTATCGGCGGGCAGGTGTGCCGGCTCAACTGAGGACGCGGTGGTGGAAACGACAGAGGCCACGATAAGCACAAGAACGCTGAGGTGGATCAGAAACCGCTTCATTGCAGCAACCTCCTTCTCAGGGAAAAGGACGACGCCATCGACAGAGATAGGACATTCCCTGCGATGGCGTCCAGAGAGCAATGGATGTTGAGTCTCCAGCAGCGGCTACGAGGAGGCATCGATGTGGGCTGTCAAGCATGATGAATGTTCCCTTCGGAAGCTTGACCAATATGCCTGGCCCGCTTACAATAAGCTCGCTATCACTCCATAGTAGCAGGATTCTATCCCACATCCGCACAGCCGTCAACTCGCCAGTCGCAGGTCGCTGGGTCCATTGTCGGCTGGCACCCAAACGCCGATCAGGGCGCTTGATGCGGAAGCGCATGCAGTGGAGTAGACGGCCGTAGATTCCCCTGCCGTATCGGCGAGCTTCTGCCCACCACAAGATATGTGAGGAATGACCGTGATGTTGAACATTGCCAGGATCCTTCGTGACGGAACCCTTCTGGCGATCATCGGGTCGGTTTACATATTAGCGATAATGCACTACGACCCGCGCTTGTTCCTGAACCCAGGTGACTTTCCGAAGGACATCCTTGATGCTGTCCCGCCCAAGACGGAAGAGGAGAAGCGGCAGGCCATGATCCTCGGCATACCATTCTTCGTCGGCTTGCTGGGCGGGCCCTTGCTGTCTGCCCTGGCGCTGCAACGTGAGGCCGCAGGTGGCGTGCCTTTGATGAATCTCTCCTTGCACACATTTGGCGTGCTCATGATCCCCAACCTCGTCGACCTGGTGATTCTGGATTGGCTGCTGTTTTGCACCATCACGCCCCGCTTCATGGTCGTTCCGGGCACCGAGGGCTTTACCGGCTACAAAGACTATCGGTTTCATCTGCGGGGGCACGCCAGAGGCACGGCCCTGATGGCCGTCCTGTCGGTGGTCGTGGCCACCGTCGTGTTCTTACTCGGCTGATATCGGCTACAGGAGACCTCGGAGGGCAAGGTGCGCACCAAGTTCCCGGTCACGGTTCACATCTTCTTCCTGCGAGACCAGAAGGTGCTTCTTCTGCGTCGCCGCAACACGGGCTATGAAGACGGCAACTACAGCGTTGTCGCCGGACATGTGGAGGAAGGCGAGTCTATCACCCAGGCCGCCATCCGCGAGGTGAAGGAAGAAGTGGGTGTCGAACTGCGGCCATCAGATGTGCGCGTGGTGGGGGTCATTTTTCGCAAGTCCGATGATCAGCGGGTGGATTGCTTCCTGGCGGTCACCAAGTGGGGTGGTGAAGTCGTGAACCGGGAACCCAATCGCTGCGATGACCTGTCCTGGTTCCCCATCGGCGGCTTGCCGCAAAACGTCGTGGACTATATCAGACGGGCACTGCAGAACTATGAACAGGGCGTCTGGTTCGACGAGTACGGCTGGGCACAATGATGGCACGTCGGTGGGCGGGTGGTGCAGCCAGGAAGCAGCAGCGACGAGGGCCGTGCAAAAGGCCCCCTCTCAACAACTACCCGGCATGGGCGCCAAAGGACGGGGTGCAACGCAGACTGGGGGGGAGATCGCAATGCCATCGGTTGATGAGGTATTGAACATGCTCCGAGCAAAGGCCCGACCGGACCAGCTCGAGGGCATGGCTCGCTACGGGATAGTGGGCGAGAAAAGGCTCGGCGTTTCGATGCCTGGCCTGCGCCAGATTGCCAAACAGGTTGGGAAGGATCACCAACTTGCGCTGCAGCTGTGGCAGACCGGGATACCCGAGGCGATGATACTGGCATCCATGGTGGATGTCCCGGGCGAGGCCACCGAACAGCAGATGGACCAGTGGGTGCGGGACCTGAACTCGTGGGACGTGTGCGACCAGGCGTGCATGAACCTGTTTGAAAAGACTCCTCTGGCATGGAAGAAGATTAGAGACTGGTCCACTCACGAGGAGGAGTTCGTCAGGCGTGCTGCATTCGCCCTGGCGGCCTGCCTGGCCTGGCACGACAAGGAGGCACCGGATGACCGCTTCCTTGCTTTGCTTCCAGTGATCAAGGAGGGAGCGACCGACGAGCGTAGGATGGTGAAGAAGGCCGTCAGCTGGGCCCTGCGCAACATCGGCAAGCGCAACCGTCACCTCCATGGAGTTATCCTTCAGGTGGTCAGCGAGCTGCAGGACATGGATTCGCGGTCGGCACGGTGGATCGCACGCGATGTTGTGCGCGACCTGAGCAGCGACGCCACCAGGAGGAGGCTGAGCAAACGAGCAGGATAACTGCGCCCAGCCTCATGCCGGTTCGCACTGCCGGCAGCCGATGAGGCAGCCTGGGGTATCGGTCAATCAGCGGGCCCTGAGGACACTGCGGAGCAAGGGATGCCATTCGATAGGGCTACCTGCTGGGCGGCTGCGAGAGTACGCGGCCCACGCCGTCACGTCGCACGACGGAGAACCGGCACGACCAACCGTCAGGAGGCGGTAGACATGACCAGCTGGCACGAAAGAGATGACTTCTGGGATACCTTTGCTCCGCTGATGTTCGATGAGCGGCGGTGGGCAGCCGCTCCATCTGAGGTTGATCAGGTTCTGGCGCTGCTGG
>SMTZ1_10012348_pt1 | contig 12550 bp, 9 predicted proteins | sample DeeMarSWOR136_30_FD_25667 | JGI IMG/M metagenome (IMG submission 25667) | reverse complement strand
TGGAAAAAGAGGTATAAGTGTACCCGAATTGAAGTGGTTTACAGGAGCAGATATTTTCGTCATTTTAAAAGCTTTGAACCAACTGCAGAAAGCTCACTTGATTTCTGTCAGGAAAAGATATAGTGTGCACTGGTGTTATCCGCTCCATGAGGTGGCATAAAGGGGAGAGAAATCTAGGAGGCGACACTGATGGGTGACACTGTTAATAATGCGCAGAAAGTGGATTCACACAAGCACATTGGTGAGGATGATGTCATTGGGTTGTTAGGCGATGGAGTAACAGCTGCAATTCTGGAATACGTTGTGGAGACCAATGGATGCACAAAAGAGGATATCACCAAAATAAAGGCAGTGGCCAAAGAGACCCAATCGTTGTTAGGAGAACTGGAGAACTGTGGATTAATCAAAATCAAAGGTGACACAGCAGAGGTAACAGAAAAGGGCAGAAAATTCCTTGAACATTTAAGAAAAATAGAAGAACCGCTGATACAAAGAGCGTCTCCGGGTGATTAGATGGGTGATACACTACTTCAACCTGTACAGAAGAAGATCCTTGAACTTCTTGTGAAGCATAAAGGGTTAACCCTTGAGGAGATCTGTGAAACCAAGAATCTAAAAATCCCAAAAGATGAAGTGAATACCATTCTTTGGGAATTAACCTCTTTAGGATTTTTGCACTCAATAGAATCTGGTGACAACAGAAAGTGGTACATCACATACGAAGGGCTGGCAGCAGTAAGATCAGATTATCCGTGGCCATAATAGGTAGGTGATACTATGGGCAAAATTTCTCAGGAAAAGAGAATAGAAGGATACTGCAAGGTTGCAGGACAGTTAAGTGAGAACCCTTTCATGAACCGTGAAAAAATAGCCCAAAATGCAAAATTGTCCAGGAATACAGTATCTAAATACATGAAGAGCATGTACAAAAAGAATATTTTGATTGGTCCCTGGATGTCTTTGAATCCTCATTCAGATTACAAGGAATACGTGTACTTGATGAATTTTTCTCATCCTTTTCATGCGTATGAGGGATTAAAGGGATTTCCTCACGTGTTGTACCATGAAATGACCTTTGGAGACTGGAATACCATGGTTATTACTGATAGACAGATAGATTTCCCACAATTAGTGGGATTTGAATCCATAGTGTACCAGGGAGTAAAGGGGAACGTGTACACGCCAAAAGTCAAATCTACCACATGGAATGAAAGCCTAAAAAAGATATATGAACACATAGAGAAATTTACTCCAGGAGAACCTGAATCAAAGAAAAGACCAATTCTACCATTGAACTGGGGAGAAGAGCAATGGAAGTTATACCACGCCTTTAAAGTGAATGCAAGAAAGAAGGTAACACCCTTACTAAGGAACATCAAAGTAAAATACGAAACATACCTAGAATGGATGGAGACCTTACACCATCATTGTACATTTCACACCGAATTCTATCCCAAAGGGTGTAAAAACTATTTATGTTACTGTCTTTTGCTCTCTTCTGATTACAACCAATCAGTTATCTCATTATTTTCTTTGTTTTACACCACCCCTGTCATCATGGAGGTGGGTGACCGCTTGTTAGTATTTTTGAAGGTGGTTTCTTCAGATGTCACCAGGGGATTGATCTACACTGTTCTTAACATGAAAGCAGTGGAGATGATAAAGGAATTCAGTTCTGCAGCGGTAGCTTCTGAGCCTGGTTGTGTAGTACGGTGATTTTCACAGGTTATCAAGTTAGAAGAGGGAATGTTACACGTGTAACATTAAGCGATTTTATCTGTATTGTAGCTAGCATGAATGAACTACTGATGTGAATATTCCTCTAAAGAAATCCATGAAAGCAATTTCACCACGGTAAGTCATCTGGAGTATTGAAATGGATTCCAATGTAACCGTTGAGTTTATGGATGGAAACTCTTAAATATCTGTGATATAGTTGTAGACATGGTGATAATATATGAATAGGATCTATATTATTTTGATCACTAGCATTTTTCTTGCATCTTTCGCCTTCGGCTGCTTGGTGCAACAGCCATGGTCAGATCCTATGCAACCAGAGCCAAAGCCAAAGCCAAATCCCATGAGTCAGGCTTGGGAAGATGAAATGAAAGAAGAACAGATGCGTCGAGAATGGGAAGAAGAACAGATGCGTCGAGAATGGGAAGAAGAACAGATGCGTCGAGAATGGGAAGAAGAACAACAAAGGCAATGGGAACAAGACATTGAAATTCTTCTTGTCAATACAGGGGATCTTAAAAGCGATGACAATTACAATCTAAACAGTGAATATGTGATAATATGGAATACTGGTGATTGGGACGTAGATATGTCGGGGTGGAAATTATACGATAAATCATACAAGAGGGGACGGGCCGATGATCATATTTTCTATTTTCCTTTTGGATTTGTATTAGGTGCAGGTGAATCTGTAATTGTCTATTCTGGAAAAGGATCTGCCACATACGAATATACTGACTCAGGAACAGTAATTCATAAATTATTCTGGGGCAGAATAGAGGGCGAGGGTGCACAAATCTGGATGGATCTAGGTGACTGTGCATATTTAGAAGACGATCAGGGTTATTTAGTGCAAGAATATTGCTGGTAGGACCACAAAAAGTTTCAGTACATAAGATAAAGGAGATTTGAGAACTAGCCAAGTAGTAGCCAATAGCACTAATTTTCTAGAAGGTTTTTTATGTAAGCATTTTCTGAGTGCGAATAGTCCATTTCATGATCACATCTTTCACATCTTTCCAAGGTCTTTCAGACTGACATGATCTGAAAGACCTATGATGATATGGTCCAGAACTTCTATATCAACTACTTTACCACACATGTAAAGCTCCCTCGTTAGTAGAAGATCCTGTTCAGAAGGTGTAGGGTCCCCGGATGGATGGTTGTGTACCAGGATGATAGATGTAGCACCTTCGGCAATAGCAGGGCGGAAGACATCCCTTGGGTGGACTAAAGCTTTATCCAAGGAACCCAATGAAATTCTTTGATGACGAATTAACCTATTCTTACCATCTAAAAGGAGAACTCTAAACTCTTCCTGCTTCAAGTACTTCATGTGTGGTGCCACCAGCTTTACCACATCCTTTGCAGAGGAAATTTCTGGATGCATCTCTTTACAGTACGAATTAATCCTTTTCATCAATTCAAAGGCAGCTTTGATTTTGCAGGCTTTCACAAATCCAATACCTTCCACCTGTGTCAACTGGTGAATTGAAGCAGAGAATAAGTCTATTAAATTCCCATCAAACGCTTTCAACAAATTTTTAGCAACTTCAGCTGCTGTACCTTTCTTGCACCCTGGATAAATCAATACTTCCAGAAGCTCTTGAGAGCTCAATTGTTCAGCCCTGTAGTGGATCAAGGCTGTCCGTCCATCTTTTCTGCAGATCTCTAAGAGATCAGTAACTTTATATTCCTCATCACCAATTTCTGTATTGGTGGAGGTGGTTTCTTTGTCGCACATCTAAATCACCTTCACCCCCAGCAGAGGTATAGTTTCCAGCTTTCCCTCTGCTGGGTTATGTGAATTTTTCTTTTCTGTTAGGCAGCTTCAATTACCTACATTATGTTAGAACTACCATATATAAATGTAATCAAAGAGCAGTGGAAAAATATTATCAAATTTCATATATAGAAGCAGAAGTCTCCTAAATAATAGATAATAACAATAATTCAAACTATGATGCCTGAAAAAAGCTAGTAAAATGTTACACGTGTAACAAATGTGAGAGAAACACTAAGGATTTGACAACTCCTGAATACACAGAATTGTTGTAATCATGATATGAAGAGTACGAATTGCCAGATTATTTCCAGAATATTGGGGATCTTACCTATGGTCCTACAATTTTCACTACATTTGAAATATTCTGATCTCATTTCTTTTATTCTTGCGAAAATATCGAATTTTATGGATTAATACTTTTCCAGAGCTCTAGGAAAAAGTTTATAAAGGAATATGTAGAATATGTATAATATAAACTAAAATGGGGGTGCAATAAAATGTTAGAAGCAAATACTGATGAAATCAGAATGGAAATACACTTACAGTTTGTTGAACAGCACGAGTATTGGGAAAGCCGCCGTGGAAAGAACTGGATTGCCAAAATCACTGGGTTGGACACAACGTATGGCTACAAGAGGGAGTTCCTCAAATCAGTTAAGGCAGGAACAAAGAAAGTCTTCCATTTAGAGGACTTTCACATAGGCGAGATATATGAAATTGGCTCTATCTATACTGGGGGTGGGCTTAAACGTATCAATATAAAAGATACGTTTGAATGTGCAGAAATCACAGAGACTCACGTCGTATTAAAATGTGTTCCGCAGGATGAGATGATCAAAAGAATTGGTGAAAAAAATACAGATATCGTAGCACAAAATCTGGTACGCCAGCTTCTGAGAATTGTCACAAAGGATCAGGCACTGAAATTAATCCAGCATTACGGTTAGGATGAAAGAAAGGATATGAAATCCTCGGGAGTTGGTAATAGATATAAAACTCTAAAAGGTCGAAATATTGTTACACGTGTAACAAAGCTATTCGTTCTGTGGTATAAGCTGTGACCCGTACAAATGTTTTGATTAGGTTGGATCGTTTATTATTATCCAGTCCATAATTTCTGATAGATTTTCATCCGTTATTTGAGAACGTATATCTTCGAACTCCTGAAGTGATATTTCTTTGAGTCTTGTTTTTCCGTATGCAGCTATAGATTGCAAAAGAAGTTTTATTTGTGAATTTTCTATAAAAGGAGACAACTTATCTATTTGAGAAATTATATCCCAATGAGAAATTTCTTCCATTCTAATAACAAAATCTCTCAATATTAGAAGAGACTCTTCTACCAAATCCTCTCTATATGAATTTTTGAATATTGCTAAGAGTTTATCAACACTTGTCTCAAATTCTCCCATTCTAAGAAGAAAATTGAACTCATTTTTAAGTGTTATCCATATATCATTTTTTGCCCCTAATTTTGTGAACAAATCACGTGATTTAATCAATAGCCTTAAAGCCTCTTTTTCATTGCTTTGAAGCAATCTCAAGTTACTCATATTCACATACGTCTGAGCCAAGCTGTATATATCTCCTATATCTTCTAATAATTCAATCTCTTTGTTGATATGCTCTTCAGCTCTTTCAAATTCACCTTTTTTCCCAAAAAGAACTCCCATGTTTCCATATGTGCGGGCCATACTGCATTTATCCCCTACTCCTGCGGATATTTTCAAACTTCTATTGTAGTATTCTTCAGCTTTTTTCAACTTTCCAATGTTTACAGAAAGTAGTCCCATATTCATATATGTCTGAGCTATGCCATCTTTATCCCCCACCTTTGCAAATATTTTCAAACTTTTATTGTAGCACTTTTTTGTTTTTTCAAATTCTTTTTTTCTTGAAAAAAGAGTACCTAGATTCATGTACGTCTCGGCCATACCGTGTTTATCTCCTATCTCTTTCTTCATCTTCAAACTTTTGCTGTAATATTCTTCAGCTTTCTTCCATTCTCCTCTGTCCACAAAAAGCAAGCCCATATTTCCAAAAACTTGGGCCATACCGTGTTTATCTCCTATCTCTTCAAATATTTTCAAATTCTTGTTGTAATATTCTTCAGCTTTGTTCCATTCTCTTCTTTGCATAGAGAGCAAGCCCATATTTCCAAAAACTTGGGCCATACCGTGTTTATCTCCTATCTCTTTTTTCATCTTCAAACTTTTGCTGTAATATTCTTCAGCTTTCTTCCATTCTCCTGTTTGCATGAAAAGATTTCCTATGCTCATATACGTCTGAGTTATACCATGTTTATCATCTATCTCTTCAGATATTCTCAAACTTCTATTGTAGTACCCTTCAGCTTTTTTCAGTTCTCTTTTTCTTAAAAAAAGAGAACCCACATTCATATACGTTCGAGCTATACCAAGTCTATCTTCTATCTTCTCTGATATCTCTAAATCTTTGTTATAGTATTCTTCAGCTTTCTTCCATTCTCCTTTATGTACAAAAAGTACCCCCATGTTTCCATAAATCTGAGACATGCCATGTTTATCTCCATTCTCTTCAAATACTTCCAAACTTCTTTTATAGTATTTTTCAGCTTTCGTCCATTCTCCTGCTTGCATGAGAAGAGTTCCCATGTTCACATATATCTGAGCCATGAGATGTTTATCTCCTGTCTCTCCAATTATTCTCAAACTCCTTTCATAGTATTCTTCAGCTTTCTTCCATTCTCCTTTTCTAGCAAAAATAGAACTCATATTTCCATACGTTTGAGCTATGCCATATTTGTCCCCTATCTGCTCTTTGATTTCTAGGCTCATGGCATAATACTGTTCTGCTCTATTCCATTCACCTCTATCTGCAAGAGTCAATCCTATACTATCATAAACTTGCGCTACACCACTTCTATTCTCTGTATCTCTGAATTTTTCCAGTGATTTTTCAAATTTTCTTAACGCATCATCCCATTTTCCCAGTTTACGAAACAATGCACCATATATCAAAAAAAATTCAGGATTATCTATCTCAATTCCATTATTTTCAGAAAAAATCATATTCTCCAGAGCTTCATTCCACAAACAATAGAATATTTGTCTATTCATATCTTCTAAACAAAATATTTTCTCAAATTTGTCCCTAGATTCACCTTCTCTATAATGGTACAAAGCTTCCCATCTGTACACCAAATTCGTTAGAGATGAAAAAACATCTCCCATTTTCAAATTAAGGCTTGTTAAACCCCCTACCTTGTTTTTAATAAATTTTGATATGCTTTCATGGAAAATATGAAAGTAACCCTCGTGATAATTAATAAAAGCCTTAAGACTTTCAATTATGTCAGAAGCGGTCTCTTCGTCTACCTCTAGGATTCGAGATATTATATCTATGTTGACAGAAATTCGTGCAAGAGATAAGACAAAAAGAGCCCGCTTAGCTCCTCGAGGGTATTTTTTCTCTTCAAAATCTCTCCAAACAAAATTATCATACCAATCTTCGAGATCTTTCGGAAGAACTAATCCATCAATACCAATATCCTTCAAAATTTCAAGAAGACTTTGTGAATTCAGACTGGATATGTTTCTCGATCTTAGAAAATTAACAAAAACTCTTAGTTTAATAGGAAGAGACAAATCTTTTTCCAGTTTTTCTAAAAGCTCACCCTCTATCTCAATACTTTTGGTCTCAAGATATCTTCCTATATCCTCCTTTTCAAGACCTGGAAGTTTAATTCTGGCTATTTCTCTTTCAAATTTCACAGGAGGTCGTGAAGCCATCACTGCAACCCACACATTGGTCAGTATGTAGTTTTTGATTTCCTCACTTGCATGATCAAGATCATCAATAAAGAGTCTTCTTCCATTATTCTTAGCATCTGTCACAAGTGCATCAAAGATCTTCAGATCTTTTACAATTTTCAAAGGAATGTACTGCCCATCGTATAACGAAGCCATTCTCATCAAGAGATAACTCTTTCCAATTCCTACTTCACCTTCTATCAAAAGAGGTCTTGCAGGATCAAAATTATGAATGAGCGAATCTCGACCAACAAAATCATCAATCCTTTTAACTTGACTATTGATTTCTTTTTGAAGTTCAGCAATTTTTTTGAGATCTGACATTATCTCTTTACTTACATACTTTTCTATTCTTGCAATTCTCTCTCTGTTCTCCTGTATCTCCTCTAGCATGAGCTGGATCTTCTCTAGGATGAGCTTTGTAAGCGGATTCTTATTTCCTAATTCAAAAACTATTTCAAAATATCTTTTCTTGAGAGTTTCTAAAAAATCGCAGCAGACATCCTTATCTTCATCAGAAAGGGTACCACAGATTTTTTCTGTATCAAGTTCTGTAGCATCATCAACCTCAAAAACACCATTTTCTCTCAAAGTATTCAATATTCTTGTATATTCGAGGTTATTTCGAATTGTTTCATGTAAAGCTCGATCTCCAAGGATTCGAAATTCATCCCCGGCTATTTTCTCCTTTGCCTTTGAAAGGATCTTCTTACCCAAGGTTTCCCCAATGAGCCATTCGAGAACCTTCAAAGCAAAGAATTCTAGACCCATGAAATCACAAGAGTGGCTTAGGTTATAAAGATTTGTGATTAGAGAGCAGCTATCTGCCATACCTTTGAAGGATCTAACTTTGTTACACGTGTAACAAAGTTGAGAAGAGTACCGAGAGTTGGCAATCCCCATGCATCCACGTGAAAATCATTGAGCATGGCGTCATTATTCTCAATGAAAGACTTATCAAGAAGAAGCGAATTAAGAGGTTTTCAAAAAGAAGGTATCATGTCATGATCCTTGGTGAGATTGGAAAGAATTTCAAGTGTATTTTTTGTTTCCGCACCCCCTTACAGGGGAATGTCAATGAATTTTTCAAGAGGTCATATGAATAGAAGAAGAATTTCAGAAAGATTTATATGATTTCTTCAGTTGTAATTGTAAGGTATTACCACACAAGGGAGGAAAACCATGAGACTAAATAAGGCTGGAACAATACTCGTTGCAATTTTGTTTCTATCTATTTTTCCAATTGAAAGTTCTTATGAATTTTCAGATAATATAACTGCATATTCTCAAAAACTAATAGCGTGCAGAGACACACTAGCTTGGAAAAACTATCTTCAGTTTATCCACTCTGCAATAGAAAATCCACCTGAATCTTCCTGGAAGACAGTATGGACATATTCTCTGGAAAATGTTTCAGATATCGCTGCTTCCGAGCATGGTATAGCAATGGGAAGTAAAAATGGACTTGTAGTCCTGGATTTGGAAGGAAACGTCTTATGGGAAAGAGAAGGGGATATTTCAAGTGTAGATATGAAAGGCGATGTAATAGCAGCTTTATATGACGGTGCCATCGAGTTGTATACTGTGCTGGGAAATAAACTGGCATCCTACAGTAAGGGCACCGCACAGTCTGTTTCCCTTAGCAAGTACGGTATTATGGCAGTAGGGTCATCTCATGGAGTAATTCTACTGGATACAAATGGAACCATTCTCCAAGAATATAACACTGGAGCTGTGGGCGCTGTATCCATTTCTCCAGACGGTGCAGTGGTAGCTTACAGAAAAGGAGGAACAGTTTACGTTTTAGATATTCTAGGTGAAATCAAATACATATTTGAAGATGGCGGTTCAATCCACAACCAGATTATTGTTACCTCCTCTGGATGGGTATTTACTTATGCAGGAGGTGAAGTTTTTCTCCACAATGGAAAAGAGGTAGTGTGGAGTGCAAAAATAGAAGGATGCGAAGCAAGACTAGCTGTATCAACGGATGAAACTATATTCGCAGTCAACGCAGATAAAGTGGCTTTATACACAGCTGATGGGGAGTTTCTCTCTATTCTTCATGAGGGAAACTGCGGCAGCATTGCCTTTTCAGGGAATGATATAGTGGTTTCAGATGCTGATACTGTTTACTACTTGGAAATGGAAAAAGTACCAATTCAAGAAGATTCTGAAGAGAAGGTCCCATTTCCTTCTTCAACTTTCACAGTGCCATCTCACTTCTCTTTGGTTCTTGTAGTTCTTGTTGCAATGGCAATGGTAGTGATTGGCATAATAATACAGAAGAAGAGAAAAAGACAAGAAGGGAAATATCTCCAGATTCTTGAAGAATTGAAATCGCAAGACACTACAGAAAGCATCGAAGAGAAGCCAGAATTTGAATATGATATAGCTATTTCTTTTGCAGGGGAAGATCGAAAAATTGCAGAAGATTTGGCAAGTGCGCTCCAGACCAAAGGAGTACAAGTTTTTTACGATGAATTTTACAAACACGAGTTATGGGGTAAGAAATTGACAACATACTTTCAAAATGTGTATGGACCAAAGACAAGGTTTGTTGTACCTTTGATATCACATCATTATCCAGTCAAGGATTGGACAGATTTTGAATTCTCCATTATGAGAAAAGAAGCGAAAATCCGTCAAGCTGAATTCATTCTACCCGTGAAGCTTGACGATACAAAAATGCTAGGAATTCACGAAGATATTGGATATCTTGATTATAGAAAAGAAGGAATTGACGGCATTGTAGACTGCCTGGTTAAGAAACTCAGATAATGGATTAGGATAATTTAAATCTCCATGTCCTTGGAAATTGAGGGGAGCAAATGAAGTAAACAGCCTAACACTACACAAGTCAACATGTTACACGTGTAACAATTTTTTCTTTATCACACGAGCCTTGAAAAATGGTAATGAAGAAGATTAAATTCTTCACAATATCATAAAAAGAGTATGCATGAATAGAAGATAATGTTTCCGAATTGCACACTACTTCTCCATTGGAAATTAATCAAAAGGACAATAAATTGTTACATTCTTAATATACTGAAACAGTCGTTGATTACTTGGGCAATTTGGTTTAAATCGAAAACTTTATAAATTTACAGGTTATATAAAGATATCTCTTACTGACGAGGTGATACGAATGAATTCTAGATTAGGAAGTGGCAGAAGAAAGAGAGGCGTATCCAACCCTGCGAGAGTTGCACGAATTCCTACTGGAAAGGCTAGGAGTTCAAAGGTAGACTTTTCATGGAGCTTTAAAAAGATATCACTGAAGGAGGTGAAAAAATGAAAAAATCTTCTCGAAACCTTCTCATAATTTCTGTTGTAGGTGCAGCCCTAGTATGTTCAGTAGTAGTAATTTTTTCTCAAACTCAATGGATTACTTCTGTATCAGAAGAAGTTCCTTCAGAATATGCACCAGTGGTCCCAGAGAAGCTTCCTCCCCTTACTTCAGATGAGGAAGCTATTGCACTGGCTGATGAATTTCTCAAGAGCACATTGGGAGATGAATTCTTTAATGATCATTTCAGAGTTACAGGAATAGAAAAAATAGTTGAAAGATCTTCTCTGTCTTTTGTAGTATATGACTATACATACAATGAATACACTGTCAAAATGTCAGTTGCAGTTGATGTTGGCGTTGTCCCAAAAGATGCTTCCAGGATAGTTGTGTAGAACATAAAAATAGGTGATTTGGCAGGGTTGTTAGTTGACGCTGAAAATGGGACAGTACTCGATTCATGGATCAAAATCTTCGGACCATAGGTGCATTGCATGGTAAGAGAGAGATATATTTTCTGGCTTATCGTTTTTGTAATACTCTTTTCCTTTTTGGAAGTTCCAATCGTGTCAGATGAAGGTCAAAGTCCAGGTTCGCAGCTGAAAATAATGTACTATCATAAACAGTGGAGTGAAATTCCAAAAACGATACATGACCATTTCGGAAAGAGAAATAGTGCAAGAATAAGAAATGAAGACAACTTATCCTATTTTATTCCCATAGAAAAAATCATGCAAGAGAAAGAAGAATCTGATGTAAAATCATCACAGGTCATCATGACCAGTCTCTACTTCACCAAAGATATATTCATCAATCAAAGCCAACTCATAGAGGTTTGGAGCCAGAATATTTCTTCTGAACCAAGGAAATTATATCATAAAATCCTTGTAAGATACCCTGATGCTAGCCTTTATTCCAATGAAAGTGATCACATTGTGATCAATCCAGGTATGTCGCTTCGGACATATTTTACTGTACCCAATACAGGCAAAGGTATTGGAATTTTTGATTTCACCTGTGAGGTCTGGGAAGAGGTAGACCCGCACATGAGCAGGAAGCATGATGAGAAAATTGATAGTTACAGAGCCAAATTTTACCAACCATCAGGAGTAAGCCCTAACTACTACTGTGAAGATAGATGGCATCATCCTTCGAATAAATATATATATGAGACAGCATTGCTCGAGGCAGGAGGGAGGACTACTCCCAGAGATGCAGCTATTGCTTTGATGAACTTCGTTCATAGCTACGTAATATATGATTTCTATTACAGATCGAGAACTTCAGATCTGGATTTACTTGCCCAAAGAAGAGGCGATTGCAATGATTATGCTGATCTGTATATAGGGCTTGCTCGCTCTGTTAATATTCCCACAAGGTTGACCCTTGGAACTGCTTTCACATACAGTGGCGGTACAACTACTATTTGCAGCCCATATTGTTGTCCCATCAGGAAATGGGGACATGCATGGGCTGAATCGTATTACAATGGCTATTTCCATCACATAGATCCAACAGGAAATGTAATGGAATACCCCAGATGCTACGTAAATTCTGCAGATGTTCATTCTTTCCATGCATCTGCCTACACGGGATGCTCAGATAATTACATTGAAGACTGCTTCTGGGCTCGTGATGCAGAATGCTGTGTAAATGGATTTCAAAATGTTACTACCGTAACAGATGGGGGGTATGATACTGAATATTATTGCCCTTCAGATCAAGACAATGACGGTATTTGTGACAATTTCGATTCTGACAAAGACGGCGATGGCATTCCCAACTCCAGTGATGGACAACCCTGTGGAACTGGTATCGGTTTTGCAGACATTCCTTCTTTATTCTTATCAAATAACTTCCACGTAGTAGGTGAATTAGCAAAGTGTAATGATGTTTTGGGAACAGCCAATATATCGTGGATCTACGGATACAAGAACATTGCAC
>SMTZ1_10008719_pt1 | contig 12552 bp, 12 predicted proteins | sample DeeMarSWOR136_30_FD_25667 | JGI IMG/M metagenome (IMG submission 25667) | reverse complement strand
CGCTGCTTGTGCGGGCCCCCGTCAATTCCTTTGAGTTTTAGTCTTGCGACCGTACTCCCCAGGCGGGACACTTAAAGCGTTAGCTTCGGCACAGGGGGGGTCGATACCCCCTATACCTAGTGTCCATCGTTTACTGCGTGGACTACCAGGGTATCTAATCCTGTTCGCTACCCACGCCTTCGGGCCTCAGTGTCAGTAACAGCCCAGGAAGCCGCCTTCGCCACTAGTGTTCTTCCCGATATCTACGCATTTCACCACTACACCGGAAATTCCGCTTCCCTCTGCTGCACTCTAGCCCATCAGTATCGAATGCACCCTCCCAGTTAAGCCGGGAGATTTCACATCCGACTTGAAAAGCCACCTACGCCCTCTTTACGCCCAGTAAATCCGGATAACGCTCGCCTCCTACGTATTACCGCGGCTGCTGGCACGTAGTTAGCCGAGGCTTATTCCCCGGGTACCGTCATTTGTCTTCCCCGGGAAAAGAAGTTTACAACCCGAAGGCCTTCTTCCTCCCACGCGGTGTCGCTGGGTCAGGCTTTCGCCCATTGCCCAATATTCCTTGCTGCTGCCTCCCGTAGGAGTCTGGACCGTGTCTCAGTTCCAGTGTGGCTGGTCGTCCTCTCAAACCAGCTACCGATCGATGCCTTGGTAGGCTCTTACCTCACCAACTAGCTAATCGGTCGCAAGCCCCTCCTCAAGCGCCCGAAGGCTTTAGTCCTTACCCATTATGACAAGAACCACATGCGGTATTAGCTCCGATTTCTCAGAGTTATTCCCCACTTAAGGACAGGTCACTTACGTGTTACTCACCCGTCTGCCACTAATCACCGAAATGATTCGTTCGACTTGCATGCATAAAGCACACCGCCAGCGTTTATCCTGAGCCGGGATCAAACTCTCCAAAATAAATAGGGTTTCCTTGTTTGAACCTTCCTTCCGCTATCCAGTTGTTAAGGTACAAAATGTCCCTCAAGGGGACGATAAAATAATAGCACAGGTTGTCCCACTTGTCAATAACAGCTCTCGATATTAACCCTCTTTTTTCTCAGTTGCTTTATCCCGCGAAAGCACCTCCCCCAGCCCCAGCACGTTAATCAGCCGCGACTGGTCGGACATGATAAGCTTGGTGTTTTCCTCAAGGGATGCCTGGGTGACCTGGAGTTGTTTCAACAGCTGGGCATTGCCGACAAAGAATTTATCGGCTATCGGCAGCTAGAGATACATTTTCAATAGCCTTGGCTTCGCCCTCAGCCCGCAGGATAGCCGCCTGCCGGTCGCCTTCAGCCACCAGGATGGCATTCTGTTTATCGCCCTCGGCCTCCAGAATCTGTTTCTGCCGGTAGGCTTCCGCCTCCAGAATGACAGCCCGTTTCTCCCTTTCCGCCTTCATCTGCTTACTCATGGCATCGCTGATATCACGGGGCGGCTCAATCTCCTTCACTTCTACTCTGGTTACCTTTACTCCCCATTTATCGGTGGCCTCATCAAGTGTTTGCCTCAGGGCGGCGTTGATGCGCTCCCTTGATGTCAGGGTCTCGTCGAGGCTCATCTCGCCGATCAAGTTCCTCAGATTGGTCTGGGCCAGCTTGCTGACGGCTACGAAAAAGTTGGCTACTTCGTACCTGACGGCTTTGGCATCCGTGACGTAATAATAAACAACGGCGTCAACCGTTACCGTGACATTGTCCTTGGTAATGACCGGCTGCGGCTGTATATCGAGTACCGTTTCTCTCATATCCACTCTCGCTACCAGGGAATCGATAAATGGCACGATAATCCTGAGCCCCGGTTCAAGGGTCTCCTTATATCTGCCGAACCTTTCAATTAGGCCTTTTTCGGCCTGGTGGATAATTGTGATTGCCTTGGCAAGCGCAATAATGAAGACCAGAACAAGTATAGCAATTACTACTATAGCTGCTGCACTCATTTTATTGATTACCCCCTTCTGTTTTATTTACAATCAAGGTAGCGCCACTGATCCCGGTGACGGTTATTCGCCATTCTTCGTAGCCTACCTTTACCAGCCCGTCGTTGGTTCGGCTGATGTCTTTTTTAACGATGCCCGTTCTGCCAATAATAGCATCTATATTTGTTTTTTCTCCGGCAATTGCCATCCTTTTATGCACGTATCTGCGCCCGGCCACTATATAGATAAAACAAATGATTACGGTAATAATGATAGTCCAGACCCATGAATTGAGCGGCAGTGTTATCAGACCGCCCAGTATACAGGCCGTGCCTGTAAACACCAGGTCAAGCGCGGTCTCTATCCCGATTATTAATTCCAGAAGAATCATTATCAGGCCAACACCTATAAAAATCAGCCACAACCAGGAGTCGGCAAATCCCGCTTCAACTATTGCATTTTCCATTAGCATTTCCTCCCGCTGTGATTGTACTCGCTTGGTGGTCGTAATTGTAGAGGAAAATACAAGCATTGTCAATTTTTTTCATTTCAATATATTCGGAAATCATTTATGGAATGTTTATCCCTGTTGCCTAATCTTTTATGCTGTTTTTACGTCATTAAGTGTAAAATGGCTGTGACCTAGCTGGAAACGAGCCAGATCGGAGGGCTGGTAACTGATGATGCTGGGTATGAAAACCACGGAAGATACACTCACCACGGGCATGAAAGAGATAGCCGAGGCTCTGGGTGGAGGTATTAACGAAGGCTCTCTGGTGCTGATTGAGGGTGAGGCCAAGTCGGGTAAGAGTGTCCTGAGTCAATACATCACCTACGGCATACTGCATTCCAGGGATTGCTCGGTAGTCTACTATGCCACGGAATATTCTGTCCAGGGACTGGTTGACCAGATGGACTCGATATCACTCGGCATCAAGCAGGACGTTGTGACTGACCGGATACGCATTATCTCAATCGGTTCAGACCAGTTTATCAAGAGCGGCGAGAAAGCCCTTCAACTGCTGCTCAAGAACATATCCGGACTGCCGGCACGTTTTAAGCTGGTTCTGATAGATGCCGTAACGCCGTTTATGGCTCATGCCCGCCCGGATGTCAAGGTCAATTTCCTGCAGGCATGCAAAGAGCTCTGCGAGCAGGACCGGTCAATTATCCTGGTGGTGGACACCCATATCCTGGAAGGTAAGATACTTCATCGTGCCCATGAAATGAGTGATTATTATCTGAGGCTTCGGTCGCAGGACGCCATACTGCAGGCTGGCCAGGTGGATACACGGGTGATTAAAATGCTGGAAGTTACCAAGCTGGGTGGTGCGGACCGACGGGGAGCGGCGGGCATCAAGTTTGAAATAAAGCCCAGAGTGGGCATTCAAATACTGCCTATGGTCAGTGTAAGGGTCTGAACCTCGCTTTATAGACCATACATAGAATCCCCGATTGTGGTATTATCTACCTGTGGAGATAACTCTCCGCGGGTAGTATTATTATGGGCGAGAATACTCTATCGTCATCCTCCCTTACCGGTAGCCTGCCGACCAGTTTTATCGGTCAAAGGATTATCTATCATTCGCGTCTGACCTCAACCATGGATACAGCCCACTGGGAGGCACAGAAGGGGGCTGCCGGGGGTACCGTTATCATCGCCGGAGAGCAAACCGGGGGCAGGGGCCGGGCAAGGCGTACCTGGTTATCGCCTCCGGGTAATATTGCCCTGTCCGTTATCCTTCACCCTGATATCTCTTTGTTACATTATCTCATTATGATAGCCTCCCTGGCTGTGGTTCGCAGTATCGAGGCGGTTACCGGCCTGAAACCGCAGATTAAATGGCCCAATGATATCCTCATCAACGGCAAGAAGATATGCGGGATTCTGATAGAAAACGAGGTGAAGGGGGACCAGGTGACCTACGCTATTATCGGTATCGGTATTAATGTCGGCTTGAGGCCCTCCGATATCCCCGAGATTTCATCCATAGCCACCAGCCTCAATGATGAAATGGGGCGAGATGTCTCGTGCTTGGATATAGTCAGGTGTCTTCTGGTTGAAATGGAACGACTCTATCTTATTCTGCCGGACGGTGAGTCTGTTTATCGAGAGTGGCGGGACAGGCTGGTAACACTGGGCAGAAGTGTCCGGGTTGAAGCAGGCAATAAGGTGCTTGAAGGTATTGCCGAGTCGGTGGATAGAAGCGGGGCTTTGATACTCCGCCATATCGACGGTAGTTCCACCAGGGTTGTCGCCGGTGACGTGACTCTGCGGGATAATGAATAAGAGTGGAGAGATTTCACTCCCCACCCCTTTACCGCCTGAAAACGCTATCAGTCTACTTCTTCTTAATAATTGGCACCCATATCTGGCAACGGTGGGGCGGGCCGTTCACAGCTTCCGTAAAATATACCTCGAGGTCCGGTTTATTATCGTATTCATAGCCTGTTGAAGGGAACCATTCCTGAAAAATCTGTGTCCATAGTCTCTGTATAGCTTCTGGCATGGAACCCATGGGCTCGAATATCGCCCAAGTTGCCCCCGGTATATTGATAATCTCGTATCCCACCGGCATATCTGCATCAGGCTTTTCGATGCCGATAGCATAGTAAAACTCCTCTGCCACGCCTTCATCGATACAGACACCCAGCGCATTTGCGCCAGTTACCGCTCCGGTTTTACCTTGCGCCAGATTTGTCAGGCTCTCAAGGTGTTTAGCCTCTATAAATTCATCCCAGTATAGTGGTATTTTTATGAGATTCTCACCGTTTATAGTACTAAACCTTCTGCCTTTTCCGATAATGTCGAACGCCGGTTTTTCAATTATCCTGTAGTCCATGTCGTTACCTCCCTGTAGAATAATATGAAAGGAGATACGAGGAAATGCCATGAGTTGAACCCCCGGCTCGCGCGCTGCCTGCGGTGTAACGCCGTGCACATTACGGAATGCCCGCGTGAACGCGTCCGGCGATTCGTAGCCATACTTGAGGGCGATATCGATTACCTTAGTGTTGCTGGAGGTCAGTTCTCTGGCAGCCCGAGTGAGTCTTCTCCGCCGGGCATATTCCGCTGGCGTCATGCCATTCACGGCAAAGAAGATTCGCTGGAAATGGAACAAAGAACAGGCTGCCTTTTCGGCTGCTATGGAGAAATCAATCTCACCCGTCAAATTCTCCTCGATGTAGTCTATCGCCGCGTTCATTCTTTCCGACCATTCCATTCTTCCGCGTCTCCTTCATTGACAATATAACAATAATGCCCGCCGGTGTCCCGACTTTTCCTGCTCACTTTGGCAGGGTGGGTACCGGGGGCATTACCGCTCAGGAGATAGCCTGTGCTGGCATCGGACTACACATAGGTTGGGGAGGGGGTTATGCCCCCTCCCGTATAACCCGTATAATTATAAATTCTCTATTCTATTTTTCCTTTTTCTCGGCACCGACAGAAAAGGCTTTGAGGAACTCTATGGGTATCGGGAAGAGTATGGTGCTGTTCTTCTCGCTGGCTATCTCGGTCAGTGTCGACAGGAAGCGGAGCTGAATTGCCGATGGCTCTCTGCCGATGACATGGGCTGCCTGGGCCAGCTTCTCCGAGGCCTGGAACTCACCATCGGCGTGGATGATTTTAGCCCGCCTCTCTCTTTCTGCCTCGGCCTGGGCTGCCATCGACCGCTTCATCTCCTCGGCCAGTTCGACTTCCTTGATTTCCACGGTGCTGACCTTGACTCCCCAGGGGTCGGTATGCTCATCGATTATTTTCTGAAGCATCTGGTTGAGCTTTTCCCGCTGGGTGAGTAACTCATCAAGCTCGGATTGCCCCAGCACGTTTCTCAGCGTGGTCTGTGATATCTGAGAAGTCGCTCTGATATGGTCCAGCACCTTGACCACGGAAGACTCGGGGTCAACCACCCGGAAATAGACCACGGCATTGACACGGACGGTGACATTGTCCTTGGTGATGACCTCCTGTGACGGGACGTCCATGGTCACGACGCGCAGGTCTACCTTCATCATACGGTCAATGAAGGGTATGATGAGAAACAGGCCGGGCCCCTTGGCACCGACCAGACGACCCAGGCGGAAGATAACACCACGCTCGTACTCCTGAACGATTTTGACCGCCATGGGTATGATGATGAGAAGGACAACAACAATGATAATAATTGGAACCATTTATTTACCTCCTTTATTCTTTCTTGGTAACTCTTAATTTTAAGCCATCAACCTTGGTTATAATCACCTCCTCTTCAGGCTCTACCCGGCCCTTATCTGCAATAGCTGTCCAGCGTTCACCCTCGACAAGAACCACTCCCTTGGGCTCCAGGGCTATCTCAACCACCGCCGTTCTCCCCACCAGCTCTTCCTTCCCGGCAGACACCTTCCTCTGGTGGGCCCGGACTGACCAGATAACGGTGAAGACCAGGAAGGCGACAACAACAACTACGATAACAACAATCATCCAAGTAGGCATATACAGCAAAGATGACCTCCTTTAAGGTTTAAACTTGTCTACTTACTGCCCTGCTGTTTCTTGGTGACATACAGAGTCAGACCGTCAACCTTAGTTATAACTACGTTTTCTCCAGGGTCTATCTGGCCTTCTTCGGAGATAGCTGCCCAGCGCTCACCCTTGAAGAAAACGGTACCACTGGGATTCAGAGCGACTTTTACCAGAGCTGTCTTTCCTATTAAGTCCTCACGGCCGGTCTTGGCCTGCCTGCGGTGGGCACTTAAGGCACGCTGAATAATAAAGGCAAAGGCACCGGCGATTATGATGGTTACCGTCGCAATGAGCCATGGGTCTATCTGGAACAGCGGCGAGGCTCCCCTGAACATGATTATCGAGCCCATAGCCAGGGCAATTACTCCTCCGGCCGTAAACAGGCCGAAGGTGGTGGTGAGCACCTCGCCGATGAAGAGGCCGAAGGCAAGAACGATAAGCATAACCCCGGCCCAGTGTGCCGGTAATATCTGTAGTGAGAAGAAAGCGAGCAGCAGGCAGATGCCGCCAACAATACCCGGGAAAAAGAGTCCGGGATTAAATATCTCAACCATGATACCCAGCATGGCGATACTGAGTAATATATAAGCGATATTCGGGTCGGCAATGGTATAGAGGAAGTCCTCACGCGTTGTCATCTCAACGTGGTCGATTCTTGCACCCTGGGTCTGCAGAGTGATTTGCTGGTCATTCAGCATGGTTATCTGCCAGCCGTCCAGCTGTGCGATGAGGGTTTCCAGGTCGGGGGCAATCATGTCGATAACGTTCAGTTCCAGGGCCTCACGCTCGGTAGCCGAAACACTCTCCCTGACGGCCTTTTCAGCCCATTCCATGTTGCGTCCGTGGGCCTCGGCGATGCTCCTGATGTAGGCAGCGGCATCGTTGACCACCTTCTCTTCCATGGCTTCGGACATGGCGGCTTCACCTTCTTCGCCTATGGCTACCGGGTGTGCGGCGCCAATCGCAGTATTGGGCGCCATGACCGCCACGTGACCGGCCATGGTAATAAAGACGCCGGCGGAAGCGGCTCTTGCTCCTGACGGGGCAACATACACAACCACTGGTATGCGGGAGTTAACGATATGTTGAATTATATCGCGCATGGCGGTGTCCAGGCCACCCGGTGTGTCCATCTGGATGATAAGGGCCTGTGCGCCACTATCTTCGGCAAGGTCTATGCCGCGTTTCACATAATCAACGAGAACGGGATTAATGGTGCCCTTGATGGTAAGCACCTTTATCAGGGGACCCTGCGATTGAACATTCGTGGCTATGGAGGTGGCCAGCAGCAGGACTATCAATGCGAGCACTAAGCGCCTGGCAATTTTCATATAAGAAATCCTTCGAGTTTTCCTATTATAATTGTATAACAGTTTAAATGCAATTAAAACATCGGCCTGAATTAAACACCCCCTATGCCATTGCGAGCGAAGCGAAGAAATCCGCCCCACCCATTAATTATCTATTCCCACCCAGCCGCCCAGCATCATCTTCGGCTAATTCCACAGTTTTCCCCTCATAGTTTCCCCCTTTGAAAAAGGGGATTAAGGGGGATTTTGTACTGTCGCCCGGTATCATCTTCTGCTTATCCCTGAATAACTCCTCCTTTATCCCTGAAAAACTGTCATTCCCACGCAGGCGGGAATCCAGTTAATCTAACGTCTCCCATTAAGTAAGAGAGAAGCCTCACTATCTCAAATAGGGGAGTAGCTTGCGGAGAGGGGCGTCAGCCCCTCTCAAAATAATTCCCCCTCTCCAACCAAAATATTTGTCTTTATTGTTTAATGTATCTGGTTGGAGAGGGGGTCAGGGGGTGAGGTAGATAAAATACTCTATCTTCATATCTATTCCCACCCACACTGTCGCGCATCATCCGCTGCTTACCCCGCAGTTTTCTCCTCCCCCAATAGGATAGCAGTATATGTGCTTTTCATAATCAGAATTGAATAGCTGCATAAATTAGTGTAAATTAATATAGTGTTCATGAGCTATACAAATGAGGATGAAACATGAAAGTCCAGAGATGTAAAGGAATGCGGGACCTTTCACCCGCGGAGATGGCAAAGTTCCGCTTGGTCGAGGGAATATGCCGTGAATGCTGCTCCAGATGGGGGTATCAGGAGGTCAGGACACCTACCATTGAGTATCTGCACCTGTTCACCTCGGCGGGGACGCTGACCCCCGGTATGCTGGGCAAGGTTTATTCTTTCCTGGACTGGGATGGCTGGAGCGGCGAGAGGGTGATATTGCGTCCCGATGGTACGATACCGGTGGCTCGTATGTACACCGAGAATCTGGAAGACAAGGGGCTGGCCAGGCTCTTCTACGCCACCAACATTTTCATTTTCGAGGAGACGGGCGAGAAAACCAGGGAGACGTGGCAGTGTGGGGCTGAGCTTATTGGGGCGGGCTCGGCGCTGGCCGATGCTGAGCTAATAACTCTGTCTCTGGAGGTTCTGAAGAAGCTGGGGATGAAAGGTGTGGAACTGCGACTGTCACACGCAGGCCTGGTAAGGGGCCTGCTGGAAAAACTGGGACTGAGTCACGAGGAACAGAACCGGATATTTGACCGGATTCTGGACGGTGATGTCGAAGCACTTGCCGGGGTCAGCCGGGAGAATCCTGAACTTCAAAATGCGATATTACCTCTATTGAATCTGAAGGGGCAATCACCGGGATTTCTCAAGGAGCAGAGAACGCTTATTGTCCAGAATATGCCTGAAATCAGTCCACACCTAGATGATTTCCTGGAGACGGTAGCCATTCTTGAGGCCCTGGGCTGTGGCTATCAGATAGATATTGCTTCGGGTGCTGGCCGCGAGTACTATACTGGCATCATATTTCAGTTATTTATCGGCGGTGAGAAGATAGGCGGGGGTGGCAGATACGATGCTCTCATTCCGTCCATGGGTGGTGGCGATATACCTGCCTCCGGCTTCGCTCTGTACCTGGACACCCTGATGAATCTGGTTGAGCCGGGCGCTATTGACGGTCGTGCGCCGGAGAGGATTCTGGTTCGAATAAGTTCGGATGATGCCACGAAACAGGCTTTTCAGACGGCTGAAAGTCTGCGCGGAGCCGGATACATAACTGAGGTTGACCTGAAAGGCCGTGAATCCGGCAGTATCCGGTGGCGGCTTGAGGTGCGAAGCCAGCCGCCGGCTTTTGTCTTGTTCGATTTAAACAAAAACAGGAAGTACGAAGCGTCAGATGCTGATGAAGTCCTGAAATTGCTGGAGGGGAAGGGTGCCGATTAAGCTAGCCCTGCCTAAAGGGCGCCTGCTGAGAAAGACGGCCGCCCTGCTCCAGAAGGCGGAGTGGGGACTCGATGAATATCACTCAAAGACAGGCTTCTACCGGCCGAAGTCGCAGAGGTTCCCCGACCTTCTCATCAGGATTTTCCATGAGAAGGATATCCCCGTTCAGATAGCCATGGGTAACTATGACCTCGGGATTTGCTGTCTGGACTGGATTGAGGAGCTGTTGGTCAAGTACCCGAGCAGTGATATTGTCAAGGTAAAAGACCTGTTATACGGCGACGGTGCTCTGTATATGGCGGCGCCCCAAAGGGGAAAGGTAAAAAGTCAGGCCGACATTATTCGCATCGCCAGTGAGTACCCCAATCTTGCCGAGTCATTCGCCCTGAAAAAACGGATGAGCCGCTTCAGTATCTTCTCGGTATGGGGGGCGGCTGAGGTCTATCCTCCGGAGAATGCGGATATGGCGCTGCTTCCCGCGAAGTCGGGGGGAGAACTCTGCAGATACGGTATGGTACCGGTAAGCGAGGTACTCGGTTTCAGCGCCTTCCTCATCGCCAACAGGCGTAGCCGGGAAACGAAAGACCTTGATAATGTGGTAACATCCATTTGCGAAAAATTAACTGAATCAGAAAAGAAAGCACACGTAAAGGAAGAAGTCAGCCAGCCGGAGATAACAGGCAGTTATTTTACTGAAACAGTGAGTAGTGACACGGTAACGCTGGCTCTGCCCGATGGTCACCAGCAGCAGCCGACTGTTAATTTTCTAAACAGGGCCGGCATTCAGGTGGATGATTATCCCTCGGAAACGGGTAACCGCCGCCCCGGTATTGATATTGATGGTGTATCGGTCAAGGTTATCAGGCCCCAGGACATGCCTTTGCAGGTAGCCAACGGGAATTTCGACTTGGCGATTACCGGTAAGGACTGGCTGGCGGAGCACCTTTACCAGTTCCCGTCGAGTCCTGTAAAAGAGCTTCTGGACCTGAAATTTGGACGGGTAAGAGTGGTGGCGGTGATAAGCGAGGAACTATCCATAGATGACAACGACGGTCTGCGACGGCTCGTTGCTCAAAGGGAAGAGCCTTTTCGCGTTGCTTCGGAATATGTGAATATTGCGGATAAGTATGCCCGGGACAACCATCTCGGCCACTACCGGGTTATTCCTACCTGGGGCGCCACTGAGGCCTTCCTGCCGGAAGACGCCGATATTCTCGTCGAGAATACCGAGACTGGCCGTACGATTGCCCGGCACAATCTGAAAATCATCGATACTCTTTTTGAATCCACAGCCTGTCTTATCGGCAATAAAGATCATCTGGACGGTTCTGTTAAGGGCAAACGAATTAGGTCGATTGTTGAAAAATTACAGGCTGTCGTCTAATTGGAATAGCTGATGAAAAAAGGATTTGTAATAAAAAAGAGAATAATTCCGCTTATCATCATGATCGCAGTCCTGTTCGCCGGTATCCTGGCTTCCTGCACCTCGCCAGAGCCAGCTCTTCCTGGTAGCGAACGGGATGTAATCGATATCTATGCGGCCGTCGTTTACCAGTTGTATACGGAAGACCATACCTTCAGCAAACCACCCAATTTCCCCGTTGTATATATCGTGCGGGCTACGGATGATAGTGTGGGCGACCCGGGTATTCCTGATATGGGGTCGTCTGTTTTGGCGGAGTCCGTACAAACGGCGATTGTGGCGGCTCTGTACGACCTTCCGGCTGAGTTCAGATGGGTGGATAAATTTGCCGACGTACCTATCGACAGCGAAACGGGCGTCGTCGAAGGGAGTGGTGCGGTTGTCACCCTGGGTAATATTCAGTTCCAGGAAGATGGGTCGGCGCTTGTTTCGGCCAAAATCTATATTGCTAATTTGGCTGCCGGTGGCCTGACCTATGTCGTCAAGAAAGTGGGCGGCGTCTGGAAGATAACCGGCGATACTGGAGTGCGTTGGATAAGCTAGTCGCTATGGCTTATTGACTCGGAGGACAGAGGAATTGAAAATCGTTGAAGGATTTGATGAAGCGAAATCGATACTGTCCCGACGTACCGGGGAAGCCGAGGTCGATATCGATGATAAAGAGCAGGTTGTCCGGCAAATTATCAACGATGTTCGCGCCAGGGGTGATGCTGCTCTCTTGGACTACACCGAGAAGTTCGATGGTGTCAGGCTTACTTCGCTTGAAATAGATAAATCGAGGGTAAAACAGTCAAGCCGGGAGATAGATACAGAACTTCTCTCCGCCCTCAAACTGGCCGCCGAACGCATCGCTTCCTTCCACAAGACGCAGAAGGACAGTATCCTGCGTGATAGCACCGGAGCCGGTCTTGGCTGGCTCCTGCGTCCGCTGACGGTGTCTATGTGCCCGGTTTTACCGCCCCGCTCCCCTCCTCGCTCCTGATGACGGTCGTTCCGGCCAGGGTCGCCGGTGTCGAAGAGGTAATCATTGTAACGCCTCCTGATTCGCATGGAGATGTTTCACCCGTAATACTGGCGGCGGCGGATATCGCTGGCGTCGACCGCGTTTTTTCGGTCGGCGGTGCCCAGGCGATTGCCGCCCTGGCTTACGGCACGGAAACGGTTCCCGCCGTGGACAAAATCTGCGGGCCGGGCAATATCTATGTCTTACTGGCTAAGAAGTTGTTGTACGGAGTGGTCGGTATTGACGGACTCTATGGGCCGAGTGAGGTGCTCATCATTGCCGATGAAACGGCCAGTCCCGGGTATTGTGCCGCCGACCTTCTGGCACAGGCGGAGCATCCTTCGGCCACAGCGATATTATTGACCACTTCGCGGCAGCTGGCCGGCGAAGTGAATAAGGAAGTCGAACGCCAGCTCGGTATCCTCCAGACCCGGGCTGTTGCCGCAGCATCCCTGG
>SMTZ1_10005668_pt1 | contig 12552 bp, 7 predicted proteins | sample DeeMarSWOR136_30_FD_25667 | JGI IMG/M metagenome (IMG submission 25667) | reverse complement strand
CATTTTCTGGATTTGAAAAAATTTTCATTGATATCCACATTCTGTGTATACTCCATGCAGCCTGAAAAATATGGATACCCCTGCTCGGCCCATGAGCCTGTCTCTATCTCTCTCCTTTCCTTCACTATGGCATACCTGTTCTCCGCATCTGGATCCTCTACCAGTGTAAAATCACCCACGATTCGCACCGAGTCCCACATCATGCTCACCTGTTGGATTCCCGTCTTCCCCTCAAATGCGTGGCTGTAATGGTTGAACTCAATTTCGATGTAGTTTTTTCCTACTTTCACCAGATCTCTGATGTCAACCTCACGCATTTCATGATCAAGAAATCCGGACCTCTCAAATTTTTCCAACAGCTCTCCATTGCACGATACCGCTACAGGCTGCGGCACTTTGTCATAGATGATCTGCGGGATATTATCAAAGACAGCTTTGAGCGTCGTGAACCCCGTCTCTTTGATGATGAACTCACCTATATACTTCTGTTTTGTACCGAACACCGTATTCCAAGCTTCTGCTGGAAGGTCGGCCTCCGGCGGCTCGTCCTGGATCATCCGCCAGCTGTCAATAACAAGCACATTATCCGTGATGAGTTTCTTATTCCATTTCCTCTTAAGAGGGTATGTGAGATCATCCTTGAATGTGAAGCTGTATTCTTCGATAACTCCATTCTCCAGTGTTTTCACATAACATCTCGCGTCGGTGTCAAAAGACTTGTACACATCAAGTTCATAGTGTGTGCCGTTCTTACGATGTTTTAGAACATTGAGATTCGATTCGATCAACTCCTTCTTCGGGCGCTCCTTTTCGGCCTTACCTTCAAAAACTATGAACAGCGCCTTGAGAGGCCCCAATGTGGAGGGAACAATCGTTTTATTCCCAATTGCACGATAGAAATAAATCTTTTCTATTTTTCCGTTCTCCGGATCGTAGAGATAAGGTTCTCCCGTACACCTCATCGTGAGGTCCATGTTGTATCCCTCGAGATCGTCCTCATCTGCGTTATGGATGAAATAGATATGCTTTCCGTCTTTCACATGGTGGTTGTAGTATACGTTCCCTCGCTTCCCGTCTTTGAACGTCACCTTGAAATCTCTGTCAACAAGATCCTCAATAGTTCGCTCGATCAAGTCTACAGGGTTGTTGTCCTTTAATACTCCTGCCGAGACAAGCACCAGCTGCCCCGCCCGTGTACGTGCATCCTTTCTGCTCAAGAGTTGATCGTTTCTCTCATAGGTCTCACGTAATTGCTGCAAATCCACAAAAAACTCATCTTTCACCAGTTGGGCGAGCATGGCGAGTAGCTTCCCCGCAGTATTCCTGTACGGAATGAGAGAGAGGAAGAGCAGTTTTCCTCCCTTCTCAATAAACTCGATCAATTTTTTTTCCGTTTTCTCCATTACAGTTGTCATTGGAGGCACGATCAAGAGTGAATAACATGCATCGGATATTTTGAGCTTATTTTCCGTAATCTCGCACTTATGAAACTCCTCTTCTCCTAATACATCGTAGTCGAGGTTTCTCCTCAGGAGCATATCGGTGATAAATCCAAAATCCCTGTCGATGTTATTCGGCAGGTCATCGACAAAACCTTTCGGTACGTCGTCCGTCCAGAGGGTCATCATCGGGTATAACACCGCGCAGTCTGCGACGTTGACCCCCTCGATCATCATCTCGCCCAACCTGCAGATGTAGTCAGAATAACTCTTGTAGTTTTCCCACATCGGATTCTGATAGAATTGTGTGGGAGGACACTCCCTCTTCCTCTGACCACTTATGGAGTAGAAGAACGCATGGGGAACTATGAAATTGATACCCATCATGTACTGCCAGTCGGTGATGCGTTTCATATCAGCAAATCTGTAATCCCACCCTCCAAGCGCGAAGGATTCGCTCATTCTCCTTTTTATTCCATGTTGATGACCAACCGAAGTCAAGATCTTGTCTTCGATTTGCCAGGCGGTGTCATGGGTCGCAAGACGCTCGCACATACCCGGGGTATCGAGCCTGTCAACCCCTGGAAAATCCATATGTTTGAAGAGATTGATCACATTACCCGCATAGTTTCTCTGCCATATCAGCTGTGGATAGCACAGCCGGAAGTGACCCGTCAGTTGAAGGTTATTTCGTTTACACCACGCATGAACCCTTTTCACGTAATTTTCTTTAAACAGCTTTGTGACCAGAAACCAGAAGTCGTACCGAACCTGGGGTGTTTTTTCTCCGATATCACACACGAGCGCTGGGAGATACTCTTGCAGCCTGTATCCGAACTCTTTTTCAAACTCGCTCAGCAAGATATTGGACCACGGAACAACGCTGAATCCGTCTTTCATCACCGTGTAGAATCCAGGCTCATCGGTATAAAGATGAGAAATTGTAGTGCCAAAATATTTTTCAAAACGTTTTTTATACTCCTCATGCGTGGTCTTGATGAAGTAATCAACTGCCTCGGAGTCCATAAGGTCCACGTAGTACTCATAAGGGAAGTACCAGCTCCACGTGTTCGGCTGGGCCTTCCATCCCTTTTTAATCGGGTACACCGTTTTAGGATTATATCCCTTCACAACCTGGTTCATGAAAAAGAGGACCAGATCGTATCCCTTTTCGTTCCTGTATGAGAGTTTGCTGTTCTTGAAATGTGTGGTGATATTAAAAAAATCCTTTAGTCTGGATCTACTCAACTCGGCATCTTTCCTTGCATACTTCGCTGCGACCACCGCAACCGGCTCCCCAGTCATTTCATCGGTTTCCACTTTCGCCGATCCGTTACATTCGACCCACGCGATCTCAAGCTGCCGATGTGCATACTCCGGATGATCATCCAGGACCTTCGTACCGCTCATTCCGCTTGGCCAGTCATCCTCATCGTAGATGATCGCTGACATGCCGTACCTGTCAGATTCCTTCACAATACGGGAGATTCTCGAAAACCAGTCTTCCGACAGATATTCAGGTTTGCGGCCGTACCGTGGATGCATCACATACCCGTTGAGACCCTTCTCTTTCATCTCCTTCACCTGCCAGGCGAGTTCCTCTTGATCCAACTCGCCGTTTAAAAACCAGAAGGGCGCTACTCCGTATCTGTTTGATGGATTCTGAAAGTTCTCTTTGAAATCTTTGTGTAATGCCATTTTTAATCCTTTTGATATTGTTAATAAGATCACAATGAAGTGCTGAGAGTTGATGATGCACCGTTTTGAATAACTTCGTAACTCTCAGCACTCATTGTTCAACACCATCCGTACTGTGTGTTTATCCCGAAAACAACCCGTTGTATGAGAGGTGGTAGTAAAATTACAGCAGGATAGTGTTCAGAAAGTCACTCTCATGAGTTACTAAAAAATCTCTGCCCACTTCTCGATATTGGACTTGTCGAACTTCATCGGCGGTCCGAGAAGAATAAATGGATCCCCGTCTTCACCAACAGCCACATCATATTCCGCGTCAGGCTCACCCATTGTCGGCCGACCGAGTTTCACTTTCTCTCCAACCTTGCCGGTGAACTCACCTGTACAGCACTTGTGCATAACGCTCGCAGCAACATATCCCAGGTCCATGGTATTCCAGAGCAGGAACTGCTGGCAGGTTCCCTCAAGCACATAATCCTTCATGGTACTCGGTATGCCGAATCCAACCACCTTGAGTTGACCGCTCAACCCCTTGTCGGTTACCGCTGCACAGGCTGCCGGGCATGCAACCGCAGAAAGACCGATGATTCCCTTCAGATCTGGATACGCCTTGATCAAACCGAGCGCCTTGTCGTAACTCTTCTCCGTCATGTCGTCCCCATAGACCACATCAACAAGCTTTACGTTTTTGTACTTCGGGTCCTTGAGCTCTTCAAACACCCACGACAGCCACTTCCGTTGGTTGGGGGCTTGTGGTGTCGCACTCAGCACTGCGATCTCGCCTTCATATCCGATTACTTCACCCATTCCTGCAGCAAGTCCGCGACCGATTCCCTCAAAGCTAGCCTGATTGACAAAGGTAACCCTTGCACTTTGATCGACTGCAGCATCCCATGCAACGACCGGAATGCCCGCTTCCATTGCCTTCTTGCACACAGGTGCAAGCGCATCCTTGTCGTTTGCGGCAATTCCGATCGCATCGACTTTCTGATCGATGAGTGACTCTATCACCCTGATCTGGCCCTCAACACTCCAGTCGTCAGGGCCTACCTCGAAGATCTTGTCCCCATACTCCTTTGCAGCTTCTTTTGCCCCGTCGTAACATGAGATGAAATATGGATGTCCAAGACCTTTCGGCACCCACGCCAGCGTGAACGGCCCCTCTCCCTTCGCTTTTTCGGCCTCGCCCTTCGGTGCACCGCTTCCGAACACCAGAGAAACAGGCGCGACCAGCAGCAGAATTACACACAGAACAATACACTTCCTCATCTTTTTCCTCCTTCTCATTTGTATATTTCCTACATCAAGATGCTTTCATCTTGATGCGGTTTGAAGGCTGCTTCAACACCACACATGATGTTTGCAGGCACGAAGTAACCTAGGCACCTCCCGGAGATTTTTCCCTTACCTTGAACTTTGCTGAAATCGTGGGTATCAGGAGAGCGATAATCAGAAGACCTCCAGTTACAATCCGGATGACCTGCTCCTGGATGTTCAGAATCGAAAGCCCGTAGTGAACGTACCCGAGCATCAGCGCAGCGATTACAACCCCCAGGATGGTTCCCTTTCCACCAAAAATGTAAACTCCTCCCAAGAGGACTATCGTGATAACCGCCATCTCATTTCCCAGTGCGATATCAGGCCTGGCAGAGCCTATCCGGGATGTTAAAAGAATTCCTGACAAACCCGAAATGAAACCAGTGACCACACAGAGTATCAATCGAATCCTGTCGACAGGAACACCCGAATACCGTGCAGCATTTGCATTGTTCCCAACCACGTATATGAGCCGCCCGAATGTGGTCCTGTGAAGCACAAGCCCGAATATGATCGCAAGCACAATGAATATTATGAACTGTATGGGAATGAATGTGACACTGTATGCGCCCCCTAAAAGTCCAAATCTCTCGGGGAGGTTTCTCACCGCTGTATCTCCAAGCAGGATGTACCCGATGCCCCGATAGAAGAGCATCATTGCGAGGGTTACGACGATGGACGGGATTTGCAATTTTGTGATTATCAGTCCGTTTATCAAACCGGCGAGGATACCTACCATCAGTCCGATAAGAATTGCATACCCGATCGCGATGCCTGCTTTGAAACATACACCCAGTATTACCCCCGACATTGCAGATATAGAGGCGATCGAAATATCTATCACACCACTTATGATGAGAAGGGTCATCGGGAGTGTCACAATGCTCTTCTCTGTAAAGGTGAGCGTCGCATCGAAAAGATTTTCTATTCTGAACAGATCCGGTGAAAGAAAGAGATTGATGATAAAGACGACGACCAGCAAAGAAAATATGGTGAATTCCCAGCTTTTCAGTATTGCAGATATCGAAAATCTCGTTATGTTTACGCTATCATCCTGCATCAAAAATTCTCCTCTGCTTGCGCATGCGCTCCATAACGCGGTGAGACAGTATTGCATCGAATATTACCGCAACAAGTATGATAAACCCCTGCACGGCGAGCTTATAGAAATCGACGATACCGATCAACTCGAGCGAGTTCAGGATAATGCCGAACATGAGGGTTCCAAGCAATACTCCCACAACAGAACCGACCCCTCCAAATATGCTCACCCCCCCGATAACACAAGATGCAATGGTCTGCATCTCATATCCCAGTGCAGTATTCGCCTGTGCGGTGTGCACTCTAGAGACCCAGAGAACCCCTCCGAATCCTGCGAGCATCCCTGAAATTGTATATACGAGGATGTTTATTTTCACGCCATTTATCCCTGCAAACTTGGCACCTTCCTGATGATCTCCGAATGCGTATATTTCTCGTCCTCTTCTGGTATGATTCAAAAAGTAGTACGCAACGATCGCGATGATTAGTGCGGCAAACATCAGGTTGTTGATGCCCAGGATATTGCCCCGGGCTATCATCCTGAACCCATCCGTAATGTCCCCATACACGACCCACCTGCTCCCGGAAACGACAACGACCAATCCCCGGTAGATCGACATGGTTGCAAGCGTCGTGATGAGAGGGGGGATTTTCCCTTTTCCGATCAGCAGTCCGTTCAGCAGTCCACAGCCGAGCCCGAATACTGTGCCGAACAGTATGAGTATGACAGGGTGTAAAACAGGGTATTCGCGCATGATCATCCCGACACTCATCCCTGATAGCGCGACCACGGATCCGACCGAAAGATCGATTCCTCCCGTGACTATAGTCATCATCTGCCCGATAGAGATAAATGCCAGGATAGAGACATACATCAACATATCCTTCCAGTTATCGCTCGTGAAGAAGGTTGGATTTCTGATACCGACCAGAACCATCACGACCACAATGATGATGAAAACGCCGAACTCCCTTCTGCGGACCATGTCCTTCAATCGGCTTATTAATTTCACATTATTCATGTCGCACTCTCATATTCTTATCGCATGCTCAGGGGCTACTTGTTATTTTCACCCAGTGCTGCCGTCAATATTCTCTCCTGCGTTGCCTCGGCCCTGGTTATCTCTGCGACAAGGATCCCCTCATTCATCACGAGGATTCTATCGCTCATGCCGATTATCTCTGGAATCTCCGAGGAAATCATCAGTATTGCCTTTCCTTCATTGGCGAGATCACTCATGAGCTTGTGCACAGCCGCCTTTGTCCCCACATCGATTCCCTTGGTCGGCTCATCCAGGATAAGAACCTTTGCATTCGCTGCCAGCCACTTCGCGATGGACACCTTCTGCTGATTTCCACCAGAAAGGCTCCCTACCTTCTGATCGAGCCCTGAAGCACGGATATCCAACAGGGCGAAGAAGTTCCGCGCCGTCTCCCTCTCATTCCCCCTGTTTATAAAGCCGAAACGTGAAAATCTTTTCAGAATCGGCACCGTGATGTTCTGTGTAATCGTCATCTGCAGTATCAGACCATATTCCTGCCTCGACTCGGAGAGATAGGCAATACCCATCTCAAGTGCGTCCCGGGGATTATCGATCTTTACCTTTTTCCCTTCGAGAAAGATCTTTCCGCCCTCCGGTTTCTCCACACCAAAGATGGTACGGGCTACTTCGGTTCTTCCGGCACCCACCAAGCCGGCTAAACCCACTATCTCTCCCCTCTTCAGCTCAAATGTCACATTGTGGAACTCACCGGCCCTCGATAGCCGGTCAACCCGTAATAGCGGCTCCCCTATTGATGCTGCAATCTTCGGATATAGCGTCTTCAGGTTCCGTCCGACCATCATTCGCACCAGCTCATCCACGTTGAGATCTTCCCGTGCGAGCGTTCCTACTTTCTTTCCGTCTCGGATGACAGTCACCCTGTCGGCAATTTCGAAAACCTCTTCCAACCTGTGGGATATGAATATGATTGCGGTTCCCTCGCTTCGCAGTTTTCGAGTGATTCTGAACAGATAGTCGATCTCCTCCTTGGTAAGAGAAGCTGTCGGCTCATCCATTATGAGGATCTTCGCGTTGGCAGAAAGGGCCTTTATGATTTCTACCAGCTGCTTCTCCGCGATGCTGAGGCTTCTGACTAGAGCATGGGAATCCAGATTGACCTCAAGACTTTTTATAAACTCGTCCGCTTTCGCGTACAGGGCTCCCCATTTTATATTCCTCGTGAAAGGCCGTATTTCCTGGTGCCCCATGTAGATGTTCTCCGCGATGCTCAAATCTTCGAAAAGGCTCGCTTCCTGATAAATCGCCACGATACCGTGATCATAGGAGGCACGAGCATCGGGAAACACGACTTTCTCGCCGTTTATCACCATATCACCGCTGTCCGGTTGATATATACCGGTAATTATTTTTATCAATGTCGATTTTCCTGCACCATTTTCCCCGACAAGCGCATGGACCTCGCCCGGTGAGAGATCAAAATCAACCTCAGAAAGCGCAAGCGTACCGGTAAACTTTTTTGTAATATTTTTCAATGCCAGTATTGTTTCCACCTCATCTGCTCTTCTCACATGTTCTCTGTTCCATTCCAGTCATGAAATTAAAAACGAACCATTGTTTTTATCGCTTCCATTACAATAACTGATCGATGAATGTAACCATTTTCATGAAATTAATTACATTCTGATCAATTATATTATTCGAACTTTGTTTGTCAATAGAAATGTAACCAATTACATGAAAATAATTTTACCCAGTAACGATGAAGATCACATTCTTATTATGTCTTTCGTAACTTTTTCAGTTGACTGGCGTATTATAAGCTCAGTCTCTATCACAATATCCCTATTTCTCACACGGGGATTCTGTACCTTTTTAATGAGCTGGTTGATTGCTTCATGTGCGATTTGTTCAACCGGTATATTCACCGTGGTCAGTTGCGGCGACACAAGCGACGATAAAGCTATATTGTCAAAACCGGCAATTGCAATATCGTCAGGAACGGCATACCCTTTTTCACGGATGTATTTCAGAGCGCCACTCGCAATCAGGTCATTAACTCCAACAATTGCCGTAGGTTTTGATTTCGCAAGCAATTTCTTTGCTGCGTCGTATCCACCGGCAGCGGTAAACTCACTCTCTTCTATGAGATTTGGATCAACGCTGATACCGTGCTCCTTCAGGGTATCCACATATCCAATGAACCTGCTCTCGCTGCACGGATACCTATGGAGACTTCTGATCATCCCTATGGTTCTGTGCCCTTTTTCAATCAGATAGGAAAGAAGCACTTTGAATCCCTTATATCCATCTGCATATGCTGATGAAACTGGCAGGCTGCCAGAAGGTTGGTCCATTACAATAATGGGCACCTTCTGTGCAACTTTTTGAATAAATGATTTATTCTCCATTATGTTTACGTAGCAGCACAGCATGAGTCCCTCTACCTGTCTGCTCAGCAGATAGTCAATATAGGCCCTCTCCCGCTCTGCATTCATTTCCCCGGTACAAATGATCGCAATGTATTCATGTATTCTCGCTTCATCCTCGATGGCCTTTAAGAGCTCCGAATAGTACAGATTTCTAAAATCAGGGATTATGACACCGATTGTACTTGTCTTTTTTCTCCGCATGCCTTTTGCGAGAAAGCTTGGTGTGTAGTGAAGCTCATTTATCGCATCGAGAACCCTTTTTCGTGTGTCCCTGTTCACAACCGCAGTATTGTTCAGTACTCTTGAGACAGTTGCTTCCGAAACCCCTGCTTTTTTTGCAACATCTGATATAGTCGCCATTAATACCTGCCAAATGAATATTATATGAAACCAATTTCATGTAATCGTTTTCTATGATACCTAAGAAAAAATGATTGTCAAGATAATTTGTAGTAATCTTTAGATTTAAATACAAAAGCAATTCATAATCAGGATCATTTATTTCCGTCTGGACTTGTTCCTTTTGTATTTACACACCATGTGGGGTTATCAAAGTATTAACAAAACTTCTAAAAAGCTGAATGATTGAAGATGATGATGGTTACAGTGTTCCAGCTCTCTTCTATCCTGAGCGTTCCGTTTTTGCTTCTCTCCTGTGAGTACTACTTCTGTCTGGTACACTACTGCATGATTTACTTCCCACTTTCTTCTCGAACCTATACGAAGTTAAAAAAAAAGTTTCTTACCAGTCACCCTCTTTCGTGTTTACAGATACGGCACACCTGGTAAGGAAAAAAATGGAGCAAAAAGTGAGAGGGGGATTTAGCATGTGTGGAGCACTGAATATACCCGGAACATGGTTCTTGGATAGGGGAATGTTCATCCCTTGATCGATCCCGCCAGGATGCCCCGAATGAAGTAGCGCTGAAGTGAAAAGAACACCAGCAGCGGCAGAAGCATGGATATAAAGGCGGCGGAGGTGAGAAACTCCCACCCTCCTCCGTAGGAGTTCACCAGATTCGATATGGTCACAGTCATGGGCGCGACCTCCGGGGTTCCACCCAGGTAGATGAGGGCAACCAGGAGATCGTTCCATACCCACATGAACTGGAAGATTGACAATGATGCGATCGCTGGAACAGCGATGGGAAGCACCAGGCGGTAGAAGATCTGTACGTGGTTGGCCCCATCCAAAAAGGCCGACTCGAACAGATCTTCCGGTATTCCTCCGATAAAATTCCTGAGCAGGTAAATTGCGAAGGGGAGACCATAAGCGGTGTGGGCGACCCATATCCCCACGAAGGTACCCGTGAGGTGCAGGCTGTTGAACAGCCTGAGAATGGGGATAAGGGTCATCTGAAGCGGCACCACCAGCAACCCGATGATCATCAAAAAGAGCACGTCCCTCCCAGGAAATCGCATCCAGGAAAAGGCGTAGGCTGCGAAGGCTGCCACCAGGATGGGCATCACCGTGGCGGGTATTGCGATCATCAGGCTGTTGAAGAAGCTCCTGCCCATGTTGGCCCGCTGGATGACGTGCAGGTAGTTCTGTATTGTAAAGAGGAGTGGAGCGTTGAAAGCCTTCCACCATCCAGTGTTCAGGATCAGGGCCCGGGGGCGAAGGGAGCTGACGAACAGCCCCAGGGTGGGCACCAGCCAGATCACGCAGATGGTCAGAAGAACGAGATGAATGGGGCTTTTCCTCATGAACCGGATGACCCAGCCGGTTATATGGCGCTCTCCTTTCATTGCACCTCTCCCCGCTGTCCAAACCGTTTGATGTTCAAGAGCATCACCGGAATGATGGCCACCAGCAGCAGTACCGCCAGCGTGCTGGCCATGCCGAAGTTCATGAAATTGAACATCTCCTTGTACATTCGGTTGGCGATGACCTCGGTGCGCAGAATACCGTTGGTCATCACGTACACGATATCAAAGATCTTCAATACGTTGATGATCAGGGTAGTGGTCACCACCACGATGGTGGGCTTTATGATGGGAAGGGTTACCCTGAAAAAGACCTGAAACTCACCGGCGCCGTCTATACGGGCGGCCTCCATGATCTCCTTGGGAACTCCCTTGATGCTCGCCGACAGGATGACCATGGCAAAACCGGTCCAGATCCATATGCCCACCACGATCAGTGCCCAGTTGTTTATGCTTGGATTGAACAGCCACGCCTGGGGCTCAAAGGAGGGGGAAAGGGTAGTCAGCACCGCATTCACCGTCCCTATTTGGGGCGTACCCTTCGGCCTGAACTCGTACATGAACTTCCAGATGACTCCGGCCGCCACGAAGGATATGGCCATGGGTAAAAAAATGAGCGCTTTTGCCACCTGCTCGTATTTCACCCGGTCAGTCAGCACCGCGATCAGGAGGCCCACAGTAACCGTAACCAGCGTGAAGAAAACCAGCCACATGGCGTTGTTCCGCAGCACGATGAGCATCTCCCTGTCGGTGAAGATACGCACGTAGTTCTGCAACCCGATGAATCGGGTGGAGTCATTATTTAAAAAGCTCAAAACCAGGGTGTTGAGCACAGGGTACAGCAGAAACACCGATAGAATGGCAAGGCAGGGAGTCAGCCACAACCAGGGACGTATGCGCTTCTGAAGGGTGAAACACAGCCGGGTGACTCCCTTTTCAACCATGAAGATGTACAGGGTGAGTCCGGCCGGTACTCCAAACACCGCCACCACGGCCAGGATTGTACTTCTCAGGACCATGGCATCCTCCAAAAAAAGAGAACGGGAGGCTTTGCTGCGTGCAACTCAGCCCCCCGTCATGTCTTGCTCAGTATGACTCCCTCCTGGTCTGCTCCAGATTTCGTAAAATACTGTCCAGGCGTGCGGGATTCTCTACGTAGCTCATGATCGCTGACCAGAAGGCGTTGTTCATCTTCCCCGGCATCATGTCCGACGCATCGAACACCACGATCTCTGCCTTCTGGAGGATCTGAGCGGCGTTCCTGCTGAGTACATCGGGATAGAATACCAGGGACACATTCCGGTTGGCCGAAAGCGCGCCTGTACCGCTGGTCCAGTAGGACTGCGCCTCCGGGGTGGTGAGGTACTTGATGAAGGCGCGCGCCTGGGGGGTATCATTGAACATGCCAACCAGGTCACCGGCTGCCTCGACGGCATCCGTGTACTGGGTCTTGATAAGCGGGAATCCGAAGAAGTTGAAGTCTTCTCCGGGTTGCAGGTCGGGAAACTGCTCCTTGATGAAGCTCTGGATGAAGCTCGCCTGCATGTGAAAGTAGGCTCTGGGAGGATCCATGAAAAGAGGAGCCGCCGCCTGCCCGAAATTGGTTGACAGCACGTACTGCTTTCCGCCGTAAATCATATCCAGGTTGGCCACGATCTCCCCCCAGGTTTCCCAGGTCTCCTGCACTTCCGGTGAGGTCCATGCAAGCTTTCCCTCATACCAATCGCGGTACTTCTGGGGGCCGTGTTGCCTGAGGAAGATGTTTTCCAGCCAGTCGGTGCCGACCCACCCGCTGGCCGCACCACTCTCCAGCCCGATGGACCAGGGTGTTTTTCCCCTGCGGGCCAGCCTTTCGGAGATCGCACTCATCTGGTCGGCATTTTCCGGGATCTCGATACCCTCATCCTCAAACACATGAGG
>SMTZ1_10005665_pt1 | contig 12554 bp, 10 predicted proteins | sample DeeMarSWOR136_30_FD_25667 | JGI IMG/M metagenome (IMG submission 25667) | reverse complement strand
AGGTGGGTTGATCAGGTGCTGGCCTTCTGTAAAAAACGCCTGACATGGGTGCTCTCACTTCAAAGGTCCTGGGCTGCTTCGCTTCTGCACTCATCTTCCCTCCGGTCCTGTTCAGCCTGTTAAATAAGATTTGACTAGGTCAAATCTTATCTTGAAGCGCTTGGGGCAGTTCAACAGAATCACTCTAAAGGCTCAACTCATAGTAAATTTAGCCGGAAATTCTAATGCTAAATCTTCAAGCTATTTAACAGGGTAAATCCTGTCTAATTAAGTTCTCTGCGTTCTCAGCGTCTCTGCGGTGAGAGGTTCTCTTGTAACTTTCTCGGATCTATTGATGGAGTCAGTCACGCAAATCAATGTGTATGCTCTAGTTGTCTGCATCTCGCAGGGCGAGGATCTTGCGGGCCTCAGAAGGGCTTGCGATTTCTCTTCCATACTCACGAACGATTTTGACAAGCTCCTCGATGAGTTGGCCGTTGTTTTTGGCCTTTTCGCCGTTTGGCAGATAGAAGGTATCTTCAAGACCCGTCCTCACGTTGCCACCCAACTCCAAGCACTTGCGATGCAGGTCCCATATCTCGTTTCGCCCTACGGCGATCACCTGCCAGTGGCTAGCTTCAGGCATCTCATCCACAAGTAACGGCAACCACTCTGGCTTGGCGGGCATGCCGCTGGCCACACCCATGACGCAGGAGATGTGGGCTGGCCCCTCAAACATGCCATTCCGTTTAAAGAGATCCACACTTCGGACAATTCCCGTGTCAAAGCACTCAAACTCGGGTACGATTTCGTTGGCCATCATCACATCCAAGAAAGCCTTGACTTTTTCCACCGGGTTATCAAAAAGAGCTGGAGGCCAGGCCCAGGATCCATCGCTCTTGAGCTTCAGGTAGTTGAGGGAGCCCGCGTTGCATGCGGCCATTTCGGGCCTGAATTTCTCAAGACAGGCTACGGGACCAGAAATGTCCCCTCCAAGCACCCCTGTACTCATGCAGATAATGATTTTCGGGACACGATCCTTAATGGCCGAAATGATGCTCCCAACCGTCTCTAGGTCCCACGTGGGCAGATGCCCCATCCCTTTGCTTTGGTTCCTGAAGTGACAGTGAACAACAGATGCGCCAGCGTTATAGGCCTGTTCCGCATGGTCGGCCATCTCCTCAGGCGTCACAGGCACATTATGGACAGCTGGATTGGTGAGCACTCCGGTCAGGGCACACGTTACCACAGTCTCTGAACGCATTCACTCCTCCATGGGCATGGCTTTGTTACCGTTCTACGTGGGTGCGGTTCCATGCCCCTTGGCTCGCCTTGGCAATTTCTCCTGCTTGTTTCTAGTAACCTCCAAGGCCTCTATGATCTTCTTCCTCGTATCCTTCGGTTCAATGATTTCATCCACCACCTGGGCTGTCCAACTTCTCGCCGCTTCAAACACATCTATTTTCTCTCTAGACCTATTCAAGTATCCCTCGTAGGCGTCTTCTTCGATGCCTTTACCATAGATCTTCCTGTAATCCAACTCGGATGCTTCCACAGCGAATCTGGCAATGGGCCATGCGTAAGAAAGATCTGCACCTATCCCCTTTGTCCCTCCCATGATAAGGCTTCCTGCATCGGCGTATGCCTCCCGCAGCACGACACTGATCTTTGGGATGGTGGCCGTGGCGTAAGTATCGAGTATCTTACCAAAGTGCCTAAGAAGACCCTTGGCCTCCTCTCCTTCACCGGGTACCACGGGCGGGGTGTCGACCAAATTGACCAATGGGATGTTGTAGGCATCCAGTACCTGCAGGAAGCGGTAGTACTTGTCGCAGGCGTTGATCTCTATCATACTCCCTGATTCAATGGGGTTATTTGCCACCAGTCCGGCCACGTTACCACCAAATCGGCAGAAACAGGTGATGATGTTCTTTGCGTAGTCGTCCTTGACTTCGAAAAATGCTCCGTCGTCCACCAGTGATTTGATGACCTCATGCATATCATATTTCAAGTCACATTCATCGGGAACGGTTTGGGCCAGTTCTCCCACGTCGCGGCCAGGATCATCAGCCGGCTCCCTATAAGGCGGCTTCTCCCTGTAATTGGAGGGCAGATAACTTAGGAGCTCCCGCGTCTTTTGGATGGTCTCCTCATCATTGTCCCCCACCACGTCGCAGGTGCCGCTGTAGATCATATGATAATCTGCCCCCCCCACGTTATCACCGATTTTTTCTGACGTGGCAGCCTGTGTCATCCTGGGGCCTCCAAGCCACAGGTGGGCCGTCTCCCTGCTCATTAAAAGAAAATCGCAAAGGGTTGGACAGTAGGCCTGGCCAGCGATACAGGGTCCCATGAGCACGTTGATCTGGGGAATCAAACCCGAATACCGGGACTCCAGAGCGAACCACCAATCAATCCCTGCCATGGGGACATCCATATAACCAAGCCTTCCCCCAGAAGAGTCGAGCAACCAAATCATAGGAATTCCCCACCTGGCAGCCATCTCCATCAATTTGACAAACTTGAGCCCGTGCTGGGTGCCGATGGATCCACCCAGGACTGTGAAATCGCTGGCGTAAACAGCCACATTCCTGCCATCTATCTTTCCGGTCCCAATGATGGCCCCATCAGCAGGCGCTTCAGATTTCCTGCCGTCGATTCGCCAACCGGTTGTGTTTACACAAGAGCCAAGCTCATTGAAGGTGTCCGGGTCGAGCAGGCGCTCAATTCTTTCCCGGCCTGTGAGCTTGTTCCGACTGTGCTGCCTCTCTATATGCTTGAGACCACCTCCCACGAGATTCTTTTCTCGGATGTCCCTCAACCTTTGGATGGCCTCATCCATTCTCTTACCCATTATGGTTACTCCTTTTCGTTCAAATTAGATACCAGGAAGCTGGCACAATGAGCCAGACCAAAAAATAATGGCTCTGTTTAAATCGCACACATGGAGTACTGGAGTCATTCATTCCATCACTCCACTCCTCCAGGACGGCCTGTTTAGGCGGGCTTAATGGAACGTCTCTTCTCCGGCAGCTCTTCCCTTTTATTCATGCTGACTTGCAGGGCCTTGATGATTCTTGGACGCGTATCCCTGGGATCAATCACCTCGTGTGCCGTGTAGTATGAAGTCCATACCTTGGCCAGGTTCATGACAGAAAACTGTTCCTTGAGAACACTCAGGAAGTTATTGAAGACCACGTCATAATTACCCGCTTCCTTCGCCTTGGCCAGCTCTTTGTGAAAAACGGCGTGAACTACTGTTTCCGGACCGGTCGGCGCGAATTCTGCCGTGGGCCAGGTGTATACAAAATCAGGAAACATCCTGGAGCACCCCAATACGATATTCGCGCCGCCATAGGATCTCCTTAGAACCATGGTTATTTTGGGACAGGTCAGATGTGCATAGGAGTGGAGTAATTTGGCCCCGTGCCTGATGACGCCCAGCCTCTCCCACCTATCACCGGGGGGAAATGCCGTGGTATCCACCAGCGTGACCAGAGGTATGTTAAAGGCATCCAAAAACATCATGAAGCGGTCATACTTGTCTGATGAATCTGGTTCCAGGATACCGCTCATCTCATCCGGGTTATTCGCCACCAGCCCGGTCGCGTATCCCCCAAACCGGCAAAAGCCGATAACCAGGTGGGAGGCAAAATCCTCCTTGAGTTCAAGAAATTCGCCTTTGTCAACGACCCTCTCGATGATTTCATGGATATCGTAAGTAAACTTGGGGTCATCTGGCATGACGCCCAGCAGGTCTTCTTCTCGCCTTTCCGGATCATCCCCCGTCTCCGAAAAGGGTGGCTTTTCCCAACAGTTTTGTGGAATGTATTGAAGCAACTCTCTGGCCTTTTGGATGGCCTCTTCGTCACTATCAACGATCATATCGCACTGGCCGCTCTTCTCCATGTGGAATTCGGCCGTTCCTGCCTCATCCGATTCCATTTCACCGCCCAACCAGAGAAACCCTGTATTCTGGTTGATGATCAGAAAGTCGGATAGCACGGGCAGCGTGGCCATCAGGCCGGTACAGGGTCCCAAGAGAAGGGTTATCCTGGGCACAATTCCAGAATAAAGGGAATATTTTCTCAGAAACTGACTAAGTCCTTCCAGCCCGGAATCTCCCCCCCTTATGCTGAGCCTTTCTCCTGCGGAGTCTATCATCCCTATAATAGGGATCTGCTTCTCTCCGGCCATTGTTGCCAGATCGGCCAGCTTCCAGGCGGCCTGATCCCCCAACGAACCGGACATGATGCTGAAATCCATGGAAAAGAGGGTAATGGGACGCCCGCTCACCCTTGCAAAGCCCATCACGACCCCATCGGATGGACTTGCCCTGAACTTGCCGTCATAGGGGGGACGGGTGTCTCTCACGATAGAGCCGATCTCCTCAAAGGTGCCAGCATCCACAAGCCTTTTGATCCTTTCCCTGGCGGTCAACTTTCCAAGCTTGTGCTGTAGATCGAAGCTCTCCTTGCCCCCTCCTTCAAGGTTTTCCTGGCGGTCTCTGGCCAACTTATCCAGGTAGCCGTTCATCCACTTTCCCATGCCATCCTTCTCCTTTTCAGATCACGTACCGATTCTCCTCTGACTCACGAGACCCTAGCACCAGTGAACCATGGGAAGCCCGGGAACTGGAGACTGAAAATAGGGTATACGCGTCCCTCTCAGGCTTCCGATATAGGCCGTCTGGAGGTCAGGTCCACCAAAGGTGACGCTCGCAAACCAGGGTGCAATGGTTCCCCCCGCAGCCAACATGTCATCCGGTGTCACACGATCTTCCACAAAGGCCTGCTCCAGGGCCATACCCGCCTCCTCGTTCGTGTCATCGAGTACCATGTGGAAGTCACCCTCAGGCGTAATGACAAAGATCTGATCAGCCATCACCAATGTCCCCCAGAGATTTCCAAACGCGTCAAGGGCGATGCCGTCCGGAAATCCGAACTTTCCCAGTTTGCTGGGGCCGAAAACTTCCCTATTTGAAAGGGAGCCATCAGGCCCCACCTTCATCCGGGAGATCCTCTGTCCGGTGGTCTCTGCAATATAGAGGTATTCTTCTTTAGCATCCAGGCGGATCTCATTGGTGAAGCTGAATCCGTCGGCCACCATCCTCAGGCCCTTTTCGTCTGCCAAGGCGATATAGCCATCGGAGATGTTGGGACTGATGGCCTTCATCCAATTCTTGATGCGTGTGGATATGGTGAGCCAGATTCGGTCTTTCCTATCCCTGAGCACGAAGTTCACCTTCCCGATCGGCTCTCCATCGATATTATCGTAGAGCAACCTTGTTTTCCCGTCACGGCCCATCACCTCCAAGACGTCTGTACCAAAATTGGAGATGAGTATATCGCCATTTTTTGCAAAAGCGAGACCGTTAGGCAGGGTTCCCTCCGTAAATCGGCTTGCCTCGTCAGCGGCCTCTTCAAATGAAGAATCAAAGGATTGCGTGATGATATTCTGCTCTCCATCCGGAGAGATCATGACCACACCACCCCGCGCATCCGCGGCCCAGAGGGTACCGTCGGGCTCAGCGAGAATACATTCGGGCCGCTGCAAATCACGTCCTATAAAACGTATCTCAGCAGGATCGACTTGGAATCCAATAATTGGGTTTTTCTCCATGCGTTCTCTCCTCTCTTTTCATCGCCATTCAACTCGCTTGCTTTGCTCCTCCTTTTTTAAGGAATTCCATAATGCCGTTGGGCATGAAGATAATGACACCGATAAAGAGGCATCCATAAATGATCCTGGCAAACTCGGCCTTGACGAAAGTGGAAAGCCCTTCGTTAACGAGCGTCAAAACCACAGCTCCTATAATGGGGCCCAGCCATGTTCCGCCCCCACCAAACAGGGCCATCAATACAATGAGAATGGAGATCATCACATCAAAGACAATATCCGGATGAATGTACGTGAGATAATAGGCATACATCCCCCCTGCCATACCTGGGAAAAAGGCAGACAATGCAAAGGCCTGTATCTTGAGCTTGGGAGCATTAATGGCCATGGTTTGTGCCACTTCTTCGTCCTCTTTTATGGCGCGCAAGCCGGCCCCAAATTTGGATCGACTGGTCCAGATACTCAATGAGATGGCGAAAACCATGATGACCAACATCACTTCAAACAAGATGGCCCGAATGACATGGATGGGCAAATCCATGGACTTTAGCCAGAGCCCCTCAGGCCCGCCAAGAATGTCCAGGTTTTTGACCCCCAATTCCACCACGAAAGCGAAACAAAAGGTGATGACAGCGAAGTATGGCCCCCTCAGTCTTAGACAGGGATATCCCACAATAAAGGCGATCAAGGCGGCCATTCCACCGGCAGGAATGGAGGATAGAATAGTCCAAAGGGGAGAGAGCTTCAGGCCTTTCATCATGAGTGCCGTAACGTACGCACCAATGCCAAAAAAGGCCACATGGCCGAAAGAAAGGTATCCTGCGAAGCCCCCAATGAGATTCCATGAAGAGGCCAGAGTGACATAGAGGAAGACGGTGAAGAGCAGTGAAATAAAATAGACGGGCAGCCCCAACCAGGGGAAAATGGCGAGCCCCAGCAAAAGAATGGGAGCAATGAGAACGAAAGAACGGGATGGGGTCTGAGTCTGCACCATCTTCATACCTCTCCTCTGAACAGCCCATGGGGCCTGATCAATAGGATGATCATGAGCAGGCCGAAGGTAAGAAGGTTAACCCACTGATAGGGCAAGAAGGCGAGGGACAAACCGGTGATGACGCCGATGATCAGTCCAGCTAGTGCTGTCCCGATCACGTTGCCTACGCCGCCCACAATAACCACCAGAAACAGATAGATCAGCCAGAGGTTGTGCGTGTGAGGATCAAAGGAATAGAGGAAAGCCATGCCCACCCCGCCTGCGCCGGCCGAGGCAACGGCCAGACCAAAAGTGACCATGCTGATGCGTTTGAGATTGACGCCATACAACTGCGCCGCATCAGACTGTTGCCAGGCTGCCCGAACCGCCTTTCCGGTGAGGGTCTTTTTCAGGAAAAAATGGATGACGAGAACCCCAACCGCAGACATGAGGAATCCGGCCAACCTGGGATACTGAAAATAGAGGGGACCCAGGATGAGAACCTTGCTCGTATAGGCGGTGGTCAGAAGTCTGGGATCAGGACTCCAGATAAGGAGCATGAGGTTTTCCAGGATGATGGCAATACCAAATGTGAGGATCATGGATGAAACAATGACCTCTTTGGCCTGTGTAATGGGCGTGATCAGGAAACGATAGACCAGACAGGCGGCAACAAAGAGTAAAGGCACAGAAATGACCAGGGAAAGGATAGGGTCCAGACCCCACCACTTGAGGAGAGTATAGGCGAGAAAAGAACCCATCAGACCGAACGCGGCGTGAGAGATGTGAATGACCTTCATCACCCCCCAAGTAAGGGAAAACCCCACCCCTAACAGGGCATAAACAGACCCCATCATGATGCCGCTTATGAGGGATTGAAGGACAAGAACGGCATTCATAGAAAAATTTTACCTGTTTTCATCAATTGACTAGAAAAGATCGAAGCGGTGAATGGATCTATCGTATGAAATGGAGTGATGGCGTGTTGGCTACCCATCTTCAACCCTTACGCCATCACTCCCATACTCCAGTGCTCCATCCCTCCAACATTTACCATTCAGGTTTAGGATAAACCGGCTTTGCGGTGCGAACCTCTTTGGGCCAGATAAGCTCCACCTTGCCGTTTATCACCTGCGTGCAGAAATTGATGGGTTTGGGTAATCCCTGATCATTAAAGCTCATGGGGCCGGCAATGGTATTTACAGTATGGGATTTGAGCCAGTCACGGATCTTGGTTTGATCCAGGCTTTTAGCGCCTTCCACCCCCTGGGACAGGGTCTGCATCCAGCAATATCCGAAGCCAAAGTAGACGGGATAGGCAGGCAAGTTATAGTTCTTCTTCACAAAGGCATTTAGTTTGTCGTTCCCGGGGTAAATCAGTTTGTTGTGGAGAGAAGTACCCGAAAATACATAATCACCATCCTTTCCCAGTTCCTTGACCCAGGCGGGTATCACGGACCCCACCCCTTGAACAATGGCCTTTGGGTTATAATTTAATGCCTTGGCTGCACGGATGGTCAAAACGCCGTCGGCAAAAAACCCATTGGCAAAAAGGATGTCACAGTCCATCTGCTTCGCCTTGACGATGAGGGGCGTTGCATCGGGAAGAGGCAGATTGTACCTCTCGTCAATGACACGTTTCATACCCAGATCATCGGTCATGCGCAAAATCGAATCTTCCAGAGCCGTGCCTATGGGGTTATTCATGGTATAGATTGCAGCTCTTTTCGGGCGCTGATCCGCGGGGACGGTCTTGAACCACTGGTAGAATCCCTCGTACCACCATTCGCCCATAAGAGGCGGGCCACCAATTGAATAGGTATAGCCCTGCTGAAAACTCTTCATGTGTCCCCCCATAGAGACATAAACGTATTTGTGTTTTTCCGCCAGGGGCATCACCGCACGGGCCGCAGTCCCGGGATAGCCCCCAAATAGGAGATCCACCTTGTCCACGGTGATCGCCTTCTCCGCAAAGGTGACCGCTTTTCCTGCATTGGACTCGTCGTCGTAGATCTTGAAAACCACCTTGCGCCCGAGGAGCCCCCCTTTGGCATTCGCCTCCTCGGCCCAATATTCCATTCCCCTCTGAATCCATTTTGCCGTCTCAGCAAACCTCCCTGTCTGAGGTAAGGAACCCCCAATAACGAGGGGCTTCTCTGCGGCTAGGGCCGAACCCTGGGGACCCAGACCCAAAGACAACGAAACAGCTATGGCCACAAACAAAACACTCTTGATCAAATTTTTTCTCATCTTCCCAACCTCCTTTTTTTGGTTTTTCTATAGTGAACGCCGTAAGTAATATGAAATTAGAGCAGGTGTCATTGCGAGCGCTAGCGAAGCAATCTCGCGAGATTGCCACGTCGTCCCTGAAAGGTTTCAGGGGACTCCTTGGAATGACCATTTTTCTTATTGGCGTTCACTATAGCGTTCATTATGGGTGATTTACAGGCCCAAATAGGATTCCTTGATTCTGGGATCTTCCAAAAGACTGTCAGCCGGTCCGGCCAGCGGCACCCTGCCGTTTTCCAGCACATAACCATACGTGGCAGTGGACAGGGTATGAAGAACCTCCTGGGAGACCAAAAGCACTGTGAGTCCCTGCTTGTTCAAGTCAGAGATTACACTGAAGATTTCAGCAGCCATTATGGGGGCAAGTCCCAGAGAGGGTTCATCTAGCATGAGCAGTTTTGGGCGGGCCATGAGCGCTCGCGCCACGGCCAACATCTGTTGCTCCCCGCCTGAGAGGCTCCCTGCCACCTGTCGCCTTCGTTCATCTAATCGAGGAAAGATTTCGAACACCCGATGACGGCTCTCCCTGAAGTGTTTCCGTGCTAATGGGAGATAGGCGCCCATTTCCAGGTTCTCACACACAGTCATTTGGGCGAAAAGTTTTCTGCCTTCTGGGACCTGGATGATACCTTCTCGACAAATTACGTCTGCAGAGAGGCCAAAAATGGGGGTCCCTTGCCAGGAAATTTGGCCCTGTGCAGCGGGTATCAACCCGGAGATGGTGTTTAGAAGCGTGGTTTTTCCAGCCCCATTAGACCCTATGAGAGCCACCAGATCTCCCTCTGCCACCTCTATGGTGACTCCCCTAAGGGCCCTCAATTCTTGGTATAGCACCACGAGTTCCCTAACGCTCAGCATAAGCTGCTCCCAAGTAGGCCTTGATTACCTCCGGATTATTTGCCACTTCTGCGGGATTGCCGTCAGCGATCTTGGCGCCGTTGTGCAGCGCAAGCACACGCGAACAAGTTCCCATGATCGCCTTCATCACATGTTCGATCATAAATACGGTCACTTTGAAATGATCTCTGATCCGAAAAGTGAGGTCTATGGCGCCTTCAATCTCCTTGCGGTTTAATCCGGCAAAGACCTCATCCAGAAGGATGATTTCCGGCTTGGAGGCCAGGGCCCTAGCGATTTCAAGCCGCTTCCGATCCTCCAAGGCCAACTGGCCGGGCAGCTTGTTTGCCTTCGGGGAAAGTCCTGCGAAATCAAGAATTTCTCCTGACCGTTCCCATGCCAATTTGGGGTCATTAATACCTTCCCTTCCGTAGAGTACAGCGATAGCCACGTTTTGTGTGAGATCGAGATCCATCAGGGGCCGCACGATCTGAAATGTCCTGCCAATCCCTAGCCCGGCAATCTTGTGGGGAGGCAGACCGCTTATCCGTTTCTCCTCAAAGGTGACAACGCCTGAATCGGGCTTGTGAAGCCCGGAGATCACATTAAAGAGGGTGGTCTTGCCCGAGCCATTGGGTCCAATAAGACCAACGATCTCGCCCCGACGAACCTCAAAGTCCACTTCAAAGAGGGCAGTCAGGCCGCCAAAACGCTTTGTAATCTGGGTTCCCTTGAGCATCGTTCAAAAACTCAATCCTCGTCCACGATGGCGACCGGTCGGGTCCAACCTGCACTGGCCCCCTTGATTTTGATGGGAAAACAACAGACCGTGAACCCGTGGGGTCGACCAATGGCTGACAAATTGGCCATCTTTTCCATGTGGCAATAGCCCATTTCAATCCCTGCAAAATGGGCCTCCCAAATTACCTTGGGATCCCCCGTCTCCTGGAACTCTTTGGCCAGAAAAGGTAAAGGGCGGTCCCAACTCCAGGCATCAATGCCCACAACCTTTACGCCTTTCTCTAAAAGGTAGAGGGTGCTTTCCCTGTCCATGCCTGCGCCTTTTACCAGATATGCCTCTTGGCCCCAGAACGCGTCCGCACCCGTCTGAATGAGGACAATATCCAAGGGTTTGATTTTATAATCTATTCGGGCGAGCTCCTCCTCCAGATCCTGAACGGTTATCCGCTCGCCGTCATCCTTTTGCCGAAAATCCAAGACCACACCGTCGTTGAAGCACCAGTCAAGGGGGATCTGGTCAATGGTCAGCGCGTCTATACCCCTATCCATGGTGGGGTGGTAGTGGTATGGCGCATCCAGGTGGGTGCCGCTGTGCGTGGTCAAAGTCAGAAATTCCACGGCCCAGCCCAGTCCGCCAGGCAATTGGTCTCTCTTTACACCCGGGAAGAAGTCTTTCATCTGCTCTGCGCCCTGGGCGTGGCCTAGATAATCTATTTTGGGAATCATCATTTCGGGGTCGCTAGGAAGGTCCGGTTCAATGCTTATACTCAAATCAATGAAGCGCTTATTTCCCATGGCTACCTCCTTTTGTGAGGGGTAAAAGGATGGTTTACAGAACGGCCTGGAAGGGGATTTCTCAATAGAATTGGAACATTAGAGGAAAACAGCCCATCTGTCAATGGACGGATATGGGGTTTACATCCTCATTTGTCACTTATGTCTGTAAGTTAGGTTATATATGAACAGTCTGTTGCCCAAATCGGATGACCACACTTGGCCCAATTTTAATTTGGAAACTGCTTATCGAATCTGAAGATGGGTGCTGATGCCTTTTCTTGAATGCCTGGCGGGAGCCTCGGTATGAAAGAAAAGGTATCAGCAGCCAACGAATGAGCCCATGCTGGGGTTTGGGCAACAGCCTGTGAGATTTGACCCCTGGCCACTATCGTGCGATCTGTCGAAGATACAGTAGAATGTCTGCTGCCTGCTGACGGCTGAGACGCTCCAGGGTAAAGTTGGGCATGTAGGGTTTGCTGCGGTGTCTTGTACCCTTGGCGAGCATTTTATGAAATTTCCCCAGATCTCTGGTAAAATGGGTTGCCTTCTGGGGTAGGTTCTTTGTTCCGTGGCAGCGGGCACAGCTTAGTCTCCAAAGCCTTTCCCCGATCCCCGCATCTCCCGCATACTTGGACCCATCCTCGTACTCAACCACTATACTTCCTCCGGAAGTGTAACGGGTCGAATTGAAATTACCGCGAAAGGTGTGGTCTGCCTTTTTCGCGTATCTGCCGGCCAAAAGGCCTCGCAGTCCCTTAGCATACTGGGGGTCTGGCGAATGGGAGGTGAGTACTTCTTTCACATGGGCCGCCTGTTCGGGCGAGAGGTCAAGATCTTTGAGTCTTATCTCCTGATCCCAGAAAAAAGCCAATAGGGCGTAAAGCTCCCACTGTTCCAGATAGCGTCCTGCACTGCAATAGGCGCTGCAGACCTGGATGGCATCCTCCAAGCTGGCGGGGTCCATGGTCCTGCAGCCCGGGCCACAAACCTTGAGGAGAGGACCGCAGGGCGTGGACGGTGGCTTCTTGCCTTCAGGCACGCAAAGGTGATGATAAATGCCGTAATAATCGGCATAAAAGGTCTCACGATTAACAACGCCCCACATGGTGGCCCCCTGGAGCAAAAAAATTTCTTGGCTCGTCTTTTCTATCCACTCAAAACGGGCTTCCGGGTCCTGATTCGTCGGGTCAGGGTCCTCCCGCTCATAATTGTGGCAGGTTATGCACTTGAAGTATTTGGATATGGGCTCGGAAGGACGGGCACCAGTGGGTGGCCTTTTAACCGAGCCGTTTAGGAAGATCTCCTTGCCCCACCCGGAGAAATCCTTCCAGGTATAGGT
>SMTZ1_10008293_pt1 | contig 12555 bp, 6 predicted proteins | sample DeeMarSWOR136_30_FD_25667 | JGI IMG/M metagenome (IMG submission 25667) | reverse complement strand
ACGCAGTGACAGCCCACTTACCGACAATGTCAGGCGTGTAGGTGAAGTTGAAAGCACCGTTATCAAGGGCTGTAACTTGTATGTCGTCCATGGTGCCGCTGGGTTTGACGAAAGTCACTGTTATTGGCGCATAAGCAATTCCGGGAGCAAGTTGACCACAACCAGTCACCGATTCGCCCAAGTCAACTTCGGTCTTCTCTAATTCAATAGTGATGTTGCTAGTTACTGGAGGATAGTCAGCTAAGCAGTAGACGCGCCAGTCGTGGTTTCCTATGTATACCCTTCCCTCATAGATTGTTGGAGAGGACCAGCTGTTGGAGCCAGTTCCGAACCACGAGAGCTTGTCTCCAGTTGTGGCATTAAGGACGTAGAAAGAACGCTGGTCAGTGGAGACATAGAGCTTGCCGTCAGCGTAGGTCGGTGAGACGTACAGCTCGGCTCCCAGCCATGACTTCCAGATGGGACTGCCGTTCGTTGCGTTGACGCAGACTATGAAGAACTGGTCAATGATGAAGAGTTTGCCTTTGTGATAGAGTGGAGAGCAAACTATAAACTCGTCCGCAGTGTTTCTGTATGTCCATTTGATTTCACCAGTAGTCGCGTTTACCCCATAGTACTCCAACCTATTGGCCGACGTGAAGACCATTCCGTCTGCGACTGTTGGGGATGCATGCATGTCGGTACCTCTCTTAGCCGTCAATTGATACGGAATGTTGATCTTCCAGATGAGACTGCCGTTTTTGGCGTCCAGCTTGTAAAGGGCGCCGAAGTTGGGTTCTTGCGAAGTGATATAAACTGCACCGTCGACGACAGCTGGCGAGGAGGTTATAGGCCCTGAAGTCGGAAAGAACCATATGTCGCTGCCATTTTTGGCGGCGAAGCAGTAAGTCATGTTGGCTAGTGAGCCGACGTACACCCTGCCCCCGACTACAGTTGGTGAGGAACTCAGTCTTGCCACAGAAGCAAAGGGGAAGGAGACGTACCCGCCAGCGGAGTTCTTCCAGATGAGACTGCCGTTTTTGGCGTCGAGGCAATAGACGTACCCGTCGTCTGGTCCGATGTAGACCTTGCCGTCAACTACGGCTGGTGAAGACTTGATTCGGAAGCCAGTCTTGAACGTCCATATGAGACTGCCGCTCCTGGCGTCTAGGCAGTAGACGTTTTTGTCCTGCGAACCCACGTAGACCTTGCAATCCACCACGCCTGGCGAAGAGACTACTCCTCCGCCTGTAGTGAACATCCACCTGAGAGTTAGATTCGTTGGACCTGACTGCCCAGTAGCGGTGTGCGCTGGGTCACGGCGCCACATAGGCCACGGCTTGGTACCGAATGCCCATACCTCGTTTGGAATTATGTAGCTATCCATTTCGTTTTCTTCTATGTAACCCGGTATAAGGTATAGATTGCCGTAGGCGATCGCGACGGACTCTCTTGGAGCATAAGCTTGTATGGGGAGCTTCCACACGAGCTTCCCCGTATAAGCGTCCAAGCATACAAACTCAGATCGACTATACTCACCAGTAAAAGGGTCCTTCGATACCGCCTGACCTGTTGTGGCGTAGACCTTGCCGCCGGCAACAACCGGCCATCCTGGAAAGAAGAGAAAACATGGGCCCTTGTACTTCCACACTAGCTTTCCAGTGTTCACATTTAAGGCGTACAGGTGCCCATCCTTGTTGAGCTGATAGACCTTGCCATATGCGGCGGCGCAGCCGCTGGCCCAGTATCCGAACTGAGTACCTGGATTGAACATCCATAAGATTTTGCCTGTGTGGGAGTCGAAGCAGTAGAACGTATTGTCGTGTCCGCCGCCCCTGAAGAACTTGCCGTGATAATAGGAACCAGAAAAGATCATCGCTCCTTTTGTTTCCGTGTCCCAGATGACTTTCCCTGTCTTAGCGTCTAAGGCCATTTGGTGAGGCTCAAACGATCCAGGGAACACCTTTCCATCACCATATTGTATACCAGAACCAACCGATCCGCTGCCAGGGATGGGGACCTCCCAAGCCAGTATGGGCGGTTTCGATGGATCAGAGAAATTCCAAGCTTGAACAGACGACTTACCCTGAGTGTAGAAGACTTTTTCCTCTGAACTGTAAACACCCTCAGCATAAAAGGCTGTACTGGCAGAAAAATTGTCGCTGCTCCATAAAACTTCCCCGGTTTCTGTTTCAAGACAGCTTTTTCCTACGACAAGACGGTTGTCATCGATCTTGTACGCTGCTGGCCATCGCACAGGGGCAGAGACGGGGGATCTCCAAATGATGCTTCCCGTGTCCTTGTCAAGGGCGATTACATCCGTGTTTGTTGTGACGAACACTTTGCCGTTGAAGGCTGCGACATAACTTTGTATGCCCGTTATTGTTGTTTTCCATAGTATGTCTGGTGCTTCTGGGGCGGGTCCCGCGGAGAAACGCGTAAAAGTTGAGTTGCCATGAATCTGTGGCCACTCGTACTGGAGTAAATCACCGTGATCAGCTGCTGAATTAACATTCGCAAACGCACTTGAATCAACTGTGCTGCACATAAAATTTGAGAACACAATGAAAGCCAAAAAGATCAATAACAAAGCCAAGACGATTGCAACCATTCCATAGGTACGTTTTGAATTTCCCATTCTTTCACTTCAAAGGGTTTACTTGTGGTGGGGCAAAACTGCATTTCCTTGTGAAAGCCGTAGGCAGCTCAACTCCACTCAAGAAATTTTCAATACTGTATATGAGTCTTTACTTTAATTCTGATTTTAAGATTTCTGAAATATCAAAAGCACGACGGAAATACATCTAGGTAGACTATTTTGCTCGATTGTTACTTCTGCTCAAAAACCCGTCCCAGTATATCACAAAGGCATGTTAAGTTGTCGAGTTGCGCGCGCGCACGCACAAAGACCAATCTAAGCACACACCTGGGTGAACACAAAAACGTCCATAAAGGATTTGGCACTTGATTCAACTAGCAATGCGCGCGCCAAGGATATCCATTTCTTGAAGAAAAAAATATTCCGACCACATATGCGCGTGCCAGAACAAGTACATACCCATTTGACTAATGTTAAACAAGACATTTAATAGATAGTTGAAAAAATATTCTAATTGAATGTTTACAAAAATAAAACGTGGAAAAGAATTATGAAACTCAGTAAACGTAGAGCCATCTTTTTGGCTTTTTGCATAACCGCGTTGTGCATTCTATTGGCAGCAGCTCTACTGCTGCACCCTTCGTCGGACTTGCCTGCCCAGCCAGACTATTCGCCCTCAATCGCGAAGGCGATCAAATTCTTCGAGGGGTCGCGCGAGCCTTACGCCCTCCTTTTTCTCGATGTGATTTACCGCCGCTTCGGAATCGTGGAGTTCGCCGATGCCTTGCAGCGCTACGACCAAGTGCTATCGGAGCGTCCAGTTAATGCGCCTACTCTGTCCGCGCTTCGTCGCATCGCCGATCATGACAACCTCCCGACCTCTTCGGATCTTTTTACTGCGAAGATGCAAGGCGAAGGCAACTATCTCACCATCCCAGCCCTCTATTGTGATCAACTGGGGCTACCTGCCGGTTACGAAGCAATGTTCGAAGAGGCGGTATACTCGGGGGGGTACCTGCTGACTCACGTGCTACTGGCATGGATCTGGATTCAGGAAAACGGTTGTGAAGTGGCACTGCCCGACGCCTTTATTGAGTTCATGTACCTTTCCAACGCTGCGCTGATCGATTTTGATCCCCTTGTGTACGACATCGAGCTCGAAGCTGCGGCTTTTCTATACCTAGCGGGGCAGGGCGCGCTGGTCAATGATACCTTTGTCGAGCGCGTCATCACGGCCCAGAATGCCGACGGGAGCTGGAATACCCCCGACAACCCTGATAGGTGGCACGCCACAGTCTTAGGGCTCTTGTTATTGCTACACGTGGAATTTCCCGCCGACTCCTATCCGCCGATGCTCGTTCCCGCGTAGCGGGCGCAGCTAAAATTATTATTTAAGAGGTTTATCAAGTTTACAGAACATTGAGTCCACAATAGGATCAGAGGAGAGAGCTGTACGTGATTTTATTGATGACCACCGCTCCGCCCATAAAGTCACCTTGGGGTCTTGGTAGGAGACTTCCCCCGCTAGGATTAGCTTATGTTGCTGCGACTCTCGAAAAAGCGGGTTTTGAGGTAGAAATCCTTGACAATTATCTGCTTAAGAAGCCAATCGATTATGTCAAACGCGAAATTGAAAGACTAACGCCAGAGATAGTAGGCATAACATGTAGCTCCGCAACCTATCGCCGATGCGTTGAAACAGCCAAGGCTGTTAAAGAGGTACTTCCTTCCTGCAAAGTAGTAGTCGGAGGACCCCACCCATCGTACGTGCCTGACAGCATGTTGCAACATTCAGAGATAGACTACGTTGTCTTAGGAGAAGGTGAAGCCGCAATCGTGGAACTTGCAACCCAAATTACGAAAGACGAAATAGACCCGGCTATTGCCACAATTCCAGGCATCGCCTACAGACACGAAGGAAAAATGATAGAAAATGCTCCGAGATTTATTAGTGATATGGATCAGATTCCTTATCCAGCTAGGCATTTACTGCCGATGCACCTCTATGACAGAACGATGGAATTTTTGAGCGTTAGACCTGTAGATACCATGAACGTAATACGGGGTTGCCCATATAATTGTGCATTTTGCGAGATTAGAAAGTTATGGGGACCAAAAGTCCGGGCCTTCAGTCCACTTAGAGTTGTAGAAGAAATCGATCATCTTGTTAACAAATATGGTTCAAAAGGAATTTATTTTGTCGGTGACAATTTCACGATTCAGAAAAGGAGAACAGCAGAAATATGCAAACTGATAAAAAACTATAAACTAGATATCGAATGGGTTTGTGACACTAGAGTCGACCTGATTTCACGAGAGCTACTGAAGAAAATGAAAGGCGCTGGATGCCGAACTATATGGTTTGGAGTGGAATCAGGTTCTCCCCGCATTCTAAAAAAGCTCAATAGGGGTATTATCCTCGAGCAAGCTGTCGACGCATTTAAGCTTTGTAGGGAAGAAGGAATTCAGATTGCCTGTTCATTCATGTTGGGAATACCTGGAGAAACAGCCAAAGACATGAAGGCCACGTTGAAGTTTGCAAAGAAATTGAATCCTGACTGGTGTCAGTTTAACATCTTTATCGCATATCCTGTTAGTAGCCTGTACCAGGAAGTACTGCAGAAGGGTCTTCATGATCCCGTGGAAGATTTTGTAGTCTACGTCAAAACGGAACATTTCGATTATGAAACGTTGTTAGAGGTTCAGAGGCGATTTCACAGAGAGTTCAATAGATCGCCAAAGAGGATACTTCGAAAAATCAGACGAGAAGGTTTTTTGAGCATCTTAAGAAAGAGCCTCAGACTTCCGTCCTCAAGCGATAGTATGAGCTTTAGATAAAGACACCTGCTATTACTAATTTTTGGTTATCATTGGTTTACGTAATAGCATGACAATTGTAGGTGTGGGAACTCCTATGGGCGTTAAGCGTTTGACTTCGCATACAGTAAATCTTTCACTGACCATCTGCTTCAAGCCTTTCACTGTGAAGTAGTTTTTGTGAGCGTCCCAACGCAAGCTTTCTCTCCCTTCAGGGACTTCTATTATCAAATGACCATTAGCTCTGAGAACTCTATAAGCCTCGTCCAAGAAGCTGTGCGGATTCCATAAATGCTCTATTACTTCAGAGGCTAAAATTACGTCGAAACTGTTCGGGGCAAAAGCTAATTTCTCTGCGTCCCCAGCCACAACTAAAAGAGTTCGACGTCTGTGAGCTAGATTAGCAATCGTTGGCAAGTCTACGGAAGTTACGTAATTCCCCATTTTCCTTATGTGCTCACCAATAAATCCATCTCCACACCCAACATCTAAGATCCTTAATCCATTGCCTAAACCACTAACCATATCAAAAATGGTTTGGATTCTCTCCACATTTAGCGGGCGAACGCGCGCCTCAGCTGAACTGTGAATCAAATGCGCCGCATATTGATCAAATTTCTGCCACTCCACCCAACTTCGCTTACTCCGATTCCTCTGCCCATACCGACTCTCTCTTATTATTATTCGCTTCAACTGGAGAGGATGCGATAATAGATATATAAACCCTTGAACCTGTCTTTTGAACATCGTCAACATGGACTCGTGCGCGCGGAAGGACCCCATCAAAAACGCGATTAGCCTTCTCATATTTTCACTTTGTTCTTAATAGGTTAAAGTTTAGTATTAGGTTTGCGCCTTTTGCTTCAGCCATACACTTTAGTTTCCTCCCTTCCTCATACTCGACCCAACACGCCTATTCGACGCCGGGTCTCGCGCGCGCAAAGCGTTTTATTGGATTCTCTTTCTGCCAGCTGTAGCGCCTTTTACGGGTCTTCGTGTTAGCATAAATATGGTAGGACATACACATGCAGCTCCGTCGTCACTTTTCCATTCGTATCATGCACGCCTTTCAAGAAAGTGGCCGACTGTAAGAATGCGAAGCGCTTCAACCCCAACACTGTTAAACTAATATTAGGAAAAACGCCTCCGGATACGATTGTAAAAGCGAGTAATTGACTGGAAGATCTCTGGCTTACCTAAGAAATCGACGCTGATTGCATCGTAGTCACATACAGCATAGCACTCTAAGCATTTAGTACATTGAGCAAGCGAACCATGATCAACCAAACTAATGTCTACGGGGCACACTTTTTCGCACTTTCTGTCATCCATTATACGACACCAACCGCAATAATCTACATGATAATCCTCGCAATCTTCGGGACACCCCTTCATAACGCATCTCTCTTGCTTTACCCGCGGTTTGATGAACGGATTTAAGGCAGCGACTATGCCTAGAAACGCTCCCACGGGACATATTCGTTTGCACCAGTATCTCTTTTCTCTCAGGCTTAGAAGGGTCGCCACTATTGGCACTGAAAGCAGCTCAAGCCACCATACCATCCACATTCGGGTAATTGCCATCATGCTCTTGAAATGTATCATGCCTCTGGACACTATTCCTATAGGGCAAACAGCACAGAATACAGGGAACTTGAGAACAGCAGAGCCAACAAGCGCTGATGCCAAAATCCCTTTTGCCAAAACTCCGTTTACTTTGCGCAGTGGACATAACAGACATCCCAGATGCCCCTCCTCTCCCTTATGTTTACCCTGTCTTCTCTCTAGCGCTCTCTTGTTCCGTTTAGCCTCAACTTTTGGAAAAAATTTCTCGACACTTCTATCAAAGCTATCTATGATTGTACCGACCGGGCAAACCCAACTGCAGAAAACGTTTCCCAACAGAACTGTCAGAATTACGAAGAAAAGAATAGCAGCTATAGTAGGGATAAGAAGCAAATGCTCAACCTGACCCGTCAGCAGAACCTGTAGCCCGCCGAATGGATCCATAATCCAAAAGCCTGGATTTACGCTACCATAATAACTCAAAAATGTGCTGCAAGGTGCCTGATTAATTGGCACCATAAAGAATGGTTGAATGGAAGTGAATCCAGATATTTGACCAGTTGGCTTTACAAAAAAGAAGCTGCTTGCGAATAATAGCTTGCCCCTAGGCAAGTATGCTACTGGCAACATAAAGAGGAGCAAGAACGCGGCTTTAACAGCCCATCTTAGGTATCGTATACTCTTTTTGCGAAATCTCTTGTTCGGTCTCAAGTTCCTCATCTTGCTCAAATTCAAGAGATAATTATTCCATTGAATTGCTTACTAGAAATGTGGGAGGGATGCATCGTGCATTAGCTTCAAAAAGCTAGATTATATTTTAACCTTTCCATTTTAGGCAAAAAATGTGCTAGTCTAACGCATTAGACGACGGTTTTAATGACCGCGCCAATACAACTGGTTTATCCTCAAACGGATCTATTTGAGTTGTTTTCGGTTTCTTTCTCACGTAGAAGTACGCTCCAGCGAATGCTAATACGATGGCAACAGTGGCTACAATCACGTATAATCCATAGAGAGGGAACGCAGGCGATCTCGAAATAGACCAGATTCTTAGGTGTCCACTACATTTGATTCCAGCAAACATGCATCCAACCGTGACCATCTCCGTGACTCCATCTTTGTCTACGTCGCCCGAATCAACGTTCCAAGGACAAGTACCGTCTCCGGAGCACCAAATCTGGCTACTTTTCAGCGCTAACGTTTTCCCATCCCAATCCCAGACACTGAGCTCAGCCAAACTAGTGCCGTTCCAAACAAATTCGCTGGTAACTATTTCCTGCTTTCCGTCTCCGTCAACGTCTTCAATAGAAACGGATTTAATCTCAGTAAGGTTGAAATTGTACCATTCATGGCTCTTCTCAAGCGTCAAAGTTTCTCCGTCCCAGCTCCAGACCCTGAGCTGAGCGTTGGCCCTCGTACCATCATAAGTGAAGCCCCCGGTAACAATCTCAGGAAATCCGTCCCCATCGACATCGCTAGTCCTAGCGGCGGCAGCAATGGTGTTTCCCATCACGTGCCCGACTATGTTTAAAGCAGTTCCCTCTACCATCTGCCACTCTTGGCTCTTCTCGAGAGTCAACTTCTCTCCATTCCAGTTCCAGATTCGAAGCTGACCGCTACTGTTTTCAAGGTCATGATCGAAGCCACTAGTAATTATCTCAATGACACTGTCACCATCTACATCATTAGCGCTAACAGAGTTGACGATGGCTTCCTCTGCGGCGCACCACTCCTGACTATTCTCTAAAACCAAAGTCTCACCATCCCAACACCAAATTCGAAGCTGAGCGAAACTTACTGTGCCATTGAAGTCGACTCCTGCCGTGATTATCTCGGTGTCACCATCACCATCGACATCACTGGCGTAGACGCCTAGAACTCTGGTTCTGTTTATCGTGCTCCATTTGTGCCCCTTTTCCAGCGTTAGATTTTCTCCGTCCCAGTTCCAGATATTGAGCATACCACCTCCATGCGTGAGGCCCCCAGTGATTATCTCAAGAACGTCATCGTCATCAACATCTTTAACAAACACGTTGTGACCACCGGGGATGCAACCTGTCCAATTTTGCTCTTTTTCCAGCGTTAAGGAACCTTCTTCTTGGGCGTAGGCCCCAAGACTCGGTAGCAGAGAGAACGACAACAATAATGCAAGAAAAACAAAGAGAATACTTTCGTATATTTGATGCTTCAAGGCTGAACACCTACTCCCATACCTTTATAAAATGCCATAAAAAGGTGGCGCTAAAGTTCTTGAGATATGTCTCTGCGGCGTAGTTGAGAAAATGGGCCTCAATCAAAACAGATCTTATTTCGAAGGCCCAATTCAGCAAGTAATAGTCCAGATTGTCTTTCAGGTTGCATAGAGTTAAACTTTCTGAAGCGTGAAGGTTAATTATGTGTTGGTAACGGTCCTCAGTTGACATGTTACTAGTCAATATTTGCTGAAGTAATAGCTTCTCATCTACCATTTCGTCCTCTGCAATGTCCATAATATCAATTAGCTCTTCCAATTTTAGCAGCGAGTGATAAACGCTAGGAATTCTTTTTTGCAAGCTTTCTATGGAAAGCAATAAGTCACTACGAATCAACGATGGAATGGCGTGAAGTGGCTGGCGATTTTTCAACAGAACTTTGATACTTTCAAGACCTTCATAAAAATCAATCAACTCATCTAATTGAACAAGCAACCCTGAGCTTCGAGAATTGACATCATCCAAAAAAAGCGTTAGATACTCTCCTGACACACCCACAATGTGACAATTTGTTTTTTCTAATCCAGTTAATACTCCTCGAGCATTGGAAGATCTCTCCTTAAGCGTGGACATCAAGCCACGAACTTGAGAGCACAGCGTATTATTTAGCATGCCCAAACGTTCGTGGTGCAAATCTGGTTTCGGTGTTTTCATGACATATGGATGGGCTGTTTTCAACAAAATTTCTTCACCACTAGATAGATAGAAAATGGAGTTGATAAACAACCTTTGAGAACTCGGCAAAATTTCTGGATGCACTGTTGAGAGAACAACTTTTCCGGCCCCGTATTTTCCAGCAATAATGGATGGGGACCCCCAAAAGTCATTTATGACTTCTGTCTGAGCCGAGAAATTGTAAGCCTTCGTAATTTCTGGAAAGTATAAGGAGAGATTCTCTGTCGAAGAATAGTATGAACAAATTGTTTCCATGTCACTTCCAACTCTGCTAATGAATGGTCCCATAAAATAAGTGCTTTCGAGAAACTTCGAGTAACCGAAAACTACTGGACTCGAAGATGGTGTCACGTTCAATAAGACTGGCCCCCGTAAATTCGCGTAGGCTCCATATTGCCCTGCCATTGCAACTTCCGCGTCCAACAGTCCCAGTTCAATTGCAACTTCCGCGTCCAACAGTCCCAGTTCAATTCCTAACACCATTCCTCCACAAGTTCCGAGAAAACCTCCTCCTAGCCGAACAAAGTCCCTAATACTTTCCATGTCCTCTTCGCCAAGGTAGTTCTCATATGGGCCACCTCCTGGAAAAGTAATAACGTCATATTCAGACAATTCTCCTCGGCGCAAATTTTCTTCGCGTACTATTCCTAGGCTGAAACCAGCTTCTTCAAGCGGATATATGTGTTCAAGGGAACCTCCGGTTACGCCACCGCCGTAGAATACTGCCACCTTAGCTTGCTTCAACGGATAAGCAAGCACCTCTATGTTCCTGCGAGTCTTCAGGACAGAAACATTAAACTCTGTAGAAAGCTTTTCAACGTATTGCGGAGAAACAGTTGAGCACAGAATGTTACCACATGACAAGCCCGGACAAGAAGGAATGATGAAGTCTCCACTAGCGAAGGCATACTCAGCTTCATCAACCGATATATCCAGCGGCTCTGCTAGCCAATATGCACTCACATTAAGATGTAGAAGCGTATTAACAAGCCTAACCGCATTCATCTGACTAGACCACAAATCGGTTTGCATCGAAATAACATAGACCCATGGCGTTTGATTTTCAACCATCATTAAATAAACTGAGGAAAAAAGAGCCGTAAAGAAAAGCAGCAAGACTACAATCCCAAAGGCAGGCGAAGCAAGTTTCCTTAACTTTTTCATGAGCAAATATCTGTAGCTCCAGTTAGATGAAAAATTATGGCATAAGAATATTTAAGATGTCACTTATCTCGCAGATCGCACCTGTCATCTGTTTGCAGAAGTATTGTGTAGAGAAGTCTTATATCCATACAAAAGAACTTTGAAATGCAATAGAAAATAAGAAACATGCATGCCTGCGCCTGGTGGACCACCAAGTCTGGAGGACGTAACCCTTATTATTTCAATTGTTACTCTTTCAAACGGGAGTCTGAGGAGAGCCCAACATGAAAAAGATTGTTCCGGAAACGGAAAAATTGGACATTTATGGTTCAAGAGCAAATTGGCCGCCCTACACTTACAGGGATTATCCTGACATCAAGCCTGAAACATACCACTCCTTTATGGAGTTTCTATCAACCGAAAACACCAGCGACAAGGTAATGGAGCTACAAGCATGGATATCCTTTTGCACCTCAAAATGCACCTTCTGCTTCTATCCAACAACGCCATATTCCGAAAACAAAATTGAACCGTATCTCAGTGCCTTAAAAAAAGAACTTAAGATGTACGCAGAAACAAGGTACGTAAAAACTAGCGAGTTTGACGAAATAGTTTTGGGCGGAGGAACTCCAAGCGTCCTAACTGCAGAACAAATGATCGACCTTATATCATACTGCGAGAAGAACTTCAACACAAGCAAAAACTACTTTATCAAAATTTCAGGCTCAACTAGAAGCTTCAACGATAAGAAGCTAGCCAAAATGGCCGAATACGGGGTTTACCAAGTAGACATTGGAGCGCAAACTTTCGACAATAAAATTAGAAAGATGCTTAATCTGCCAGATAGCGCAGAAAATGCCGAACGAAAAATTAGAGCGGCACGAAAGTTGGGACTTTGTGTATGTATAGACCTAATGTACAATCTTCCAGGGCAGACGATGGAAAGTTGGATCGCCTCCATGAAGAAAGCAATCGAATTAGATGTGGAAGTTGATTGCTACCTTCTTGAAGCATATCCAGGAACGATTCTTGACAAACAATTAAAATCTGGCCAAGTGCCGCCTCTGGGCGATTCCGAAGCACAGACAAAAATGTATATGGCTGCATACGACCTTTTCACCCAAGCTGGTTACAAGCCGGTTGGTCATGACCGTTTTTCCAGAGTGGAATGGCACATCAAGGAGTCATGCCTCAATGGATGGCCTTGGGCAGGCATACTAACAACTGGAGCAGGATGCATTATGGGATATCTCCAAAGATATTCGTACACTAATGTCGATTCGGTGAAGGCATATATTGAAGCAGTTAGTAACAAGAGATTTCCAATCTCTAAGCTCTCAAAATCTACAGACGAAGACATGATGATAAAGGTGATGACAAAATTGTACCTGCGCCTACCAGTAGATAGACACGAATTCCTAGCGCACTTTGGAAAACTCCCAGAAGAAGTGTTCCCAGAGCAACTAAAAAGATTAAAAGAGAAAGGTTTAATCGAAATGGACGAGAAGGAAATCAGAATAACAA
>SMTZ1_10034553_pt1 | contig 12557 bp, 10 predicted proteins | sample DeeMarSWOR136_30_FD_25667 | JGI IMG/M metagenome (IMG submission 25667) | reverse complement strand
GTTTGGGTGCCGCAAACCCCATTTATGGGGCCATAGGCGCCTCAAACAAGCAAGCCACGCCTCTCCATGCGGGATGGCAAAGGCACTGGAAATACGGCCTGGAAATGCCAGATTATCAAATGGCCCCGCATGAATCAAAAAAGACCCACTTTTGATCAATACCTAATAAAATATCCCAATTTCATTGAAATGTCAAGGAATACTCGACACTTAGCTACGATTGAAGTTGAATAGTGAGGGATAGGTTGGAAAATGCTTTTCACAATATCTTTACCACTTCATCCCTGTCAAAGTAAGGAAGCGGAGCGTCTCCTTCTGGGGTTAGCATGGACACAGAAGCCGCCCCACGCCCCATGACCCGGCCGATTCTGCTCATGGCCACACCACCCCGATTGGCCCTTTCCAATATCTTCTCAGCGTCAGGCGGAGATGCCGTAATGAGAAGGGAGCCTGAAGCAATGACACCTAGGGGGTTCAGGTGATAGGCCTCACAAAGGATTTGCGATTCCTCGTAGACGGGAATCCGGTCGATCTCCACTTCAATGGCAACGCCTGCAGCCATGGCTAGCTCATGCAGCCCATTGGCCAGTCCCCCTTCCGTGGGGTCATGCATGGCGTGAACGCCACCTGCTCGGCAGGCCAATCGGGCTTCCTCCACCACGCCAATCCCAGGTTCGAAGAGAAAACGTTGGGCCCGATCAACAAGATCCCGGGACACGCCGCGAGATGACAGGTCTCTCTCCATTTCACGTGCAATAACCGAAGTCCCCTCTATACAGATCCCTTTACTCAGGAGGATAACGTCTCCGGGTTCTGCCCCTGCCGTGGTAATCAATGCCCCTTTCTGCACCTCACCCATCATCTGGCCCACAAGAATGGGACGATCAAGGCCATAGGTTACTTCCGTGTGTCCCCCAATGACAGAGATATTCAACGTCTCACAGGCCCTATGGATCTGCTCAAAAATGCGATCCACCAGGCTTTCCGAGGTGTCTTTTTCGGGCAGGAGAATAGTAACCGTATACCATTTTGGCTCGGCCCCGGTGGTGGCCACGTCATTGGCATTGACCATGACACTGTAGTAGCCGATCTCATGGGTGGCAAAGGTGATGGGATCCGTGGCCACGATGAGAAGCTTATCGCCCAAGTCTACGGCAGCCGCGTCCTCTCCCACCGCCGGGCCCAAAAGGACACTTTCATCGGCTACGGCATATTTTTTGAGTAATTTACCAAGAAGGTGAATGTCCAGTTTTCCCGTGGGTAACGGATCCCTTTTCACAGCATTGACTCCCCGAAGACATGGTCTAATATTCTTGTTGCATCATTCAATATAAAATCAGCCCCTGCCTCTGTGAACTGCTGGCGTGTTGTCTTCCCTGTCAAAACGCCAGCCGTCTTCATCTTCATCCGTTTTCCCCCTTCCACGTCTAGCACATGGTCTCCCACCATCAAAGCGCGCTCTGCGTTCTCCAAACCCAGCCTCTCTAGGGCCATGGCCAGGTGATCAGGGTGCGGTTTGACCCGGCTTACCCCGTCACGAGGTATATATACGTCACAGAGACTCTCGATATGGGGAAAGACCATTTTTACGGCCTTGTCACAGTTTCGGGTAATGACACCTACCTTGACTCCCCGTTTCCGCAAAAGTCCAAGCATCTGGACCACGCCTGGGAGAATTTTCCCTTCCTTTGCAGCAGCCAACTCATGCTGGGTCACAATTTCGTGAGACCTTCTGTAAAAAGTTGAACCTTCTAAAGGGCTCTTTTCCGAGATCTGTCCGGTCGCCTCATCGATCATTTCCAGGATGTAAAGGCCTTTCAGATCTTCTGGCTCGATGCCGTGTGCATCCAAGGCCTCTTCCACGTCCCGACGCATGGCGCCAAAGTCGATATTCAGGTGAACCAGGGTTCCATCGTAGTCAAAAATCACCGCATCCATGTCTCGGTTTGTCCATCCCTCATTGTCATCCAAAGATTAAGCAACGTTCAAAAGTGTTGGCACAATCTTTTCAAACAATAATTCATATTTGGCTAGCCGATTCTTTGGCATTGCCTCAGAATAAACAACATCACATGCCAACACTTATAAACTTTACAAAAGATTAGACCAAATCTGGGTTCGCATCAATGAGAAAAGCACGGGGCTTCTCTCAACGTGCTATGGGTACTAGTTATCAATTATCGGTTATTTATTACGGGTTATCAATAATCTGGGATTGCACGGTCCTTTGACGATGATGATCTTTTTCATGGTTGACACGTCACGTGACATACGCCGGAAGGCGTTTCCATGGCATAGGGGAAATACTTTCTCTTGAACCAGAGGGCCACATTCACGAGACTGATCAATACGGGCACCTCCATCAACGGTCCGATAACCGCAGCAAAGGCCTGACCAGAGTCTATACCAAAAACCGCCACGGCGACAGCGATGGCCAGCTCAAAATTATTGGAGGCAGCCGTAAAGCTCAGGGTGGTGGATTGCTCGTAAGTCGCGCCCACCTTCATGGAAATGAAGAAAGAGACAAAGAACATGCTTACAAAGTAGATGCACAGGGGGATGGCGATACGCACCACGTCCAGCGGGAGCTGGACGATGTACTCGCCCTTGAGGGAAAACATGACGAGGATGGTAAATAGCAGGGCAAACAGGGTGATCGGGCTGATCTTGGGAATGAATTTCTCCTCGTACCAGATGCGTCCTTTCGTTTTCAGACCAATGAACCGGGTGATCATGCCACCAAGAAAAGGGATACCAAGGTAGATAAAGACGCTCTCAGCGATCTGGCCAATGGATACTTCCACCACAGCGCCTTCTAGCCCCAACCATTGGGGGACCACTGTGATGAAGATGTATGCGTAAATAGAGAAAAAAAAGACCTGAAAGATGGAGTTGAATGCCACCAGGCCGGCACAGTACTCCCGGTCTCCCGCGGCCAGGTCGTTCCAGACGATGACCATGGCAATACAACGGGCCAGACCAATCATGATCAGACCCACCATATATTCATGGTGGCCCGAAAGAAACAGGACGGCCAACAGGAACATCAAAATGGGCCCGATGACCCAGTTCTGAATGAGTGAGAGGCCCAGGACCTTCACGTTTTTGAATGCCTCACCCAATTGCTCATATTTCACTTTGGCAAGAGGCGGATACATCATGAGGATCAAGATCCCCAACACACGGCAATAAACATGGCTACAAATATCCACAGGGTCAGATACCGGTCCAAAAATGAGAGACGCTGAGTCGTCACTTCCGTCATGAGCTACTCCCTCTAAATGATTTAGAAACCCAAAGACCAGGGCAATTTCGCTCTGGAACACAGGGGCATATTTGTTCTACATCTAATGCGCGCCTATCTCCAGCAAGAGATATGTGTATATTAAATTTAATACCCAAAAAACAAAAGGCCAGCCCTAAATCCCAAGGATACGCATATAAATACACGGCCAGTGCATGCGAGTCATGTGCCAGCAACAGCTGTGAAGCCAAAAGTGAGAAGGGGCTTGACATTTCCCGGGAAATACAGATAATTTTCTAGACTAATAAAGCATCGGTTCCAAAAGAGAGAGCGTGGGCCCTGCTGATGCAGGGCTTTCTTTTTGTCTGTCTGGTGCTTGCATGAACCATCAGCCCTGCGGGAAACTGAAAGAGATGCTGAATTCAATGCCAATCCCAAGAGTATCACCTTTTTTGGGGCATCCAATCGTATCACTTCCATGGGAACCAACTTGCTCGCGTCTATCCAGGCGCTTGGCTTTGAAGGGGCCATCTATCCCGTTCACCCCAGAGAAAGACAGGTAAGAAATCTCAAGGCATACAGGAGTGTCCTGGATCTGCCCGAGGTGGCCGATCTGGCCGTGCTCGTGCTCCCCACACATATTGTGTCTCGCACCATGGAAGAATGCGGCCAAAAGGGCATCAAGCACGCCATCATCGTTTCCGGTGGTTTTAAGGAGGTGGGGGGTGAAGGCGTGGACCTGGAACAGCATCTCAAAGAAATTGCAGAAAAATACAGTATTCGCTTTATGGGCCCAAATTGCATCGGCGTGGCCAACCCGCATCACAAGCTGAATACCACTTTCCTACCCCATGAAGGTGCTCCCGGTTACATTGGCATGGTATCTCAGAGCGGGAGCCTTGTCACCCAGATGTTCAATTACCTCTCAAGATATGGCCTCGGCTTCAGCACGGCATTCAGCGTTGGAAATGAGGCCAATATCGACACCGTGGACTGTCTGGAATATTTGGGGGCCTGTCCCTACACAAGGGTTATTGCCCTGTACGTTGAGGCCATAAGGCGCGGCAGAGCCTTCGTGGACAAGGCAAGGTCTATTGTTCCTCACAAGCCCATTGTGGCCCTCTACGTAGGCGGTTCTGAGACAGGGAAGCGTGCCAGTTTTTCTCACACCGGCGCTATGGCAGGACCAGACCTTTTGTATGAGGGTATGTTCCGTCAATCCGGTATCATACGGGCCCAATCCGTCACAGAGCTCTTTGACTTCTGCTGGGCCCTCGGCGGTTTGCCCCCCCCTAAAGGACGCAAGGTGGTGATTCAGACCCATTCAGGGGGGCCCGGGGCCGTAGCAGCTGACGCCTGCGGTCGGGCGGGCCTTGAACTCCCCCCCCTCTCTGCTGAGACGCTGGAGAAACTGGAGGCTTTGCTCCCTCACACGAGTAGCAGAAAAAACCCCGTGGATCTCACCTTTATCAAAGACCCTCTGCAATACTTTACGGACATCCCCAGGGTACTCTGAGGACCAGATCCCTGAGCAGAGCAGCAAACTCATGGATGAGCAGTGTGAATCTGTTGTGCGCCTCATAAATAATTCTGACAAACTTTTTGTAGGTTACACATATCGCAGCCTTGAGGATCCGTTCATACAGGGACTTTTGCAGAGGGGCGTCGCGGTATTTCCAGAGCCGAATCGAGCGGCAGGGGCGCTTCAGGCCCTGCTCCGGTATTCGGACCTGCGGAAAAAACAGGTTTCTGGCACAGTAGAAGTTAAGCAGGAGATCTAGAAAGGACATGGTGGAAATCCTTGCAAAAGGTGATGCCAGCGGAAACCATATGCCGATCCGGTTCAGGCTTCCCTCTGGCCTTGAGATCTTCGGTCTCCCTACCGAGAACTTCTATGGGGGCGCATGGGATCTGGGTCCCACGTGGAATTATGTGGTACTAACGGAATCACCCTTCTTGGTGGACACCGGCAAACACGGTATGGGCAAGACGCTTTTCCATATGATGGCGTCTGTTGGCCTCTCAACTGAAGTGCTTGATTCTATTCTGATCAGCCACGGCCACGAGGATCACGATGGTGGACTCTTTGAGATGGCGCAAAGGACTGGAGCCAAAATTAAGGCCCATGTCACTTATGGTCGCCTCATCCGTAACTATCCGCAGTACGCTCCCCTAGACAGAAGAAAGCGTTTCCCCGCCTCATGCTGGCGCTGCTTTATGCCAGAGTCCTACACCACCCAATACTGTCTCGAGTATCAACGAGAGCGAAGCGAGCTGGAGATTGGAGCGATTGGAGACACCGATCTGGAGATGGGCGACACGGCACACATTTATCATGTGCCGGGTCACAGTCCGGATTCCCTGGCCATCTTGTTGGGGGATGAGGCGATTATTGTGGGAGATACCATACTCCCAGGTATTACCCCCATTCCTTCGAGGGAGGCGTTCTTCAATGATGTAAGCAAGGTATTGGAGCCGGAGTATACCTCTGCCCAATCCATCTACGGGCTCACAGCCTACATCAAGTCTCTCAAGAAACTACGGCGGATTGGAGAAAATTTCCCTGACTTGCTCGTTCTGCCCGCACATCGGCTTTTTTATGGCGGCCAATGGAATGCGCTGAATCTTGTGGCAAGGGTAGATGAATTGATCGAGCATCACATTTTGAGGTGTGCTGACATTCTGAAAATCTTGAACCAAGGCCCAAAAAGCGCCCACGAAATTGCCTTGGAGCATTTCGAAGAGCGTTTGTTGAAGGGGTTTGGGATGCTGTTGGCTGAGAATGAAATCATTACCCATTGTGAGTTACTGGGTGCCAGTAAAGATGTGGGTTTGACAGAAGACGACAGATATATGGCCACTGGCAGCACGAACTTTGAATTTGCCATTCAATCCTTGGAGCCTGACGACCCCCCTGCCTCACGCCAGAGCTGATAACGCCTGACCTTCGCATAAGTACTCACGGCGCGCTCCGCTGTCTCGAAAAACGGAACTCCCGCCTCACAGAACCTTTGAGCAAGTGCAGGGTCGAATCCAGGAATTTTCACCATGAGAAAGGGCTTTTGAGAATCCTTATGGGCCTGGATCACGGCGTCTGTGTATCGTTGGTTTCCCCCAGGAGTCAGCCCTATGCCCGCAATGACCACGGTATCCACCCCGGGATCGGCAGCAACAGTCCTCGCTGCCTGCACATAGATCTCAACATCCAGGTATGCCGTAAGCCCCACATCTACAGGGTTTTGAAGGCTCGTGCCTGTGGGGGGAACAAACTTGGCCATAAGGGACCGGGTCTCTGGTGAAAGTTGAGCCAGCCTGAGTCCGTGGCTTCCACAGGCCTCGGCTGCGGACACGGCCAGTCCACCCGGCCCGGAAATGATCGCCACACGGTCTCCTACCCCAAAAGGGAGTAAGGAGAACCCCATCAAGGCGTCCACCCAAACCTCGAATCCCACCACAGGAACAGCGCCCGTTTGCTGAACCACACCTTTCCATATCTCCCTCGAGCCAGCCAGGGCCCCGGTGTGAGAGGCCGCCGCCCGGCCCCCTTCCTGGGTCAGCCCCACCTTCCACAGAATAACCGGCTTCTCCAGAGAGGCCTTCTTGAGGGCTTTGACGAAAAAGGGACCGTTCTTGATCCCTTCTAAATAAGCTCCGATCACCCATGTATCAGGATCTCTTCCCAGGTAGGTCAGAAAGTCTGCACTCGTCAGGTCACATTCATTTCCCAAACTGACCACCTTGCTGAATCGTAGCCCTTTCTGGGAGGCCAGACGCCCTAAGATATTGGTCAGGGATCCACTGTGGGAGATAATGCCTACGGTTCCGGGTTCCTTGGAAACTTGTGGGAAGAATGAAAGACCTGTCTTGGGGCAGTACAGACCCATGCCATTGGGGCCGATAAGCCGCATGCCTGAAGAACGGGCCACACGAACAAGTTCCTCTTCCAGGGCCCTGCCTTCTGCCGTGCCTGTCTCCTTGTATCCCGCGGTGAAGAGCACGGCCCCTTTCACCCCTTTGCTCGCACACTCCTTGACCACGGGGAGGGCATGATCGTGTGGAACCAGGACGATGGCCAGATCCACAGGCCCGGGGATGGCCGAGATGCTGGGATAGGCCTTGAGCCCATCAATCTCCTCCGCCTTTGGATTGACAGGATAGATGTCTCCAGCAAACCCCTGTTCCAGAAGGGCCACGAGGAACAATTTGCCCATTTTCATTCCTCTGGGTACCCCTACAATGGCCACGGATGTGGCTTCAAACAGCGAATCCAGTTGGGCAATCAGTCCTTGCACATTATTCGTGTCCACACCCATTCCTTTGCCAGCTGCCCCAGATTTATGGGTTCAGGTTTGTTAGAGGCAAATTCTCTTTTTTCGAGAGCTCCGGGTTCCTCTCCTAATCGTAATATTCCTCTATGACCTTTATTATTCTGAAAAAGGCTTCATTGACAGGAACCGGAATATCAAGTGCTTTGCCGAGCTGAATCATTTTTCCTGCAAACATCTCCACCTCCGTCTTCCTCTTGGCCTCAACGTCCTGGAGCATGGAGGGCCTCCCTTCAGGAGACAGTCCAGATAGAACCGAAAACCAGTTGTCCAGGTCTTCCTGGGATAAATGCACGTCCTTCGCTTCCGCAATGGCCATGACTTCCCGCATGGCCGATTCCATGAGCTCTCTGGCCTCTTGCGATGTCTGTAAGACGGCAAAAGGTGCGCGCAGTACGGCCGCGGTCTGATTGGTCCCCACATTGATCATAAACTTCCACCAGAGGATGCGGATCATATCCTCTGGTGTCTCATGGACGAGCCCGGCTCGATCAAAAAGGGATTGTATCTGCGTGACCCGGTCACTTAGCTGATGATTTTCTGCTTCGCCGAAATATAGCTTACCCTGTGTGGAATAGGTGGTCCTGTTTTCTCGCCGAAGTGCATCAATACCGACGGCTACGGCGTACAAGACCTTGTCCATCCCATATACGGCACCAATCTGCTCTTCACTCTCTATCCCGTTCATCCTGCACGCCGATGACGGGCAGGGCGTAATGCTTGTCATTGACGATCAATCCCTGAGCCCTGAGCCGCTCGTAACGTTCCCCTTTGGCGACAACGGATATACAGGTTTTATCCATCTCAAAGAATTTGGCTGCATAAACAGAGCCCATAGCTCCAGCTCCAATGACGGCAATTCTTTCCACAGGCGGCATTACTCCTTTCCTTTATCCCTTCCACGTGCGGGGAATTGGTTAACTACATTTAGGTAATTACCAAAGAGAGGTCAAGGAAAAGTTCCGTCCTTAGAGACCTGGACAAATCGCGCTGAATGATCTCTAATGGGCTGAAAATGAAACCCGCGAGGCTATTTTAGCGATGAGAAGGTTACCAAGATGAAGTCGCTTTTCAAAATCTCTCTGTTTTCGATGCTGCTCCTGTTCTCATGGTCTGGAGTCCAGGCCGCACCCAAGGCGCTCCATCACGACCTGCATGTGAGTCTGTTTCCGAGTCAAAAAAGGATGGCGGGTACCGACAGGATAACTGTCCACCCGAGCCAGGCGTCGAGCCTCTCTTTTCGCCTATCCAAGAGGGTTCGTGTTTCCAAGGTGGAAGTGAACAGCAGGTCCGTCTCCTACGACTTTCAGCACGGGACCCTGCGCATTCCCCTCAACCCTGATCAACGCGAAGATGTGGTGATTGTGTCGATCAGATATGAAGGCATCTTTGATGATCCCATCCCTGAGTTGCCTGTAAACATGGATAATCCCAGTTATGGCGTTACCGGGATCATTTCAAAAAGGGGTTCTTTTTTGCAGTCCGGCTCCGGTTGGTACCCCGAACTGACAGAAGGCCAACCCACTTATAGACTTCGCGTTGATGCGCCTGAGGGCGTTCTTGCCGTCTCGGTGGGCAGGTGTCTGGGCCATAAGACCGAAAAGGGAAGAACCTTTTCCGTCTGGGAAGTGAAACATCCCGTAGAAGGGCTTCCCCTCTCAGCCGCCAGATACGTGGTGCAAGAAAAGGCGGAGGGCCATGCCAAAGCCACCACTTACTTCTTCCCCCGAACCGCGCATCTCGCGGAGGGATACCTCAATGCCACCATCAGATATATAAACCTCTATGAGAACTTGTTCGGACCCTATCCCTTTGATCGCTTTGCGGTTGTAGAGAATTTTTTCCCCACGGGATATGGTTTCCCCTCATATACCCTTCTTGGAAGCAGGGTCATCCGTTTGCCTTTCATCTTGCATACCAGCCTGGGCCACGAAATCGCCCACTGCTGGTGGGGGAACGGAGTTTATGTGGACTATGAGCATGGGAACTGGAGCGAGGGCCTGACCACCTACGTGGCAGACTATCTGTATAAAGAGAGAGCATCGCCCGGGGAGGCGCGAGAGTACAGGCTTCAGATCCTTCGGAACTTTGCCGCCCTGGTCAAACCAGAGAAAGATTTCCCATTGAGGGAGTTCCAGAGTCGCTATGATCCTGCTTCTCAGGCCATTGGATATGGTAAGGGAGCCATGCTGTTCCATATGCTCAGGAAGGAACTTGGCGATGACGTGTTCTGGGGAACCCTCAGAGACATCTTCAGGAACAGGTTGTTTCAGAAGATATCCTGGAAAGATTTTCAAAAGGCCTTTGAAAGCCACTGCCAGTGTTCACTCAAAAGATTTTTCCAGCAGTGGCTCGATCAAAAAGGGGCCCCTCTATTATCTTTGGAACGCATTCATGCCTCCCGTTTGGATAACACTTGGCGGGTGAGGGGGTTTCTCGTTCAAAGAAGCCCTCTCTACTCACTCCAGCTGAATCTCAGCCTTGAGAGCGGGCGAGAAAGGGTGACGAAAAGGATCAAGGTTTCCAACAGGGAGACGCCCTTCCAGTTCGTCTCTCATAGCCGCCCAAAGAGACTCCTTGTAGATCCAGACTTTGACAGCTTCAGGCACCTCTATCCGCAGGAGATTCCACCTTCTATTAATGACATAAAGGCATCTGCCTCCGTGCTCATTGTCATCGCAAAACATAATTGGCCAGGGATTCAAGAAGTGGCCAAGACCCTCACACTCTCTCTTGGTTTAAGGAGATTTCAGATACTGCCTGAAGACCAACTCAAGAAAAGCGCAGTCCGTGAAAATGATCTGGTCATTGTGGGTATTCCTGAAAAAGAGGATCTGCTCTCCGCTCTCCCGCCCCAGGCTTCGTTGGGGAAATCAGGTTTCGAGCTTGAGGGTGAGGCCTTTTCTGATCCCACTGCTGCATTTTTCGGCGTGTTCGCAAATCCCATGCGGAGAGGTCGCGTCATGGCCCTTTTTCTTCCCCTCTCGAGGGCTTACGCGGGGCAGGTGGCCAGGAAAGTCACTCATTACGGAAAATACAGCTATCTCGTCTTCCGTCAGGGGCGGAATGAAGCGAAGGGGATATGGCCCATTTCAGAGTCACCATTGATTTACAAATTGAGGTAGAGAGATGCTCAAGGTAAAAGGGGGTAGCCGTCTCATGAAGTACCTGTTCGAAGCAAACATTGCTTTACTCATCCTTACCAGCAGCGTATGGGCTGGTGAACATTTGGAGGATGTGCGCCTCTTCGAGGTGGCCGAAAACAAGGAAACTTCACTGGTCCAGGCGCTCCCAGAGGTGAGACAGGCAAGAGTCGTCCTTGTGGGTGAATTCCATAACCGTAAGAGTCACCACAATGCCCAATTACTGATCATACGGGCCCTGCACGAGTCAGGAATTTCTTTGGCGATTGGTCTGGAGATGTTCAGGGCCGAGAGCCAGAATGCCCTTGACCGCTGGGTAAGCAGCAGGATAAATGAGAGGGACTTCCAAAAGGTTTACTACGACAACTGGAACTTCCCTTGGCCCCTTTACAGCAACATCTTTGCGTACGCACGAGAGATGGAAATTCCCCTGGTGGGACTCAACGTGTCTCGGGGCATCACCCGGCAGGTGGCACGCGGAGGTTTCCAATCCCTCTCCAAGGAGCAGCGGGCAGCGCTACCCTATGTAACCTGCAGGGTGGACCGTGAATACATGGATTTCATAAAGAAAGCGTATGGGGCACACGCACACGGCAAGCTCAACTTCACGTATTTCTGCGAGGCCCAGTTGGTCTGGGATAAAGTCATGGCTATAAACGCCATGGCCTATTTGGAGGCCCATCCGAAGCGTGCTATGGTTTTGTTGGCAGGAACCGGCCACGCATGGAAAAGGGGCATTCCGGACCAGATCAGCCAGCGTTCCAAACTCCCCTGCACGGTCATTCTCCCCCAAGTTACCGGGCACATTGAGCCGGGCGCTGTCACCGACAAAGACGCGGACTATATTGTCCTGGACTTATCAAATTGAAGCCCTTGAGTAGGTTGTCAACACGGAGGATGACTTAAGATCTCGTGAATTACTGTTCGAACTGCGGCGCCCCGTTGCAACGACGTGTTCCCGCTGGGGACGACCGACCTCGTTATGTCTGTGATGGGTGTCACACCATTCATTATGAGAATCCGAAGATGGTGGTGGGTTGCATTCCGGAATGGGAAGAAAGGCTTCTCCTCTGCCGGCGCGCCATTGAACCCCGTTCTGGTCTGTGGACGATCCCTGCGGGCTTCCTGGAAAATGGAGAGACGCTCATAGAGGGAACGAAGCGGGAGGCCTTTGAAGAAGCGAGGGCAAGGGTTGAAATCTTGGGTCTCTACGCGCTCTTTGATTTAACCCATGTCCACCAGGTTTATCTCATATTCCGCGCCCGCCTCCTTGATGATAACTATATGGCGGGCGAAGAAACGGCAGAAGTCAAACTTTTTGGAGAAAAGGAGATCCCCTGGGATGACATCGCCTTTCCTTCCATAAAAAAGGCGCTAAGACTCTATTTCAAGGACCGCCCTACTGGGGTGTTTCCTTTACACATGGGAACGATCCCCCAAGTAGTACGCACTTTTCGACTGTGCACACCGACCACAAGATATTGATGTTAGGATACCGAACTCCCTTTATTTACCTCTCTGCGCTAGTTCACATCGTAGTAGGTAACCCTGCTCACAATTCAACCCTGCCGGCGGGAGACAAACACCCACAACATCATGGACTGGCTTGATCCTGGACACGAAAGGACGAATCCCGCAAAGTCAGAGACCAAAAAAGTGAGTTCTTATCACTTTTATCACTTATTACTATCACTTAACTCCGAGCTTTGGGCAGGATCCTCCATAAATAGATACATAAGATCGTATTCCAAGTTCCTCTCTTTACCTATATCAACGTTTTGGCAGGCAGAATTGTGTAAAAAAAACGGAAACCAGATTTAAAAGATCCTCAAGCACCTGGTCTTA
>SMTZ1_10006513_pt1 | contig 12557 bp, 14 predicted proteins | sample DeeMarSWOR136_30_FD_25667 | JGI IMG/M metagenome (IMG submission 25667) | reverse complement strand
AATCGATAGTTGTCCGCTTCATTAGTGCCTTCCTTCGTCCACCATCTCACCAACCCCTGTGTTCCTTCTGTAGGGTTACCGAAACTTTGGAAAAATCCATATTCAGGATTTGTGAATTCATGAAAGCGGCCATCCGGACTGTTTATACCTCCTTGTTCTTCCCAGAGATCCCGCCTCTCGTGTAACATTAGCCAGAGATTTATTGAAAGATTAGGTGAGAAAGGACATACAATCTCATTCATAATATCCCAGACTGCTAACATTGAATGACCCCAACAACCACCACCACTTTGCGTGCGTTTGTAGCGCAAGTACACAGACAAGTCACGCTTATTCGGTAGAGCTTTGATAACTGGCGCAGGGATAGCCTTAGTAGTCTTAGCAATTCGGTCGAGTTCCTCGAATACCACACTGTCTGGAACCTTGATGTCATAGATATCATCTAAGGAGTTTTTGAGGTTCTTGGACATTGGAATACCTCCTCCTTTTGCTAAGGTGTGGTAAAATCGGCTCCAGCACTTCTAAATAGGATTCCTGGGACACTGTCTTTCCTTCTTTCACCAAAATCGACATGGACTGATATGCCGAGTCCGTATATTATCTCGCGAGGTGGATCAATAAGCCATGAATTATAGTCGTCGATAGTAGAGTGGTTACCGCTCAGCGAGAGATTGTCAAATGATTTGAATTTCCAGCCTGCGTCGTAGGCATGAACAGCTGTAATCTTGGCGGTACCTTCTGTTTCGTAAAGCACGAAAATCTTAATGAGAGAAGAGCGCTTCCCGTCAAGAATCACAGGAGTAGGGATAGCGAAGTGGAACCACTCCTCTCCGTGGGTATTGAACTTTGCACCGAACCCATATCGTCGTTTCGAGATGAAATAGCCCTCACGTTCCATCTGAACACTTACACCATGAACCCAAAATGCTTGTAATTTAGCCATTTTAATCCTCCTTCTTTATTTTGATTGACTCAAAATCTCACTTATCCTGTTTATATTCGAATTCAAGTTCACATATCCTTCTATTCTGGTATTATATACGAACCTGAGTTCAATTATCCGTCCTTTTAATTGGGCGTTTTTTGTCGTTTTCTTCAATCACCTCCCATTGACAACGGATCTATTATATTATCTTCTTTATAACTTATAAACTTTTCGTCTTTTGAAGTAATCCGTGGATGCATCTCTTCACAGTATGATTCAACCCCATTCCCAGTTCAAAGGTTCCCTCATGATTACATGAGCAGATTTCAATGACAGTGCCTCTAATCATCCATTATTGTCAAAATTGTGGACAATGTGCCTCGTATAACGTTTTTCTGTGATTAATCTGTAAATGCACATACTGTAAGGTGCTTTCCAGACTTCTGTGTCCCAGTTGTTCCTTAACCTCAATGATAGATGCCCCATGAGCAATCATATTGGTGGCCAGAGTATGTCTCAACACATGAGGAGTAACATTCTTTTTGATCCCTGCCAGTCTCCCATACTTTTTGACAAGAGTATAGACCTGATTTCTGGAGATTCTTCTCCCTCTTCGTGATAGGAACACTGCTTGCTTATCAGAGTCTTGTAAGGACTCAAAGTACTCCTCAAAGGCCCTAACACACTTTTCTGATATAACAACTTTTCGGTCACAGTACGTTTTTGTATCCCTCACAATGATTTCTTGATCCTCCAAATGGAGATCGTCAGAATCGAGATTACATAATTCACTGACTCTCATGCCACTGTACAGCAACGTCATAACAATAGCTCGATCTCGCAGATTGGGAACCACTCTCACCAGATCCTGAGCTTCTTCCACCGTTAGGAAACTGGGCTGTCTTTTATGGCTTTTGGGCGGTGTTAACTTGATTTTCTTCCTCAGAAACTGGAAGTAATGGTTTAATGCGTATATGATGTTAGCAATGGTGGAATTGGCATAGCCCTGCTCCTGTAAATGCTTATAGTATTCCGTGGCTTCAGCTTCGTTAGGATCATCAGTGTTAACCCATCTCACAAATTTTCTCACCGAATAGAAGTAGTTTCTGGCAACTCTGGGAGAAATCCCTTTCTGGGTTATCAGATAGGTCTCAAAAGCTCCTAACCCAGGAAAATCAGGTTGTCGCTTGATATTCAGCTTCAAAGCTGTTTGTCTATCTATCCTTTCGATCTCAAAGAGATCACTTCCCTTATATACCCTCTCACCAATTACTGCATTGGTGGAGGTGATTTCTTTGCATCGCATCGTAATCACCTTCACTCCCAGCGGAGGTCTAGTTTCCAGCTTAGCCTCTGCTGGGTTAGTGAATTCTATTTTTTATCCAATTGGTAGCTTGAACTACCTACATTGGTTTTAAATCTGTCCTATATAAACATAATCCGAGAGAGCACTGGAAAAGTATTAAGAAATTCCATTTAAAAAAGAAAAAATATATAAAAAAATAAATACTCCTACCAAAGTAGGAGCTTTAACCTAATAGTTCGGAACGTGCTTCCTATACAGATCTCCATACATTCCTTTAGCCACATGGACATATCGCAACGTACTTTTGATGTCTCTGTGCCCTAAGTGCTGTTGTACCACCACTACATCACAATCACCTGCAATCAGATTCGTAGCTGCTGTATGCCGTAACGTATGAGGGCCAACCTTTGTCTTCACTTCACCATTTTCTTTGTATGTTCTCAGATCCGCCATTATAGCATACTTCTTCACCAATCGATTCACCTGATTCCTTGAGATTCTCCTCTTCTTCCGGGAAAGAAATAAAGGCTTCTCAGTATCGCCTCTGGTCTCTAAGTAACGTTCTATCGCATTAATACACTTCTCCGTAACTACCACTGTCCTATCTATTCTATTCTTGGTGTTCCTCACTGCAATAGTGAATTCCTCAAAGTCAATGTCTTCCTTGTCCAAATTACAAACTTCGCTCACTCGTAATCCGCCATACAGCATCACAAGCACCATAGCGTAATCCCTGTAGTTGTCGATCTTGTACACCAGACTCTTAGCTTCCATGAATGTCAAGAAATCCACCTGCTTCACTCGCTGCTTCGGGGGTTTCAGATCTAACTCTTTACCAATGAAGCTATAGTAATGCTTCAGTGCATGCAAGATATTCCCAATCGTAGAAGCCTTCTTTCCCTCTTTCAACAGTGCGTCGTAGTATTTCACCGCATGCTTCTTCTCAGGGTTCAACGTATCCGCCCACTTCACAAACCTTCTTACAGAGTAGCAATAGTTCCTTACTACTCCTTCAGATATCCTCTTCTCAACTCTCAAATACAGAGAGAAATCCTCTAATATATCGTCTAATGCCGAAATCATGTTATCACCCTTGTTGCATCGTTTCGACAATCAACCTTGCAGAAATAGTAAACAAGTACCAGACTTGTTCCATTCCAACCTCTCAGAACCTTCAGAAAATAAGCAATTTTTACCCTTTGTTCACCGAATAACACCGTAATGTGCTTTGAATCACCAACTTCTAACCTCGTCCCCCAATTGAACAAAACCTTCAAAATTGAACTATTATGAGAATTCATGAGTAAAAACCAATGAAGTGTTACACGTGTAACAATTGACAATAGATGGACACCTCATGACAGTATTTCTACACATTTTTGCATCATTCTGTTGCGATTATGACAGCACTGTGTGACAGCCTGCATTCTTGGATAATTATCCCCAACTCTTTTTCTTGTACCTGGACGCTTTGAGTTCGTCCCACTTCATAGCACGCATGAATGCACATCTAGGAGTCTTTCTATAAAGGGTTTTATGCTCCCAGAATATGTCCACTAAACACCCTCCACCACACATGTACCGTATAGGACAGTCTTTGCATTCAGGTATTTGTGAAACAGATAGCCTTCGTATCTTTTTGAGAACAGGAGACTCTTTCCATATTTCTTCAAGAGGTTTCTCTCTTATATTCCCTGCTAAAAATTCAGGGTACATCAGCCCTGCACAGGGGTATACACCACCATCAGCTCCTACAGAGAGCATTCGATGACCTGCACTGCACAAATCCCTTTTTACCATCCTGGTTACACCAGGTTTCAAACTTTCATCAAACCCGATGTATGAAGAATCAGGATCTAATTCTTTTATCTGTCTGTAGGTTTGTATGAGTTCATCTGTGGTAGGGTTGATATCCTCTAAAGAGTCAAGGGATCTTCCGCCCATTTTTAAAAGTTCAAAAGACACTGGAGCGATTCCTTCTTTTTTAACAAATTCTATAGTCTCTCTCATTTTGTGTTTATTGGTTTTCAAGAGTGTCATTCTCACAATGACGTCCACTCCCAATCTCTTCAACCTTCTCAGTGCTGTAACAGCTTTTGTGAATACACCCTTACCCCTAATGGTATCATTGGACTCTTCATCTGGTCCTTCTAGGCTTATCTGCACCTTCACATGTGAGTCAGCCAATATATGAGCTTTCTCATCATTTATGAGGGTTCCATTTGTGATCACAGATATTCTCTCGCCAAAGTAGTGTGAAGCTGCCTCAACTATTTCAACAATATCATCCCTGCAGAAAGGTTCTCCTCCCGAGATGATCAGAGTACATTCTTTGAAGTGGGAAGCTTCCTTTATGAGATCAGTGATCTCTTCTGTTGTCAATTCATTTTTGAGAGGAGATCCAAAAAAGCTGTGACAGTGGCGGCATTTTAAATTGCACTTATTGGTGATATTGAGCCACAGCTGCTCCAAGTTATCTGGTTCTCTTGGTAAAAATTCTCTTTTTATGGGCTCTTTGAAAGCAAATTTCTTACTCTCAAGGTAGTTGAAAAAATTAACCATATCAGAAAGGTTTTCTTCAGGGTCCTCTCCCAAATTGCGGGATAGTTCTTCTGTGATCTCTCTGATGGTTTTTGCCCCATCACACAAATCCATAACAGTTTTGGCTTCCGCATTGACACTGATGCAATTGGGAAGCTCAGGAGCTAATATGAGATACATTTTTCCTTCTTTCTCTTCACATAACCTCTCTTCAGGAATGTATGGTACATCGTCTGGTTGGAACGGCATTTTTATCACTTCTTTTCTCTCATGACAGCGTGCACCTGTTCATACTCTGGTTACCATGCGAGTGTGACTTTGAATGGGTCGGCTACCTTTTCAAGGGATTGTATAAATACCTATGCGTTGAAGACACAAAGGGAAGAACATGTACGCTTGTGAGGAAAGTATGGGATAGGTCAAGAGAAAGGTTTTTATATGACAGAGGCGAAGACATAAAGAGGTGAAGAAAATGAGACTAGAGATAGAGGAACTTGAAGAAGTTTCCCCAAAGCATCCATACTGCTGGTATGACCCGAGACCCATGTAAGGGAGTGGTGAAGAATCCAGCAATTCCTTTTTTTCTTTTTTATGCAAACTACCTCTTTTGAGGAAAGGATTGAGGGATTAATAGAATAGTGAGTACCTTCCCGCATTTTTGACCCTTTACTTTAATAAACGCAGTTAAAGGCGATGTTTAAAGAAGTGTCCTTTTGGGTATCGTCTGTTACACGTGTAACATTGGCTAATTTTTTTACTTTTTGATTTGTGGATGTTCAGGAGCCCTTGTGCGTACTTCTTGCCCTCTTGTACCGAAAGTCGCATTTTCCACCCCATATCCAAAGTCAAAAGTGTTATCACCCTCCACGAAGGTGAAACCCCAGTCCACAGGGTATTGACGTATTTGTGATCGTGCCCTTTCATGGTGTCCTCCTCTTTACTCTTTCATTTCTTCGTCTGCATTTCGGAACGCACCATTCTTGAAGCACCATTCTTTGTAGGGGCAACTCTTGCACCCTCTGGTAGCTATTTTAAAGAGAACATCTGTTATTTTCATGTGATCCACCCTAAAAATCCTCGCAGCAATACTCCCACTGTTAACGCAGTTATCAGCATTACTGCAACAGCTTTTGCTGTATCCTTCACTCCTAATTCTCGTAACAAAACGGCAAAGGTTGCAATGCACGGGAAATACAACGTTAAAACAGTACAAGCCACCACTAACTGCTGTGGAAGCAAATTCAAGGGTTCTAACATGCCCACAGCCACATCCTTCCGTAAAAATCCGATCATTAAAGCAACGATAGCATCTCTTGGTAATCCTAATAATTTCTCAAGGACAGGAGCAAAAAAATTGGCCAAAAAATCGATGATTCCCAAAATATACAATACATTTACGATGAAAACGCCAGCCAACACAAAAGGAATGGCTTCCATGATGAATCCCCTGATTCTCATCCACGTTTTCTTGAGTAGCACCTGGATATTGGGTATGTGGTAGTCCGGTATCTCCAAAAAGAGTTCAGGGCTCTCTCCCTTCAATATTCTGTTCAGGAGTAGCCCAACGATGACATACACCGTGATCAACGTCCCATACACCATTGCCAAGTATATACTCCCGTACCTTCCCACCAATCCAATAATGACTGCATTTTGAGCCATACACGGAACGGTGACAGCCATCAAAGTTACTGCAATGAACCGCTCTCTTTTTGTCTCTAATATCCTGGTGGACAGCACTCCAGGAACGTTACACCCCAATCCGAGAATCATACAAATAATAGAAGAGCCGTGAAGGCCCACCTTGTGCATAACATTATCCACCAACACGGCCAATCGGGGTAAATACCCCACATCTTCTAAAACACCTAATACCACGTAAAAGGAAAACACATACGGTAATACCATGGCAAAGGGAACGAATAATCCAGTAGTGAGCAACCCAAACGATTCTACAAAATCTGGTGTAGTCCCTATTAACAAATCGTGGATAACTCCTGCAGGAAACACTTGTTCCACTGCCTGTGTTATTACTGGCCCATAGTAATTCTCAAATAACGGTTCAATTACTGAAATCAATCCCTCACCCATCAACCTTACCACGGTAAAGGATATATACACAACGAGTAAAGCAATAAGAATGCCAGTCACTGGTTTTACGGAAGCATCTTCCACTTTTTCCAGAAAAGAGGGGTGTTTATGTTGAATTTTCTGCACTTTTTGAGTTATTTCTCCTATATATCTCCATTTTTCATCATCTGAAAGCTTTTCAAAAGAACCAAAACTCTTAGATTCAGAAATTGTATCCACTAATTGTTTTATCCCTTCTCCTGTCACTGCCACTGTGGGTACTACAGGAATGTGCAGTAGTTCAGATAGGGTTTCTGTATCAATGGTGATCCCTTTTCTGCAGGCTGCATCCCACATGTTCAAGACTAAAACGACAGGAATGTTATACTCCAGAATCTGTAGTAACAAATACAGGTTCCGCTCCAACGCTGTGGCATCCACAATGTCAACGATCACATCTGGATTCTCAGTAACTAACATGTCTTTTGCCACTTCTTCCGCCTTTGATGTCGGCTGCAGTGAATAGGTACCAGGAACATCTATGATTTCTGCCTTTTCCCCTTTTATGCGGGCATTTCCTTTGGTGAATTCCACTGTCGTCCCGGGATAGTTGGAGGATACCACATTCACTCCGGTTAGTCTCGAGAAAACGACACTCTTTCCCACGTTGGGATTTCCCATTAACAATATCTTCACTCTTCCACCTCGACCCATATTCTCCGGCACATGCCCCTCCCCACAGCAACTTGTTTTCCATCCACCTCTACCACCACAGGGCCTCTAAAAGGCTGCGATGCTACTCTGCTAATCTCTTTGTTGGGACGAATTCCCAAACACGCTAAATGTCTTTTCAATCCGTGACCACCCTCAATTCTGCACACTCTCCCGTGTGTATTCTTCATATTGTCTAGAGAAATTTCAGTCTTCATGGGATCACCTCAAATGTTAGGCTACCCTAATTTTAGTAATTAGGTGTATAAATTTCTTTCCCTAAAATTTTTAGGATTTTCTTACAAATCCGAATTCAGTCTTGCTCGCATGCAAGGTGTTGCCCTGTTTTGCAGTACTCCTTGAAGTGGGTTAACCATTTGGGGTACATGGGAGCATTTTTTACAAATTTAACAAATCTTGAGAACTGTTCAATTGTTTTGGGGTTCAAATGGTGTTCTAATTCGCATGCATCCTTTTCAGCAATGTCAGTGGGAACTAAAATGATCTCCAAAAAGGTGGTGAAGGTATCGTGTCTGTGCTTTACAGCTTGTGCTATTACTTTTCCTTCTTCAGTGAGGTTGACACCACTGTATTTTTCGTAAAAGACCAGGTTCTTCTTGGCTAATTTTTGCATCATTTCAGTAACGCTGGGTGGGGTGATGTGTAACTCGGAAGCAATATCTTTTATTCGTGCGTATCCTTTTCTTTCTGTGATATTTAATATAGCTTCGAGGTAGTCTTCTGTCTTTCTCGTGAGCATTTTCATGAAATCACCTCAATGTTAGGATAACCTAACTTTTGATACTTAAATAGGTTTGCATCACATTTGTTGTTTTGGTGGTGTCTTCCTTTGTTACACGTGTAACAATTAATTTCTTTTTTATCATCCAATATGATTTTGCAATATTAAAAGGAATTTTAAATGTATGATGTCAAAATTATTGGCAAGCCGTAGGTAGTCACTCTCATGATTCATGGCTTCTTAGAATGGACATGATATATCTATGTTAATAAGTTACTGTCGGCAGTAGAAGAGTGTTACTGCTTGAATGAATCCTTCTATGATTTGGCTAATTCTCATGTAGTAGATGAGGGAGAATAAATTTCTGGTTATTTCTGATGAGAGTATACTGGTGAAAACCAATAACTGATTGCTTATTTCCATAACAAAGGAGGTAGTAGGAAGCAAGGAAAACAATGACTTTACTGTTGATTCATAATCTGAAGAAACCAAAAAACAGTGACTCGTATAGTTTTGATACCCTTCGGGGTAAAATCCTGTATGAATAGTACAGTGGTCTTGTATTGTCTCCATCCATTTCATGTAAGTCTCGTACCGTACTCTGATCTTTTTTAGTAGGGGGGGGTCACTTTCTGTCTCATGTTGTATTTGAAGATATGAAACAACTTCCATTCATCTTCTTGCCAGGTTAAAGGGGCTACCTTCCGGCTTTTGTATTCAATTCGTGCAGGAGTACCTTGTGCTATCTGCTGACACACCTTTTTGAGGCTCTCATCCCATGTGGTATGTGCTGGTTTAGGAGTGTAAGAACAGTATCTTATTCCCTGGTATACTACATTGTGAAAGCCTACCAATTGTGAGAAATCCAATGGATTATTGGTGATCACCATAGTATTCCAGTCCCCAAAGGCTACAGCATGATACAGAACATGAGGGAACCCTTTCAATCCTTTGAAGACCATCCAAGGATCAGAAAAATTCATTAAATACACGTATTCTTTATAGTTGGCGTGAGGATTCACCCGAAGGTGAGGGCCAACCAAAATATTTCTGGCATACATTTCTTTTAGGTACTTAGATACTGTATTCCTGGATAATTCAGTGGTTGCTGCTATTTCATTAAGAGACATAGTAGGAAACTCATAGATCTGTTCAAATATCTTGAAATAGTTTTTCATTCTTGTTTTTTTGGAGATTTTGCCCATTTAATCACCCAAAGTGAAGAGATTCTCTCGTGTCACTTTCCAGAATGTACCTCCAGAATGGCAAAGTGAATGCAATTTCCTTTGTTATTAAATACTGCTTCAACTACTGCTACCAGATTATGGGGTTCATCCAGAGTAAACCCTTCTTTATGGTAGCGATGCTCAAAATTACAGTGTAACTTGACTGGACAATCCACAAGTAAAACACCACCCACGTAGTACAAATTGTCCTCCACAATACTCTTTACATCTACCAAGTTAGTAGTATGTAGTGGCCCCCTACAAACGGGACAGATGCATGTCACATCGGTCTTTTGGTGTAACAGTGGATCTTCAATCTCTTCGTGCGTGAAATGATCCTTTGGGGTTGACATGTTCTCACCTCCTGGTTGCCCATCTTCCATCCCTGCTGGGGTGTCCTACCACAAGGTTTTTAAGGTACACATTTAAGCATTTCCATGACAAAAATTAATAAATCGCATATTCACCTCACTTTGTCTCATATTCTTAACGATGATCCCGATATAGCACTGGATGATATACGTGCGAAAGTTCCAGAGATTAAGTCGCGTATAATTATGCAGGATACGTTGGTGTATATGGAGGAACAGCAGATTTTGATGAATCCGCGCCTTTTGATTCGGAACTGTGAGGGGTATACGAATTATTACATGATAGCTCGGGTGAAGAGCTGGGATGATTTGTACAGGAATGTTATTTGCAGGAATTATGAATTCATTGATAGTGCATTGTACATTCGTTCATGGGAGGGAAATCGGTTAGCATATTTAAAATATCATAATGAGCTGCAGAAAGAGGTGGATGATGTACTGGAGGAAGGTCCGCTGGAGTACTATGAGGTAATCTACCCCCAGTGTATTACAGATGAGAAGATTGAGAATATAGGGGAACCAGACGAAAAATCAAAAATACCTGCAGATAAGCTGGATAAGAGATTTGATTGGGATTACGATACGAAACAGGTGTTTGAGTGGTTGAGTATTAATTATCGATTGAATTTGACAAGAATTGGGAAGTTGCTTGATATATCGAGGACGACAGCAAAACGGAAGAAAGATTTGGTTAAAGAATTTGTTCATGTGCATTATCCAACGTATATTCAATCGCTTTATAGTTATACAGGTGTTCTCTCTTCCTTTCATACTGAATATCCTGAATTTGTGAAGGGTATTTTTCGAAATTTGAGTGCTACAAGCTATCTTCTTGGTAATCAGAAGCAGACATTATGTCATATTAACACGACCCTTCCTGGTTATGTGATCCGAGTATTTGAGAAACTTGAAGCGAAAGCTATAATTGAGGATTTAAATGTTGAAATACCTGTAAAAAACTGGAATCGAATTCAAGAGGAATATAAGTTAGGGAGAATCCCAGAGAAACTTTTCTGGATGTTCAAAAGAAAGAAAAGGAAAAGAATAGAATTACCAGGGAGTTCCTTTACCTGAATCTCCATCACTAGGAGGTCCATCTGGAGTAATGAAATCTCCAAGTGGCTGGAATGGCCAAGGTTTTAGAATCGTGTTCATGGTTGTCACCTGTTCTAAGTTTTCTTGTCCTGTAATAAGCAAATGGATTGAAAAAAATTGCTTATAAAATGAAAAATATTTGTACAGATTAATCAAGCTATGCAGTCCTTGAGTATCAGTTTTGTTACACGTGTAACAGGCCACAGGTTAATAAGAGGAATTGAAAAGTTAGGTGACTGGACCTTCAGAAGAGTTGGCAATCCTACTTCCCACTTCCTAATCTAGAATTCATTCGTATCACCTCATCAGTAATGGATACCTTTATATAACCTGTAAATTTATAAAGTTTTCGATTTAGATTTAAACCAGATTCCCAAAGCAATCAACGACTGTTTCAGTATATTAAAAGTGTAACAATTTATTGTCCTCTTGATTAGCCTCCTCTTTATTGAAGAGAGTAGAACAGACAAATGGTAGACATCTTTGAAGCCAATCTAGACTAACCACATTCAAAAATAACCAAATACTCCACATAAAATATATCTGTATAAGGAAGGAAGCTTACAGTAACATCCTCACCAGACGGTAATACAAACAAAGCCATTGATTTCAACATCCACATTGCCAAATCCTTGATCTCTGTAGTAAACCCCGAGGATACTCCCTCCCTTTAAATTGGAGAAATAAACATAAGACTTGGACCCGTACAGTGCATCTACACCCTGGTGATATCTGATAATCCTGCAAGGGGGAGGCTCACCATCTGTTACAGAAAAGATATAGACAGACCCCTCATGAAACTCTACACGGTACAAAGAAGAATTCAAAAAATTCGTTACATCCACAGGACTCTTCTCATCTATGTACACGTATGAAAACCCATATTTCTCAAGGATATCCTTTGCAAATTCAGAATCTGGCATAGTCCTTAAGGTCATGCTATCTGTGAACCGTTCAGGAAGGTGCAACCTGCTCATAGCATTATCTCCCTGGTAGTACAAGTGAAAGGGAAGAAAGATTCTCCTGGCAGCAACTGCTGGAATCCAGGTAGAAGAATCCCCATACGTGGTAAAATTACAAAAAGATGTTCCTGTAGCAGTGTTCTCTGATATCCATTGGTAAGCAGATAAAGCATCATAATCCACAGTGGGAGATGATGAAGGAAGTATGACAAAAGGATCTGTCACGTGGACAACGACAGAAAATAAAAGTAACCCTGATATAAAGAATTTGATCTGGGCAAGCGTTTTTAACTGAACCAGAAAAAGGCCTGACAACAACGATAGGGGAATACATACCAACCTAAAGATGAGGACAGAATCCAACACATACCAGAAAGGAAGTATCCTACCCAGTAAAACGGGCACAAAAAGAGGGATAGACAACAATCCCAGATACATGTACGGATTTTTAGCTAATGAGGCAACTGTTAGCGAACGGATTTTACTCATCGAGAATAACTGCAAGAGAGCAAAAATGAGCAGAAGTGGTCCCACAGAGAACAAAACGATCCACAACTCCCCAAGGGTAGTAATTGAATTGTGCTGGAACCATTCTTGAATAAAATGCA
>SMTZ1_10005663_pt1 | contig 12557 bp, 8 predicted proteins | sample DeeMarSWOR136_30_FD_25667 | JGI IMG/M metagenome (IMG submission 25667) | reverse complement strand
GAATGCTTAGAACGAAGAGTAAGATAACAGTGAATAGGAGTGCAAACCATTGCTCCGCCAGAGCGAAGGCTACTGATGAGAAGATATTAGTGAGAAAGGGATAGAAGAACACTCGGTAAATGAAGACATCGGAGAATACAGAGAAAGCAAACAAGACTCCCGAAATTAGAGCCAGAAAATAGAAGACGGTCTTACTGCGTTGGGAGCCAACTCGTCGCTCCATAGCCGCCCGCACTATTACCCACTCCTTTCTTCCCTAGCATCTTAGAATTCTTTTTCGACGATGGACGTTGTAATATTTTCTAAACCCTGGATTTTTCCAATCTGATTCACAGTGAGTTCATAAAGGGCCTCCAGGTTTGGTAGATCGAAGCGAGCGATGACATCGTAATCGCCTGTGGTAACAGCAATACTGGTAGCCGTCTCAAGCTCGCGTAGGGCTTTAACCACCTTATCGATATGTCCCATGAACACCTTACACATGACAAATGCGGAAACTGTCATCTCTTTCACCATCAGTTTTTCTTGTTACTGCCTTCACCTATCTTGCTGTGATTAAAGCCTTTCTTCTTCATTGCTTACCGCAAGCTACTAAAAACCCCAAAATCCGCGTGAATCAGAACCACGATGACGATTCAAATCACCGAGTTATTGATCGTTCGTAGCTTTACATTAGTATTACTCGAACGGACCTTTGTACAAGGTTGCCCAAGATTGGCTTCCTTCAACACGCTAGACGCTGAGAAGATGTTCGGTTTCAGCTTCCAATCGTAAGCAGGTTGCGATGAAATCATCGAGAGCGAAACGTTCGCTGCCTACACAATGCCGGACCTTAACTCGAGCTGAATGGATTGCTAAAAGCAGTGATTCCCGTAGGGCTAACTCCACAGGCATACCTGCTGAGATGAATTGAGGGATTTGCTCCAACAATCCCTTTGCCAAAGGTAATGCGGGTCCTCGCGCCTGTGAAGCAACGCGTTGCATAGCTGAAGTGATCAACCACTGATGTTCGTTCATTCTGCCGATACTCCTCACTCTCACCCCTTCAGAGGTTTCTACTTAAACCACACACTTAGTGCCGTCTCCTTCCTTAAAATCATAATCACTCTGAAATGTTCAGGAATTCGGACAAATTCCTGAACCCTGTTCATATCCACTGTTCCTAGGAGAATGAATGAGAGGCGCTAGAAGTCACTGGGAGCGACCCATGCAAACCACTAAACATCGATACTGACTTGGGGCGAATCTGTTAAGGTGTTCATTTTCTGACTAGCTTTTCTGAACAATTTAGTAATACTACTCCTTGAGGCAATGAGAGGAATTGCTGAGTTGCTTGGTTGGTATGATACGCGTTACGAGTATGTTTCGTACCTAAAGGGCAAGTCGTTCACTGAATCCTTGCTAGATGAGAGGCGATTGAACCTTCTCTATGTTGGGAGGTCTGTTAGAGGTTAGGTTGTGACACAGATTAGTTGAGTAAGTTTTGCACCCACAGTTGATCTCGCTAGCGTCACGAATAGAAATCCTTAAAAAAACTTCAAATGCCGCCCAAAATCGTCATTAGCTTGAATGAAGTGTATGAAGTGAATCAAAGGTCCACTGGTGAATTACAGCAAATTCTGCATCAATGTGATTTCGCGTCCTTGCCGACTAGAGGAGATGGCACCAAAGTAGCCGTTCGTAATCATGATCATCAGGGTGTCGTTTTCTGCAATCTACTTGTTTATCGGGAATTCAACGGAGCCGGTGAGGCGCTCCAAAAGGAGGTTACCGCCCTCGCTGAAACGCTCTCCCATCTTCAAACCACTCTCCCCACAAATCCTCAGTCCCTTCACTCCACCTTTCAAAGCCATGCTATCAGTCTCTTCGGTAAAAAGGCACACTTACTCGTCACCCCAACTGGCCACATAGTACACTGTCAAATAGCAGCTCTCATCATCAATCACTCAAATGACTTCGTCCCGTCAATCACCGACCGGGCATCGGCATCACCAGCCCACATCATTCATCATAGCCAACTCGAAGATTTTCTCACACAACATATGCCTATGCACCTATCTCAACACTCCAATTTCTCCTCCGATATCCACCATCTACGGACCTCATATCAAATGCTTGGACTGACATTTCTTCTGATTCCCATCATAATCGGCCTCACAGGCATCGGTATTAGTCTAGGAGTGTTACCATTGGCCCTTCTTACAAGTCTGTTCGGAGTTCTTGGATGCGTATTTCTTCTTCGCAAAGCTCACGGCGCTTTCACCCAATTCCAACTACACAATTCTATTCCCATTCAAACCGTTCAACTCCCAACCCCCCGGGCTGCTCAGCCCATTCACCGTTATCAGACAACAAGGGTGAATTGATGCAAATCACTCCAGACCTCTTCGTATTGGGATTGCTCTTCGAAGCCTTGATTTGCATCCCAATTTTTCTGATTGCTAGCCTCTTCATCATGAAGCTTATTGACCTCATTAGCAGCAAATTGGCTACCTTCATTCGTTACCTAGCATTTCCCGGAGTCGTCTTACACGAAGTCTGTCATTCCCTGCTTTGCCGGATAACAGGAGTTCCCATCGTGGAACATCGACTCTTCTTAGGGAAACAGGAAGGTATCGCCAGAGGCCTCATCATTGATGCCAAAAAAATCAAAACCTTCACGAGCGGGTTTTTAGTCGCCTTTGCGCCTCTCCTCATCCTCGCACTCGCCTTGTACCTTCTCATCGCCTTCTGGCAAGTCCTACCCATGCATCAAGGCCTTGCCTTGTATTTTGCGTTTTGTTTCTTCATCGGTCTCTCACCAAGCAAAGCCGATGTCCAACTAGTAGTGTCTGTAGCTAAGGATCGTCCCAGCCAAACACTCCTTGAACTAGGATTGCTATCATTTCCTCTTGCCACAGGCTTCGCCTACCTTGTCTATTCAGCTCTTATAGAAACGCCCTTCTCTTTCTTGATATTTTCAGGAGCGATCCTCGGTGGAGGCGTAGTATCCCTACTCCTTTGGCAGTTTCTCAATCCGCACCGAAATTCATAAAAAGAAACCAAAAACCCCGCTCCGCCATCCATGCAGTAGGGAACCAAAGTTATGCATTATCTTCAGAATCAAATACATAAGACTGCCATTCTCTGGCTCTTCATAGCCTTGACACTCACTGTTCTTCCCTCTACGCTTACTCCTATTTCCACTACTAACACATTGCCCTCTTCTCTAAATGGCTCCCCTATGGGTAGCTTTGAGGTCCCGTCTTCTGGACTACAGACTTTTCATCCACTTTCCACTCATGCGGAAATTCAGTCTAGCGAAATACCTGTTCCAAATGGATTGCCATCCAATTTTGCTTTGGGCAATCTACTCGTTCTATATGGTGATTATGTCAATGAATCAGGTCAGGAATCTATTGATATCTGGACTGCCCATTTTAAGGCCCTCGGCTTTAATACCTCGACTAATCACATCAATAGTTTCACCCAATCATCAGAATTTGATTTGATTGTGGTCACACCTAGTGTGGGCACAAGTGATGAATCCTTTGGGGTATCACTGGGTTCCGCTAACATAATCGGGAATTCCCCACAACCTATTCTGCTTCTCGGATATGCTCATGAGGTCTTGGACCGGCTCCAAAACTTTCACCCTGGCACAGACTTCATCCCTTGTATAGAACGGTACATCTGGCCTCCTGATGCAGAGCTGCAAATTTTTTCACTTCCCCATAGGGTTCCCTTTACTAACGGCAGGTTCAGTCTCTATTCTGAACCAGTCAGTTATGATGCCTATCGTCTCTCAAGCCTGCCCACTAAGGTCGAAGTTTTAGGTACTAATTATGATGGCTCTGGAGCACAGCTTCTTTGGTTTCGAGCTCACTTGGATAATCCCCACATCTATTATTGGGGAATTGATCAAGCTAGCAAGCTCAATACACAAGGATGGCAGTTTTGTGAAAATCTCATACATTGGCTCATTCGACCAACCCTCCAACAACGATTGGGCGAAACACTAGCGACATGGCAGCTCCAAATGGGTGTGAGCGGTGATTATTGGGAGACCCAAGGCGCAGGCGGCTTTGGCTACCCATTAGAACCATCTCTCCGACTATCGTATTACATAGTAGATGTGGTAACCAAAACCGGATTATCTCTGAATCTATCAACCTTCGGGGCGTGGTTACAAAGTCGATATAACATAACTCAGGGGTGTTTCGAGGATTTAGCAAGCACGCAACTCCATGATCGTTGCATCACCACGGCGATGAGTGTACTCATGGCTGATGAGCTTGAAATACTCACTCAGTTAAATCAAACCACCATCAGTGCCTATCTAGCAGGCTGCCAAGATCTACTCTCTGGTGGCTTCTTTACAGAATATGGATTCACACACACCAGCTTAACAGCAACTAGGTTTGCCCTCGAAGCCCTTGCAGTGCTGGATCAATTACAAGCAGTTGATGTACCTTCCGCTGTTAGTTATATCGCCAATTGTCAAGAACTGAATCCTTTGCATCCGGAGTTTGGCGGATTCTACTCCTCAGATGCTGGAGGCATTAGCGCTAGCCTCGTTGAGGCTTCTCATGCTCTCCACGCTCTGAACGTGGTCTCTGAATTGAGTGCAATAAACCAATCAGCACTCCTTACCTTTATCACATTCTGCGAGGATCCTGCTGGGGGCTCCATCTTCGATACGAAATACACCTTGGACTCCGGTGAATGGGTACTCGGCACCGCCTGTGCACTCCAGCTCCTCACAATAATAGATGCACAGACTCTATACGACACAAATGCGAGTAGAGCCTATATCGTGGGAAACCAGTATCCTAATGGCGGTTGGGGTCGAGGCGACTATCTGCATGATTTCCATAACTCGCCAGATGAAACTTGGTATAGTGCTTGTGCGCTAGGGCTAACCGGCGGATTGGAAGCCACTGAATCGAACCTCATCCAATACCTGACTAGCTGTCTTACAGAATGGGGTGGGGCAACGGAACCAACCATCTTCGGTGATTTCCTCACCAGTGTAGAAATCATCATAGCACTAGCCAAGGTCGATGCCCTACAGACTATGAATAACACAGCGTTTCTAAGTTTTCTTGAAAATTGTTGGTCCCCAAGTCGGACCTCCTTTGTTGCCCATCAACTCCCATCCGGCGTTAGTACGGATACAGACTCACCAACCCCCGACCGCGTCACACTAGAAACCTGCACCTTTGGACCCCTTTACCATTATATGTACAGCCAACTGATTCCTGTCCTCAACCTCACCACTACTCCTTGGACTACGCGGACAAGTCAATTACGCCAAGAAATTGTTAACTGTCAAAGCAGTGCACCTGGATACCATGGAATGCTTGGACTCCATCATCTCTACGTTGGACATGAAAGCGATTGGACCTTCCGGTTCGATACTACCTGCTGGAACCTCCTCGCCCACCAATCGCTAGGCGGAACTCCAGTTGAACTCAACAATGCCACAGCGACCCTCGCATATCTAGCTAGTTGCCTGCAAACGAACGCTACTCATCAATACTTTCACGATCTCGTCCACACGGTTCCCCTACCAGCTCAATGGCGAGAGGCAGAAGGATATCTTGCTGAAACATGGCTTGGTGTCCAAGCTTATAAGTACCTCAACCCCTCCCTGTCTGATCTTGACGGACAAAAACTAGCAACCTACGCAGCTGCATCTCTCTGCGAAAATAAATCCTTGATTAGCACATACTACGCTACAGAACTCCTCTACTTCCTCGTAGAAACCGGTCTCAATCCGGACGCCCTAACACTTCTCGACTGGTGTAGGGTGCGAGGCGAACTCCTTGAACGGTTCACCTATCATGGTCTCTTCATCGAATCATCACTCCCATTGGGAAAATGGATGCCTCACTTGATCAACCTAGGTGTTCAGTTAATTGACCGTTTACAACTCTGGCCCCATCTCGATGTCAATCCACTCCTAAACCTCACACAACTCACCTATCCAACCGGCACCCTCCCTGTCGGGACTGAATTTGAGATCTCTGCGTCTGTAATAGAAATGCGTTGGGCTCACCTGCCTGACACCATTTTTGTAAAAGCTGCAATCTTCAATATCAGTTACCTTGAGTCCTGCAGCCAAGCCCTTCCGGGATACTATGAGCTGCAAGATGCCGTGCCGATTTCATCATCTGCCCTCGGTCCTCAAGACCTCACCCTCATTGCATATGCCCCAGGCGCCATTCCCCACTATTCCTACAATCCTAGCATTTGCCTAGGCTGGGGTACCCTGGCCCTCAAACCAATATTTACTCCAAGTGCAATGGTGCCTCGAAGCATTCCAGTTAATGTAACTGTTGAGGTAGGTCTAGCGGGAGTTGAGAATTTTACAGACCCACTTGGAGTAGGGGATGTTACCATCATAATAGAAACGACATCCGATGTGTATCCTACATCTTTGCAAGCTCCAAACCAATACAGCGTCACAATCGAAACTCAGCAACTTGCCCCAATTACCCATCTCCTTCGCATCAACGCTAGTATCCCCTACTGCACTCCTCATGTCGAAACCGTACCTCTATCCGTCGTTGTCTTTGATACTCACCTCACCTTGGAACAGGTCCTGCCCACAACCCCGGTCCTCTTTGATCCAACCACCATAGCAGTTAGATTGTGGAATGACAGTGGCACTCCATTAGAAGGTTATCAGGTGACTTTCAACCTTACGCGTCCCGATGAATCTGCTCCCTTTCAAACAACATTAATCGACACCAACACAACCGGTCTAGCCCTCTACTCCTGGGCGCCAGATGAGGTTGGGCAATGGCGGGTCGATTATGCGTTTCAGGGCCAAGATATGTACAACGCTAGTCAGAGTGCCACTGTTATCACGGTCAATCGACGACCGCTAGCCTGTAACATTTCGCAACCTCCTCCACCGTCTGTCTTCATTAGTAATCAAAGTTTCATCGAAATTGAAGTCTCAGACGAATTGAACGGATCCCAAATTCCATATTTAGTTATCAGCATCTATGAAGATGGCATTCTTCTTGCGTCCAACACCACCGATGCTAATGGCAAAGCCATCTGCCACTGGTTCGCTTCAGCCCCGATCGGGGTAAAAACATTACACGTTGAAATCCTGGGCACGCCAACTTATGCCCCCTTCATCTCAGCACCCTTTGATTATCTCATACGTGATACTGCCTCCATCACCCTCACCAGCAACACGACAAAAGCCTTTATCGGTGAATCCCTTCTCTTCGAAGTGCTTGTGACCACATCTGCTTCAGGCTATCCCAATGGCACTGCCTCCATATACTGGGATGGCACCTGGAGACAAGATATCCTTATCACTCAAGGGGCCGGCACCATACTCCTTTCAACCTTATACTCTGAATTGGCTGGAGAGCATTTGGTTATTGTACGCTTTGGGCACTTGGATGCTCCAGATTTCTATTCAGAAACCTCAGTAGCAATTCAGGTCACTTTGCAAGGCATCATCACACCCAACCTTACACTAGCCATTAATCCACTCGAGGTCGATAATGCCTTTCTCCAACCCACCTTAGAAATCGTCGTACAACTCTCTTACCGTAATGGCTCATCCTTATATGGGCTGTTAGCAAATCTCTCAATCCACATGTATTCCCGGGAAGGCAGCCTGCTAGCCGATTTTATAGTCTGGACTAACATTTCAGGAATGGGCCAATTAACTATCATGACTCCCTTACCGGGGCTCTATTCGGTAACGGTGTATTTTGCAGGCCAACGTGGGTTCACTCCTACTTCAGCCACTACTCCCTTTCTAGTGCGTCTCCCTCACAATACTGTTGGAGGCATCTTTTCCCCCCTTTTTCTGAGTTCACTAGCAGTAATGATTATCGGTCTTAGTATTGGGGGTCTTCTATTCAAACGCTTACGGAAGCGTCTTAATTCCTTCCTGGAACGCCTGCAACCCATTCAGGATGGATCCGTGTTTTTGATGGATGAAATTGTAGAAGACGTTAACCGACCCCCAAGTGACTCCCAAAATGTATTTGATTTAGGTGACAACTAGCATGGGACGGAATTACAAAATTATCCAATGCCCCCACTGCTCCGAGTTCATCTACATTCCCGTAGGAGCCTGGCGAAATACCTGCCCTCGATGTAACGGGAAAGTTGCCCTTCACGAGTTGCGAGGCGTTATTGTGCTCACCGTCCAAGAAGCGCAAATCCAAGTCCAAAAAAAGCAATACGCCATTAATGGTTCCATAACTCCCGCTCCACATCTCCGACCAGTACAACAGGTCCTCAAAATCCTTCGCTCCTATCGCACAGATTGCCCGCAATGGTTTCCGATCCATGAAATCTACCAAAAGTGTATCGAAGCTGGTCTTCTCCCCAAAGAGGTACAGGAGGCAATTGATGTCCTCAAAGCTGAAGGATTTCTCGAAAAACGGGAAGATACCATCCGTGTCGTCCCCCTCAATTAATCCAACTAATATGTAAATCTCCCATTAACCATTATGTGATTTTTTTTCACACATTCGTTTGTAAAATATCGTTTCTTTCAATGCTAATACAACGCTCCTTGCCTTGCCATCCACCATAATGCATATAAAGAAACCAAAATTTGCCAGCACAACGAAGAACCCATGAGACGCACAAATGTCCTCACGTTAGTAATCGTAAGTCTGCTAATCAGTAGTGTTGCTTCAATACACCCTGTCACTGAAGGTTCCTTCTCTGCGTCTCTTGCTACCCAAGATGTTTGGTCACAGATTGCGGCCCTTCCCTCTCCCCGTTCCTGCTCTGTTTCTCCACCCGAATCGTCCCCTCCATCTGTTGCATACGTGGCCAACGTCTCAACTCTTGCCTACTGGCAACGCGAACTAGCGATGCGTGTGAACGAGTCGCGTCTTTTGGGTCTTCTCACTTACCTAACAAACTTCAACAGCCGCCATCCTTTCACCAGTGATAGTAACGCATCCATTGATTTCATCGCCTCCTATCTGACCTCTCATGGGATATCATACACTGATGATTGGTTTTCCATTCCCAAAGGGGTCTGGACCGGAACCCACTATGTGTATCAATATTACTGGACTCGTAATCTATACATCACACCATGGGGCATCAACCCGTCGGCTCAAAGCCTAATCATCACTTGTCATCTTGATTCCGCACGACACGGTCTACTCGGGATGTTACCCACGAATGCTCCTGGTGCGAATGATAACGCGGCGGGTATCGCGTCTGTGCTGGAATCATTGGATATCCTTTATCAAACTCACAGGCCAACATCGCAGTGGAACGTCCTATTTGCTTTGCTTGGAGGTGAAGAGGGTAACGGCACTCTACCCTTATATGGCTCTAACCGACTCATCTCTCATGGGCTGAATGCCCTTGGTATCAATCCCAGCACCTCCTGGGCCCTCAACATCGATGAAATCGCTTACCAGGGGACGATCTGGCCTACCATTCTTGCCTTATATCGGTATATGACTGATGACGTTACTGCCATTCAAGACTCACTCAACGCTGTTTCGGATAATCTTGGCATTGAGTTCATCGATATGCAGCTCCCCCGTGCAGAAAACCTAGCATCGGTTCAAAGTGATTTCAGTTGGTGTATCTCCGAATGGACACTACACACCAATAATATTCCATCCATAACCGTTTCGACTAACCAATATCCCGATCCCTACAAGCATACCCTTTATGATGGTCTCTCTCACTGCGCAATCATCAATGTGGTGAACACAACCAAACTCATCATAGGGCTTCTAATTGAGCTTACATTCGACCTTCCATCCACTCCTCCTGCTCTTGCAACCGAGTGGGTACCTATTCTGTCGACTGTCGCTAACATCACCGTCACTGATTACCTGGACCCCCTCTTGCCTAAATTTCAGGCGGTTGTACTTGATCCTCTCATTAACATTGACAATACCCTTTTGAACCACTTATCCCGCCTTTCTCAACCACTATTGATCTTGGGGAATGCAGGTGCCCAGTTTCTTCACAGAACACTTGGCCTGAGCATCACTGTGCAAGGAACCCAAATACTCGAGGTCCAGGGTCTCAAAGCCTTCCATCCCGTCATTCGAAGTCCATCTCTTCTCAAAGATCAAGCCGCCCAATTATTCAAAAACTGTTCATCGGTGTTCGCCGTCACTCCCAGTATCACTGGACTAGCCCTGGTCAGCAACACAACGTGGACCTCCCTCAGCTTTTATCCACCAAGTCTAACTGAAATTCCTGTCCTCTTTCTCGGGGTTCCCTCCCCAGAATACTCAATCATCAGTCAAATTGCTCAACAGGGTCTAACATGGTTACTTGAAAAAACCTACACCGGCATCTGTATGGGAGTCAACCAAGCCAATCCCCCTGTAGGGAGTACGCCTCTCCTCTACGTCTTTATGGGGGACCTTACGAAATGGACCGGCTACTCACTAGAACCCATCCACCTCAACATAACCGCTTTGGACTTCATGAAAGACTATCTGGTCATCACTAACGAAACAGGGACAGCCCAACTCAAGTTATTCCTGACAGCACCAACAAATTACTCAGTTCACGCCCAATCCGCTTTAGGTTTGCAAGGCCTTTATCATCTCATTTCGCATCCTGTCTGTTCGGCTCAATTACAATACTCCCCCACGATACAACAAGGAGAATATCTTGCAGTCTCCTGTTACATTAATTCCTCTTGGGATACAGCCGCGACCATCAACATTAGTCTCTTTGAAGCCAACGTTGGATCCATCAATAAAACCGATCTGCTCCTTGTTCCTGGCGAAAATCTTTTCCACCTCAACTTGGAAGTCCTTCCGAGCTGCCCCCCGCAGGATTACAACCTTGTTCTCTATATCACCAGTCACCCGCTTACCTTGCTCATTGAACAAGTGCCTCTGATAATACAACCTGCCTTCATTCTAACATTAGTTGCTGCTCCAGATCAGACTCTACAAAATCAACCCTTTCTTGTTACAGTCAATCTCACCAACCTGGGAACACAAACACGGGCATTCGACATCGTCGCAGAGCCAAATTTCTGGGGATTCACACAAGTCATCGTTCAAAGCAACGAAACTCGGTTAATCACTTTCCAAATCCAATATCTACCTGTAGCCTTTACTGATACCGGAGTCCATCTCCTATCCCTTTGCCTCCTGTCAAATGACCACTATATCCTCTCAGTGGAATATCCGCTCTTCGTTGGACACTCGTCGGTGAACCTCATCCTCAACCTCCTACCACCAGTCTTCCTCGTCGGCCTATGTGTGCTTGGAATCATTTGGATGCGTAATGGGAAACGTCGGCAACAACAATCAGGCTCTGTTCCGCCTGAGCTGCACCTCCCAGGGACAGATGAAGTTCAGATCCACTGGAGTAGCTCGGAGGGGGAAACTCAGCACCAACGGATTCCACTTAATACCGAAGTCAAACGACAGCTAGCCCAAATCATCCAGCAGCTTGGATTAACCACTACCAGTGCAAATCGCAATTCGAATGACCGAGTGGTGCTGGCTTGGGAGAAACAGGGGCAAGAGCTACACATTGTCCTTCAAAGCGAAAATCGACAGCTCATCCAACAACTTCTCACGCTCCTTTCTGAATCCACCATGCCAACTAACCAAGAGGGAGATCTACGTCATTCTTGACCAATACTTGAGCATCTCTGTTCTCGCTCTCACCCCTCTCACTCATACTGCTCTTTAGGTAAATATGAATTGGTGCAATACAAAAATCCAAACCGAATCTCCAACTCATCAGCCACGAATGCTTAATGTTTATACCTCCTTACTATTAATTCACCCAGTTCTCCCCAATCTTAGCTCCAAGTAAAGGCCAAGTTACGAAACTTCTTATGGCTTTGACGACAAGCTACACTTAACAAACCGTTGAGGGTTACAGTTGAGCACCACCCGATTAGGCCGTGTTGCAAAGGAAGCCTTGTTGCTTATCCGAAAGTTCATGGGCCAAGGAGACTTTAAACGCGCATCCGATGCTGCACTAAAAGCCGCTGAAGCCTTCAAGGAAATAGCAAAACATTCTACTGGTTCCTCATCAAAGCTCGCCTATCGACGAGCAAAGACCCTTGTCGAAATCACCAAAGCCCTACGCCACGAAGAACCTCTCCCCATGCATCTAGTCGATGCCTTGGATAGCTTCTTCCCCGATGAGCAAGAACCAACAATATCTGCACCGACCACGGATGATGAAGTTCCAGTTCCTAGTGAGGATCTCCACGAAGAACTGAAAACAGATAGCCCCGAGGAGCCTCCATCAGAATACTCAGAAGGGATTCGTTCAACATATCATCAACTCCTCAACGGCATCTCCATTGCCTGCACTCTTGTCGAGATGTTGGACCGCGCCTGCCAAAATATCCGAATCATGGTCCAAAACTTCACCGATGTCAAAACTATCACGGTGGGCACCGAGTCCTGCGAAGTAAACTTACTCGACCGGTTGATTACAAAATCCAAGGAAGGCGTTAAAATTCGCTTAATAATTCGGGAACCCGAAGCCTTCGGTGGTGCAGCTACACACTTTCAAGAAGCAGTCGAGACGCTACTCAATAATGCTCCTGCGGTTGAGAT
>SMTZ1_10005662_pt1 | contig 12558 bp, 7 predicted proteins | sample DeeMarSWOR136_30_FD_25667 | JGI IMG/M metagenome (IMG submission 25667) | reverse complement strand
TGGTGGAGGTTCCAACGATTAAAAATTTGTCTTCACCGGAAAAGGTTTTAAACTCCGTCTCAATTCCTTTGACCATTTTTTTCTGCTTTAACGTTTTTCCCAAAAGGGGCTCGTCCTCAGGAAAGGTCTCTGAGTAGCTTTTGTTTAAAACATCCTCTTTTCTCAAGGAGAAGACAGATTCAGCCACCCGGTTTATTATAATTATCTTTCCATCCTGATCCACTGCCACCACTCCGCTTTCCATCCCCTCCAGTACGTTTCCGGTTATGGTCTTGATCTGTTTGAAAGATCTGTTAAGAACGAAATAGCTCTGGTTTATCACCACAATCCCGATTAAAACTATCCCCAGAATGAAAAGAATTAAGGCGAAGAATATCATCTGACGGGTGTAGCTTCGGGATATCCGGTCGTATCCCTCCAGGGACAATCCCAATCTGAAAATCCCCTGGGGATATTCCTCGGATGAGAATGGCTTTACCACCTCCAGGATTTTTTTATCCTCAAAGGGAGTTACCCGGCTTAATGTGATGTTTGAGTTTAAAGAACTCTGCAAAAAGGGATCTGACTCTATCTTGAGCATTCTTTCGATTTTTTTCGAGGCGAAAACGATTCCCTCCTCGGTTTGAAGAAGAATATATTCGATCCCTGCCTGCTGGCTTATCTTCTGAACCAGGTAACCGATCCCCACCTTTTCCTCGAAGCCGCGAAAATACCCGGCAGGTGCCATGGCTAAAATCGCCCCCTTTCCTTCAGATCTTCTTTTTATTACCCCATATTTTTTTTCGGACAATAAATCCTCTTCTTCGATTTTGAAAAAGACCTCCTCGGTTTTTTCCCTGACAAACTCGTTCAGTGCAGAGTATACTACCCCGGAGGTGTCCTCATATATCTTTTTTTCAAAGGGCTTGTCGCTTTGAACCATTTTCCCATCTTGATCTAAAATATCGATTCTTGAGAGGCCGGTAAGATTGGCGATTCTCTGAAGCTGCTGTTCGGTGATCTTTCCCTCAGTATCCAGCCTGTCGATCAGCTTGACAATGTCTGAGAGCTTATCAGCGGACAAATCCTCGATCAGAAGATTAGCGGTGATGGTATTCTGGCTTGCCAGAACCAGAGATTCCAACAGAGCATTCCCCTCCTTTTCCATTATCTCCAGGAGGTTGGATCTGCTTTTCTGAATTCCGATGAATGCGATTACGAAAAGAATGGTTGCTAAAAGCAGGGTGATGAGTATCGCATATTTTAAGTTTAAATTGGCTAAAAATTTTGGTGGCTGAGCCTTGTTCATACTTTTTCCCTTAAGACCAATTTAAATCAACCAAGGACAGGTGTCAAGAGATATGAGATTTTGTTTTATTTAAAGCTCAGAAAATAATCGAGTACAGAAGGATTACCGAAAGGGCTAGCATAACAGCTGCGGTGATCCAGGCGATGACATTAAACCATACTTTATTGGTATATTTTCCCATTATCCTTTTGTCGTTGATTAAAAATAGAATAAAGATCAAAACGAAGGGCAAAAGCATTCCATTCAGAACCTGGGTGAGGAACATGATGTAAAACAAAGGAAGTCTGGGAATAAGGATAACACCTGCTCCGACGAAAACCAGAAGGGAATAGAGCAGGTAAAACTGGGGAGCTTCGGAGAATTTTTTATTAACCCCGTTTTCCCATCCCATTCCCTCGCATACCACGTAAGCGGTTGACAGAGGCAGAATCGATGCGGCAAAGAGGGATGCGTTCAAAAGCCCGAAGGCGAAAAGATAGGAGCAGTATTTTCCTGCCAGGGGAGCCAGAGCTAAAGCTGCCTCGGATGCGGAGTTTATTTTTATTCCCTGACTGAATAGGGTGGCAGCGCAGACGACGATTATAAAAAAAGCGACTATGTTAACCACGAAGCTTCCGGTGATAACGTCTATCTGAGAGTATTTGTAGTTTTTGAGTTTAACGTTTTTCTCCACAATTGCGGATTGAAGATAAAACTGCATCCAGGGAGCTATGGTGGTTCCCACCAGTCCCACCAGCATGCTGATACTTGCAGGGTTGAAACTGAACTTGGGGGAGAGAAGGCTTTTTCCCACCAGATTCCAGTCGGGATTGGCGATGAAGCCAGATATTATATAGGTGATATAGAAAAAACAGGCGACCAGAAAGACTTTCTCCACTGATTTATAGGATCCCTTGACAACTAAAAGCCAAACCAGAAGGGAACAGAGGGGCATGGACAGGTAAGTTGATATACCGAATATTCCCATGGCCGAAGCTACGCCAGCGAACTCGGCAATGGTGTTTCCGAAGTTGGTTAAAACTAAAGCGGAAAGAAGGTAAAATGTCGTTTTGACCCCGAATTTTTCTCTTATAAGATCAGAAAGACCCTTTCCCGATACCACCCCCATCCTGGCGCTCATCTCCTGGATGATTATCAACACCAAAGTTATGGGGATCAAAGACCACAAAAACGAATAGCCGAAGTGGGCTCCGGCAATCGAGTAAGTGGCAATTCCGCCAGCATCGTTATCAACGTTGGAGGTTATTATCCCGGGACCGATCACCGCCAGAAATATCAGAAATACTTTCCATCTCGATTTTAAAAAACCTTTGGACATTTTAGTATTAATTCAAGCAAAAATCTCTCTTCGCCTATATAAGGTCTGTATTTACTTTAATCCTCGAATTCGGGAAATTTGGCATCCACTGCATCCCTTAAGGTTATAATCCCTTTTAGTCGGTCGTTTCTGTCCACCACCGGCAATGCCATAAACTTGTATTTTTTGAAGGCATCTGCAATGGTGTTGGTGTCGTCCTCGATCGAAAGCTTGATCAGCTCCTTTTTCATTATGGAGGAGAGTATGGTATCCGGAGGATTGAAGATCAAATGTCTTAAGGTTAAAACACCTGCGAGCTTTTCTTCATCATCGGTTAAGTAAATATATGAGGTGGTCTCCAGAGGATCAGTCGTTTTTTTAAATTTCTCAAGGGCATCTTTTATGGTTTTGCTTTGATTTATGGATAGATATTCTATGGTCATTATGGCTCCTGCAGTTCCCTCGACGAATTTCAGAAGCTCCATTAACCTCTCTTTTTTTCCCTTATCCATTTCCCGGAAAAGCTTTTCTTTTTTCTCATCGGGCAGAGATAAAAGGAGATCAACAGCTTCATCCGGTGCCATCTCCTCTAAGATATCGGAAGCTTTATCCTCGGTATGTTCCTCGATCAAAGAGATCTGAAGCTTGGGATCCACTTCCTCCAGGGTTTCCGCTGCTGTCTGTAGATCCAGGGATTTAAAGACCGCTGTTCGTCCCTGACCATCCAGCTCCTCGATTATGTCTGCTAAATCTGAAGGATGTATCTCATTGAGCTTACGCAGGGTTACATTGAGTTTCAGCTCTTTTCTCTGTGGATCAGGGGCTGCTGGCTGGATGTATTTCCAGGAGATGAGCTTGTCCCGTATCTGATATGCGAAAAGCCAGTTGGTGATCCCATCCACCCAGCCGGTCCATTTAAGCCTTCTGAGTATTCCCCTGATTCCGATGTCAACGTGTACCAGCCTGAGCTCCCCTTCAGCTAAAAGTAGATGAACGTCGTTTACCCTTTCCACCTTTGCACCGAAGGTATCAACCACCTGCTTGTCCAGTATCTCGTCCTTTAGCAAAATGTGGTTTTTTTCGGTTTTCAAAGGTTTTAAATCATCTCCAACATCCTCTTTTAATTTTATAATGTTCTGATTTATGGTTTTTACATTGTCCCATCCTATCTCAAAGATCTCTTTTTTATTTTTGGGACCGCCTCTGGATTTCTTCTGTATACATATGGAGACTACCTTGGGGAAAAGCTCCCCTAAAACCGCTTTCAGATCACGGATCTTGCCCACCACCTCACCTCTTGAATCGACAACTCGGTGATTTATGATCTCAGTCAAAAAGAAAAACATCTTTAATGAAGCTTTTTTCATAATAATCGGTCTTTGTTTAAAAATCCTCTGATTAAGTTCTGGTTAAAATATGATATATTCGATATTATGTCAATTACAAAAATATATTAAGGCAAAAACATGTGTTTGTTTGATTGGAATTTACTTTTTCGGTTTAAAAATAAAGAGTCTTCTTCAGAAGAGCTGCTAAGAAATGGCTGGTACGAAGCATTCATACTAAAGTTTTCAATCCTTTATACCCGCTGATATATGGAAAACAAACAGAATTACTTGTACTCACCCCTTTTCATTCCCCCTCTCTTGACAAGAGAGGGGGATAGGGGGCGAGTTACCTACCTTGCCAAACGACCTAAATTTATAAATCTATTCTTCTTATCAAGAACTGTAGCAACTAAATTTGGAGAAGAACCAAAATTAAAAAGAAACTGAGAAGAGAAAATAAGTGAAGTTTTTTTCTTACACCTGAGTTAATTTATGTAAAAGATTTTCGGCTGCTTTTAGTGGATTTTTTGAACAAAGGACAGCTGATAAAACGCAAACTCTTGTGCATCCGATTTGAGTTAGCTTTTCGATATTTTCTACATTTATTCCTCCGATAGGGAAGACCGGTATTTTAATTTTATTTTGAACCTCTTTTACTAAACTTACGCCAATTATTTTTTCTGTTTTTTTGGAGGTGGTATGAAATACCGGACCCAAGCCCAGATAATCAGCACCCTTTTTTTCTTCTGCTTTTGCCTGTTTTAAATTCCTTATTGTTACCCCGATCATTTTATTTTTGCCTAAAATCCTTCTGGCAAAATCCGGGGGCAGATCATCCTCCCCTAAGTGAACCCCCTCTGCATCGATTAATTTTGCGATGTCCACCCTATCATTTATTATCAATGGAATTTTTCTTGAGCTGGTGATTTTTTTTATTCTCAGAGTATTTTTTAAGAAATCTTTATCCGAAGAACTTTTATCCCGGTATTGAATCATCTGAGCTCCGCCTTTGATTATATCCGATACAACCTTTTCGATATTCTTGTGGGGGCAAATGTCTTTGTCTACTATGACATAGAGTTTGGCTTTTCTTAGTATTTCCTTTTTGTTTTTCATCTTCTTTTTTTACAAGCACGAATAAAAGCTTCAAAAAGTGCTGATGATGTTTTTTCTTTTAAACTCATTTCAGGATGCCACTGGACCGAAAGGAGAAAATCATCTTTTGGGCTTTCGATTGCCTCGATTATACCATCCTCTGATTGGGCACAGGCAATAAATCCGGGTGCAATATCTTTTATAACCTGGTGATGATTTGTGTTCACCTCGATTTTTTTCTTTTTGATTATGGAAAAAAGCAGGGTATTTCTTTTTATTTCAACATGGTGCTTTCTTTTATATTTCATTTTTCCTTTGGTTGAATGTTCAATGGTTTTACGGTTTAAAAGTGAAAGGTCCTGATACAAAGTTCCACCCAAGGCAACGTTTAGGATCTGGTGTCCCTTGCAGATTCCGAAAACCGGATTATTTTTCTTTTTTGCCCGTTTGACCAGCTCTATTTCAAAGGTGTCCCTTTCTTTTGAAATCAAAAGATATTTTTTGGTTCTTTGAAGGGATTTTTTGATTTTCTGTCCGAAAAATGAAGGGTGAATGTCGCCACCTCCGGTGAGGAGCAGCCCGTCTATTGTTTTCATAATGTCATCTATTAATTCAAGTTTTTCAATATTTGGCAATATTAAAGGGACTCCACCTGCCAATTCTACAGCTTCGGTGTAATGTCTTTTCAAATAATCAAAAGAAAAGATAAATGGATATTTTCTTTTCTTATCCTCATAATCCATACAGCAGGTTATTCCGATTATTGGTCTTTTCATTTTAATTCACTTTTTTTAGTATCGGCAACACAGGTTGTCTTAGCCCATATTGAAAGGAGATAAACCCCACTCATACGTGGTTTTCATATCGCAGACTGAGGCTTGCGGTTACCTTTAGTCTCCTGATCATTATTTGAATTTAAATAAATTAATTGTTAATAAAATAATAAAAGCCGTTTTATCCGTTAAATCCGTAGACACCGCTGACTAAAAAGCATAAAGAATGCTCAGGTGAAGCCTCCCTCCCTCAGGGTCATTCCTTCGAATGATTCTTCTACCGTAATCCAGCCTCAAGGGACCTATGGGAGTGAAAAACTGCAAGCCCACGCCAGTGGTGAGTTTAAAATCATCCCAGTTGACATTCTCCAGCTCGTACCATACGTTACCGAAATCAACAAACACCGAATGGCCGAATTTCCAGAACAGCTCTCTTCTCAATTCCAGATTACCCAGGATCATTACCTTTCCACCCTTGGGATTTCCGGTCTCATCTTTGGGACCAAGGGTGTTTTCAGCATAACCTCTTATGGTGGATGCTCCTCCTAAATAAAATCTGTCAAAAGTGGGGACGTATTCACCTTTTCTTATTTTTTCGATATAACCCAATCTCAACCTTGTAGCTAAAACGTTCAGAAAATCGGGCTTGCCTAAGCTCTGGTATCTTGACCAGGAGAAAATATATTTCAGGAAATGGTGGTCGCCCCTTAAGAATCCACCTACCTGCTCAGCGTAGAAAGTGGAGAAGGAACCCCTGGTGGGAACGAAGATGTTTTCCCTCGAATCCCTTTCACCTATGAGGATAAGTTTTCTCCTGATGTTTATTCCCAGCTCTTTTTTAACGTCCTCGATCTGCTCCGGGGGCACGTCGAATATGTTTATCCTCTGGTAGCTGAAGGTAAACCAGCCTTTCATAAAATCGCTCAGCTCCTTGCTGAAGTTTAGATTCCCACCATAGGATTCGATCTTGTAATCCTGAAGGATACTTTTTATTCCCGGCTCGTAATACAAATCCAGGTCAAGAAGAATTCTCTGGTTTAGAAACCAGGGTTCCACTAATTTAAGGCTGAACCTGTTGGAAAGATTTTGACTGTATCTTAGGATCTCAAAACTGGAGAGACCGGAGAGACTGATCTTTCTTCCAGTTCCAAATAAGTTTCGGTTGCCCCACTCGGCTTTGAGATCCAGGGTGGTGAGGTCAGCCACGAAATTGGCAGGCTGGGTCTGGCTTACCCCTATTTTCAACCCGAAGAAGTTGGATTTTTTCTCTCTCACTTTTAATGTGAAATCGGGATAGGTGGGTCTTTTCTCCGGCTCCTCTGCTTCCAGGCTAATGTAGTTGAAAAGATTGGTTGAATAAACTCTCTTTTTTGACTCGACTATTTTTTTTCTGCTGTAAAGCTCTCCCTTTTTGATGGTCAGCTCCCTTCGAGCCACTTTTTCTTTGGTGTGCTTTAGTCCTTTCAAAAAGACCTCACCGAAGTGAACCGGAGGACCTGGTTCGATCTCGAAGGGGACTGTGGCTTTGGTCTTATCCTGGTTTTTTTCTATGGTGTTTTTGATCTCAGCATAGGGGTGCCCATGATTTGCATATAAGGTTTTCAATGAAAATCTGATTTGTTCTATCTGGTTCAGATTCAGAGGTTTTCCGGTTTGGAGGTCATTCACCATATCTGAACCTTTAGCTTTGAGCTCTTCGATTCCCCCTGAGAGAGATACCTGCTCAAGCATTGTCTGGACGCCTTCTTCGATTTTAATATAGATTATTGCTCTGTCTTCCTCGGGGAGCTGGTACTGGATGTCGATTTCCGGGTCGAGGTATCCGTAAGTTTCATAGAGGTTTTTTATTCTGTAGATATCTCTTTCCAGCTCCCATCTTTTCAGCCTCCTTTTATTAAGCAGATTATACCACCTGTTCTTCTGGTTAACCATTTTTTCATTGATTTCTTTATCTTTCAGGAATTGGTTTCCCTCTATTACAATCTCATTTAGCACCGGAGGCTTAACTGCCAGACACGGAGAGGGATAGAAAAGAAAGATGAAAAGGATGGCAGCAGCAACTATAAAACAAGAAGAATTTGATTTCAGTTTTTTCATCAATATTCAAAACTCAGGTTGATTCCCAGGTGGAACTTACCCGTTTTATCCTTGTATCCTTCGAAAAACAGATGTCGGTTAATGCGGTATTCCGCACCGGTTTCATCTCCTCTGGATTGGGAGAGGGACCGGGTATATTTCAAATAGATTTTTTCCGAGACATATTTCCCCAGGGTTATCTCGGTATCCCAGAGGTTGAACTTCCCTGTTCCGGCTGGTCTGATCTCGAAGGTTTCTACTCCCAAGGATCTTATAGCCAAATTCTCCAATATTCTTCCGCCATAACCCATTCCTAAGCTTTTTACCACCCTTTCCTGAAAAAGACTTTTAGTTCCAAGGGTATCCAGGGCAGAAAGTCTCTGTCCAAAGGTCAACAGCTCCAGTGCCTCCTCTTTTGAGTAGGGGGAGTCGGGAGCGGGATTGACCTCAGGAGCAGATAAACTTCCAGAGATAGCTAATTCGATTTTTTCACTGCCGGATGTTATTTGTGTCTCCATCGGATTGGCAGACACCGGGTTTAACATATCTGCAGAGACTAAAAAATCGAGTTTGGGATCAACTTCCTCCAGATTATCGAAGATGAATTTTCCATTCTTTATTTTGAAACTCGTGCCAAAAAGAAAGTATTTACCCCTTATGGTCTCAAGTTCACCCAAAAGGTTCAAATCCCCTTTTTCCCTCTGGACCAAAACATCGCCTTTGAATTCGAGGTTCATATCCTCGTTTAGAATCCAGCAGTTGTTAACGGCGGAAAGGTTGAAATTGAAATCAAATATGTTGCCATCTTCTTCTTGAGGTGTAGTGATAAACAGGACTGAGAAGGGCTCTTTGAAATGCAGTTGGTGAAATAGAAGTTCCCCGGAAAGTGCTGGGGGGTTAGGTCCGGTGATCTCCATATTCAAATCAGAGACAGCGGAAAGATCCAAATACTCATAATTCAAGGGGAGGTCCGCTCCGGCAAGATAAAGATCGAAATACAGGTCTTTTAAACTTCTGAATTCGATCTTTCCGAAGCCCGCCAGCTCACCCTTTTTGATCTTTTTGGGAAAGAAAAATCTCCAGATTTTTTTCAGAAGGTTTCCAGAATCAAGGCTTTTGTGTTTAACCTCGCCCTCAAATTTCTCAAAGGTTAAGATATTGTTCTCCAATTTCAATTCCGAATCCAAATTTGTTATGGGATCACGGAAGGGATTGAATTTCATGGTCCCTTTGTTTAGTTTCAGCTGACCATCGATTTCTCGGTTTTGAGGAGTTCCTGAGATTTCTATGTTTGTTTCAAAAGGTCCTTTTATGTATTCTATGAAGGATAAAAATGGGTAGAATATTTTCAGCTCTTCACCTTTTCCTTTAACCTGAAAGGACTGTTCGGTATTAAGAAGCTCTGTCTTCAAAGGGAAAACTGAAAAGAAGAAGGGGAGATACCCTTGGATGGTGAATGTCCCATCTGGATGAGATAGATTAAGCTTTTCTAAATTTATTTTTTTATCTTTATAAAAAATCTCAGCTTCAAATTTTCCTAAATCGACCTGTTTGTATTTAAAATCAGAAACCACTGTTTTTGATCTTATAACCGGATCGGAGAAGCTTTGATTAATTGATACATTTCCCTCCAGAACCCCCAAAATATCTTTCTGGGAAAGAAAAGTATTGGATAAGGGGAACAGATCTACCTCAGAGAAGGATGCCTTGAAATCTATCTTATCTGGATAGTCAAACTTACCCGATATTACAAATGAGCCTATGTTGGATTTCAGTTCAAAATCCTTGGCCTCAAAAAAATTTTTATCCAGAAGGATCTTAACATCACTTGTTGTCTCGAAAAAATTATCTTTGAAATTTCCCCTTAAACCTTCTAATACTAATTCACTCGGGGAGACGGAATTATCGAGTTTGCCCCGAAGACTTATGTTGGTTTCATCGCTTATTAGACAAAGGGTGTCGATTTTTAAAAGGTCTCCTTCCAAATCTAATTTCACCCCAAGGGAATCATAGTCGATACCCCAGATACTGCCTGATAAGGCTCGGGATAAAAGCCTTCCATTCCTTTGGGCAGGGAAATTTACCATTTCCAGAAAACCCGAGAAATCACGGGTGAAGAAATCATAAACCTGAAGGGAATCGGATTCGAGCTCGGCTTTGACATTCAGATTTTCAGTGGTGCCACCTATCCAGAGATTGGCTTTCCCTTTTCCTCCGAGCTTTTTTATCGGGATTTTACCTTGGAAGTTGCTCAGATCAGGAAAAGAGGTCTGTGCTTTTAAGTTTACATTTCCCTGAAAATCAAGATTACCCTGGCAAAGAGCTTTTATGTTTTGATATTCAAGCGTAAAATTGGGAACGAAGTGAATTGAGGAGAAATCCAAGGAGAGTTCGCCTTGGGCTTTATCAAAAGTATACTTATCAATCTTGCCCGGTTCTAAATCCACCTTTATATTTAACAGGAAATCATCTTCTGAAAAACCCTGGCCATCCAAAACGATTTTGCCGGAGAAATCGGTCGTAAGGGAAGTGGGCACGATATTCGGGAGATAGAGGTTTTTAACCTGAACATCCAAGCTATAGTTTTCTGGTTTTTCTCTAAAATCCATTTTTCCAGAACCCGAAAGATATGATTTGAAAACCTCCCCTCGAATCCTACCGAAATTAAGGATTTTATTTTTATAAGAGTATTCTACGTCTACATTATCGAAAGCTCTTTCAAAAAGATCACCGGAGAGCATAGCTTCACCTTTAAAGGATTTTAAATTCCCTTCCAGTTTTCCATCGATTTTAAATTCACCAGAAAGCTTTGCTTTGATGAGCTGGCTTAATTCATCAAGATTCAAAGGATCAGTCTTTATATCAAGATTCAATTCGGGGTTTTTGAGATGGGCAAGGATTCCGGAGGTTGTGATTTTAGAACTTCCGGTGTTTAAAATTAAATCCGAAAGAAAAATCGTGTCTTTTTCAAGTTGGATTTCGCCTTCGATTTTTTTTATCGCTAAATTCTTGTTCGGGTATTCGAAATTGCAAAAGAGGATTTCTATATCATTCTTTTTATCCTTTCTTTCGAAGGATGAAAAAAGATTTAGATTTTCAATTTCAATAGGATGAGAATCATCTTGAAGGGTAAAAGTCCCACCATTTAAAAGCAGGGTATCCAATTTCACGTATAGGGATTTGGGGGGAGTTAAAACTATCCTTTTCTTTTTCTTGGGCTGGGGCAGAAGGTATTTTCCATTTTTTTTGTGTATTTGTATAAGGGGGGAATCAAGCTCAGCATAATGAAAAATCAGCTTTCCTTTTAAAAAATCAAAGGGATTGTACCTTAGATCGATCTTTTTTGTTTTAAGGAGGGTATATTTGTTCTCAGGAGTGTTGTAGAGCAGGTGCACATCACGAAGTATCAATCGATTGAATATTGAGCCGTTTAATTTGCCTATTTCGATTTTCAAAGGATAGCTTTTTGAGATATAAAAGTTCAGCCAGTAATTGAATGGACTGTAAAGCAAGGAGGTTTGGATTAAAAGTAGATAAATTATTCCAATTGCGATAAATATGGATATAAAAAACAGCATCGGGATTTTGAATCTTTTTTTCATTTTAAATCACTATAAACTATACGATTGTATCCTTGGGGTCAAGGAAAAACAACAGATTTGAGAAGTCGTATCTTTCAGACAATATTTTTGATTATAAGTTCTTTCTCACTTTACTCTTGCATAACAAAGAAACCTTTTTATCTTGAACAGAAAGGAGCCTTTTGGATGGGAAAGAAAAAGGAATGCCCTAACTGCGCTACTGAGATTCCCGAGGAGAGTAAAGTCTGTTATATATGCGGATATGAGTTTCCTCAGCACAAGACCAAAGGCAAGGTGTTCTGGATAGCCGGGATTGTGCTTTTAATCCTTTTTATGCTTTCTCTGGTAAAGTTTTTATTTGGCATTTTCAGATAAATTTTAACGACCTTTATTATTTCAAAAGGATCATCTTTTTGGTTTCCTTCTGTGCTCCAGCTTCCAATCTGTAAAGATAAACTCCACTGGATAGAGTCCTTTGGACATCGTTTTTTCCATCCCAGATGAAAGTTTTAAATCCCGGAGATTGTTTCTCCGAAACTAAAGTTTTTACCTTTCTACCCAGGATGTCGTAAATTTCCAGTTTTACGAAAAACTCTTCTTTTAACTCATAAGATATTGTCGTTCGGGGATTAAAGGGATTGGGATAGTTTTGAAATAGTTCGAAATTCTCAGGCAGGGAGAAATTCTCCTCATTTTCCGACTCAGGAGCATAAACCAGTCCTAATTCGGAGCAGTCGACCTCCTCATAATTTAGGGTATTTGCCAGATAATCAGAAGCTTCTACTGTGTCTAAAAAAATTGATCCATCTCCTGAAAGATCAATATAGATAAGATAATCTGTGCCCTTCGGTATTGTCTCTAAAGGTATTTTCCATATGAATATCCTTAACTCTCCCGCTGAATCATCGTATCCTGAGGACATATCCTGTGCAGGCTCAAGAAATTCAACTGTATCGATCTGGTATCCGGTATATGAAAACCTTAGCGATATCGCAGCAATATCAACCTCGGAATGATAGCCTACCTGCATACTATCTGAATTGATATGGTAACAAATTTGGACGATATCCTGAGCAGAGCAGAAATTCACAAGAAAAATAGCAAAAAGAAAAACACAAAG
>SMTZ1_10021219_pt1 | contig 12559 bp, 14 predicted proteins | sample DeeMarSWOR136_30_FD_25667 | JGI IMG/M metagenome (IMG submission 25667) | reverse complement strand
ACGACGGCTGGTTCCTGCTGGTCAACAATCGGTGCCGGCACCTGGCGGATGACGGCCGTTGTCTGGTCTATCACGAGCGGCCGCAGGTCTGTCGTGACCACACGAATGATGACTGCGAGTTCGAAGGTCCCTGCGGATCGGACGATTTCGAACAGTTCTTCCCGGACTATGAGGCATTGCTCGCTTATTGCCGCAAGCGCTTCAAGAACTGGGACAAGCGCTACAAGGCGGCGGGCAAGAAGGCCGGCGCCTGAGAGCCGCCTTCCGGCGTGAACCAGCCGGGAAGCGTGTGCCAGCGTTAAAAGCGGCGCCCCACGGCAAGGCCCGGCGCAGTCGGGTCGACTGGAAGCATGGAGTGGGTGGCGCGGCCCATGCGCCACCGGCGATCAGGACGAACAGCCAACCGCATGGAGACGTGCCTCCAATGAGCCCGCTGCGCGTAGGCCTTGCACTGACTGCCCTGTGTGTCCTATTCGCCGTTTCCGCGGCACGTGCCGCGGACGACGCGCGCGGTGCCACGCCCCCGCCCGGTAAGGTGCTGGTGTTTGTGTTTCGTAGTGAGCGCGATCCGATGTCAACGATTGTCCCGGTGAGCGTGAATAGTGAGCGAATTGGTGAACTTGCCAACGGAACCTTTGCCACTGCAACGGTAAAGCCCGGTACCACTTTCCTGCGCGCCGGCGACCGTGTGCTCACCACGCTTTCACTAGAGGTGGAGGCCAACAAGAGTTATTTCGTCTGGATTGAGGCCATCCCCGGCGTATTGCCGGTGCGCAGCGAGATGCGCCTGGTGAGCGAATCGGCCGGCCGCCGATCGCTTGAGCAAAGCCGGTTCGTCGGGGCGTCGACCGCCGTGGTTGCCGTGCCTCCCGTCCCGCAACCGGTTCAGGCCGCGATGCCGGCATCGCAAGAGTCTTGGCCCGCGAGTGCGCCGCCGGGATCGACGGTGTCGGGGCGGAGTTGGGACATCGCCATCATTCCGAAAGCCAGCACGTTCAAGCTGGCCGAAAGCAACCAGGTCGTTGCTGGCTTGGCCAGCAACATCAACCCGACCTCTAGGCCGGTGTTCGGGCTGGAGGTTGAATGGCGCAGCGACTTCGGCGTGGCTTTGGGCGGAGAAATCTTCTACTACAAGAATGAGCTGACGGTTGCCGGGCCGCCACCACTGCGCGCGGAGCAGGAAGTGCTGGCGTTCACCGCCAACGGCAAGTACTACTTCCGGGCTGCAAGCTGGTTCTACCCGTTCCTGGGAGCGGGTATTGGATTCACTGACACCAAATACAGCGGGGGCATTTCAGGCGATTCAAGCGGTTTCGCGTATCAAGGACTCGCGGGGATGGAGATCCGCCCCTTGCGGCACGTCGGCCTCTACCTGTCGTACAAGCAACTGCTTTCCACCACCGAGGACAAGGCAGGCGAGAAGGTGAAGGTCGGCGGCCGCGCTTTCATGGGGGGTATGAGCATTATTTTCTGACGCGTGCTTCGCGTGTCAGTACACCTGGGCCTCGCCGGGCGGGCGCACGCGAAAGCGTTTGTACACCCACTGGTACTGCGCGGGCGCGAGACGTACGCATTTCTCCACCATTGCATTGACGGCGGTCGCGGCAATGACGGTGTCTTCGCTGGCCACCTCGGGCGGAGCGGGCAGGAAGTGCATGCGATAACCCTTCCCACGCGCAAGGCGCTCGGCGACGCCGTAAAACACTGGGGCGCCGGTCTTCGCGGCCAGGCGTGATAGCAGCACCATGGTCGCGGCCGGCTGTCCGAAGAAGGGCGCGAATACGGCGCCGGTCATGTCTCCCGGCACCTGGTCGGGCAGGATCGCGATAGATTCTCCGCGCGCCAGCCCTTTCATCAGCGCGCGTACGCCGCTTGCGTCGGCGGGGACGAGTCGCGCCCCGGTGCGCTCGCGCACCCGGCGCATGGCATTACCGAGCTCCGCCATCGGCGGCGTGCGAAACATCGTGTTCATCGGTCCGAGCAAAGAGACATAGAGGCCGGCGAGCTCCCAGGCACCGATGTGGGGGCCGGCGAAGATTACGCCCTTACCCGCGGCCATGGCGTTGCGCATCGCTTCGCCGCCCCTGACTTCACTGATCAGCCGGCGCAGCCCGTCCGCATCTCTCGTCCACAGCGCCCCGAGCTCGGCGAAGCCTTTGGCGTACTCGCGCAGACTCTCACGCGCGAGCGCAGCGCGCTCCGCATCGGACATTTCGGGGAAGCACAGCCGCAAGTTGGTTTCAGCGGTGCGGCGCCGCCGATTCGGAATGAGCCAAAAAAGAGTACCGATGCCCGCGCCGAGTGCGTGCGCCGCGCGCAACGGCAGCAATGAGAAAATGCGGAACAGCAGTTTGACCAGAAGGGCCTTCATCTGTTTACCGGATTGTCGCGCTGGGCGGCTTGGCTCGCGCGAGTATAATGCCTCGTATGAAATCTATCGATGCCGCGACGCTTGCACGGCTAAGCAGGGAGGCTGCCGCCAGTACGCGGCGGAGGAAGAATCTCAACTTGCATGCGTCGCATGACGACGTTGTGCAACGTATGTGCAACGCGTTCGAGCCGGGAACCTATGTGCGTCCGCACCGCCACCCGGGCCGCGATCCATTCGAGTTGTTGGTCGCGCTTACCGGCGCAGCGGCGGTGCTGCGCTTCGACGAGAATGGCAGAGTGCTCGAGCGTACCGAACTGCGGGCGGGCGGACCGAACCATGTGGTGGAGTTTCCCGCGAACCAGTGGCATACCGTGGTATCGCTGGCGCCCGGCACCGTGTTGTTTGAGGTAAAGGCCGGGCCGTATGTGCCGGTCGCGGACGAGGATTTTGCGACCTGGGCACCGCGCGAGGGCGAGGCAAATTGTGCTGCGTTCGAGGCCTGGTATCGAGGCGCGCAGCCCAGCGACATACCACCGCGCTTCTCTGCTTCCGGATCGATGTGACGCCCACCTCCCCGAATAGCCGGATCGTAGACTAGCCGCCGCCCTTCGCTGGCAGCTGTAGCGTAATCAGATCGCCAAGCGCTTTGCGCATCTGGGCGATCGAGAGATATTCGGCAGACCGCGTGCCGGGATAGTCCCAGTGTCCACAGCCAAGGCGAAACACCCGCGGTTGACGCTCGCTGGCAAGATACATGTAGGTTGCGTAGGTCATGACCGACGGGCCGCCGTCATCCTTACTGCTAACGCGCTTGACCAACGATGCCTCTGCGACCTGCCACCGGCCCCATTTCAGCATATGGATCACGTCCTGAACCACGCGCGTCACCAGGAACTCATCGGGATTCACACGCTGCTCGGTATCCTTACGGTCGCGCATCTCGAACTTGCAGTGCGCATGATACTGATTGATCCGGGACCACGGCATGACTTTCCCGTTCTGAATGAAGACTCCTACTTGCTCGGGTGGAATCGCGAGGGCCTGGGCCAACACTACGTGCGTGCCGGCCGGGATGGCGTAGAAAGGCGAGTTCTCATCGCCCTGGTAGCGCGCGGTGCTGCACCCACACAACAGTGTGGCTACACCAAACAAGACTATCATGGAATGGAGGGGTCGCTTGATCGAAGTCATGGCATGATCTCCTTGAAGTTGTGGATTGATTCGAATTCGCCGACGTCCTTCTCGGGCAGCCTGGAATCCGGCTTGCGCACTGCAAGCAGCCGGCTGACGCCGTAGTCGCGCGCGGCGCGCAGTACCGGCAGACTGTCGTCCACCAGCAACGCGCGGCCCTTCTCGAATGGCTGCACCACCTGCAGCTTGTGCCAGAAGCCCGCATGTTCCTTTGGTACCCGAAGGTCGTGCGAGGACACCACACTGTCGAAGTGTCCACCAAGCTGGGTACGGCGAAACTTGAGTGCGATCGCCTTGCCATGCGCATTGGTAACCAGCACGATGCGTTTTTTCAGCGCCCGCACCGCGTGCAGGAACTCTACGACGTGCGGGTGCACGGCGATCAGGTGATCGACCTCTTCCTTAAGCTGCGGAATATCGAGGCCGAGCTCGCGGGTCCAGTAGTCCACGCAATACCAGTTGAGGGTGCCCTCGGCACGCTTGTAGCGACCCATCAGCTCGGTGCGTGCGTCTTCCTCGGACAGCCCGTGTCGTTGCGCGTAGCGGCGCGGCACGAACTCGAGCCAGAAGTGATTGTCGTAATGCAGGTCGAGCAGCGTGCCGTCAAGGTCGAGCAGCAGCGTGTCGATGTCGGACCAGGCAAGCATGGATGGTTCGTCTATATTTCCCGGACCCGCAGTATATTAAGGAATCGGCGCGGTTCACGCCAAAGCAGGTGTAATCATGTTCGCCAGGCAATCGCGGATTGTGTGGTTTTTGCTTCTGTTCGCCGTGTCGGCCCCGGCACTTGCCGTGCCGGTACTGGTAGACGGCCGCTGGCTCGAGTCGCGGCTCGACGATGCCCGCATCGTGATCGTCGACATGAGCGACGATGATGGGCAGTACCAGCGCTTCCATATCCCCCACGCCGTGCGCCTGCCATATCAGGCGCTCTTGAAGCAGCATGTGCTCGGCGATCCGCACAAGGAGGACTCGCCGCGTTATCCGGTCCGGCTGGATGACAGGGAGCTTGCCGGACTGCTCGGACGTCTCGGCATCACGCGTGAGAAGTACGTCGTGGCCTATGACGACGTCGGTGGACTGAACGCGGCGCGACTGTTCTGGGAGCTTGAGCGCATCGGCCATCCGCGTGTCTCGGTGCTAGATGGGGGACTGGTGCGATGGATCCTCGACGGACGCAAGGTTGTGAACGATGTCCGGAAACCTAAGCCGGCTGCCTATGTGCTGGAAGCCGGCGGGCGTGCGAACGAGGCAAGTCTTGATGACGTTCGCGCCGCGCGCGATAAGCGCGGAGCGCTGTTGCTCGATGTTCGCAGCAAGGAGGCATATCGCGGCGAGCGCAAGGATCCGCGCAGTGGCCATATTCCGGGTGCGCATTGGTGGGAATGGGACCAGGCGGTGGCGATCGATCAGGGCTTTACGCGCCGTGAGGAAGGCGCGCTGCGCCGGCTACTGAGAAACGCCGGGCTGGCAGATACCAAGCGGTCGGTGATTACCTACTGCCAATCCGGGCACCGCGCGGCGCACACCTATCTTACGCTGCGCAGTCTCGGGTTCGAGGACGTCCGGGTTTACGCCGCCTCAATGAACGAGTACGGTTTGCTGAAGTCGGAACCGGTCAAACAGGGGAAATAATGATGCCACCCAGTCGTGTTGCACTCGGCAGTCGCGAGCTTGAGTTGCGCTTCACGCCGCGCGCCACCGCCCAGCTCGATGCCGAGCTCGAACCGCTCGACATCGAGCTCGAGCTTTACTTCAGCTGTCTGATTCGCAAGCGCGTGTATGTGCGGCGCGAGCCGCGCGCGGACGTCACCGCCCGCGGACGCGTGAACGAGCTCGTCACAGTGAGTTTCCGTCCGGTCATGACCAAGGCCTGTGCCGTGCATGACGTGGCCGGCGCGCCGGACCTGGAGCCCATCCCGTTGGTGCGGCCGGGCGCCTTCACGCCGAAGTGGCTGCATCTCGATTTCCGGCACGGCGACTGGGTCGGCGAATTCGGTTACTAGCCGGAGAAATTTCGAGCGATGGCGACCGACGCGTGCGAATATCTTCAAGCCGTGCGGGCCATCGCCGTTGACGCCGGTCGTAAAATCCTCGACATCTACGAGCGTGGTTTCGAGGTCGACGAGAAACCCGATCGTTCTCCGGTGACCGAGGCTGACCGCGCCGCGCATGAGCTGATAAGCGCGCGGCTGACCGCGCTCACCCCCGACATTCCGATTCTTTCCGAAGAGTCTGCCAGTGCCGGTTTCGAGCAGCGCACTGGCTGGACGCGGCTGTGGCTTGTCGATCCGCTCGATGGTACCAAGGAGTTTATTTCGCGCAACGGCGAGTTCACCGTCAATATCGCGCTGGTGGAAAATGGCAGCCCGGTGCTGGGTGTTGTGTACGTGCCGGTCATTGGCACCAGCTACTTCGGCTGCCGTGGCCAAGGCGCGCAAAAAGAACAGGGCGCCTGCGAGATTCGTTCCATCAACGTGCGCCGCTACGGCGGCACGTGTCCGATTGTGGTGGCCTCGCGCTCGCATGCAGGCCCGGAGATCAAACGGTTTCTCGATGGGGTCGGTCCGCACGATGTCGTCAACATGGGCAGCGCGTTGAAGCTCTGCCTCGTTGCCGAGGGCACCGCCGACGTTTACCCGCGGCTCGGCCCGACCATGGAGTGGGACACGGCCGCCGCCCAGTGCGTCGTGCCCAGTGCGTCGTGGAGTGCGCCGGCGGGCGCGTCATCGATCTGCAGGGGCGCCCGCTCGCCTACAACAAACCTGACTTGCACAATCCCTGGTTCGTGGTCGACGCCGGCGGTTACGATTGGCGCCCGTTTCTCGTCCACGCTGCGGCCGCCGAGACGCGGGCCGGGCATTGAGTCGTTATCTCGCGATCGACCAAGGCGGGCACGCCAGTCGTGCCATCGTCTTCGACGCCAGCGGCCAGCCGGAGGTTTCGGCCGAGCACCCGATTGCCACGCGTCGTCCCACACCGGATCAAGTCGAGCACGACCCCGAGGAAATCATCGGGTCGGTGCGCCACGCGCTGCAGGCGCTCGGGCGCCCGCCCGGCACGCGGATCAATGCTGCCGGACTCGCGACACAAAGATCGAGTATCGTTTGTTGGGATCGCGTGACCGGCGAGGCACTGTCGCCAGTGATTTCCTGGCAGGATCGCCGTGCGGCCGAGACGTTGATTCCGCTCGCGAGCGAGCAGGCTGACATTCATCGGCGCACCGGCCTCATGCTTACGCCGCACTACGGCGCTTCCAAGCTTCGCTGGTGTCTCGACCACCTGCCCGCGGTGGCGCGTGCCGGGACCGAAGGGCGGCTCGCGTTCGGACCGCTGGCAAGTTTTCTTCTGTTCCGGTTGCTCGATGAACAACCATTGGTAGCCGATCCTGCCAACGCCCAACGCACGCAGCTTTGGAACCTCGCGACCCGTGACTGGGACGATATCCTGCTCGACCGCTTCGGCATCCCGCGCGCCTGTTTGCCGGCCTGTGTGCCGACGCATCATGCCTTCGGAAGCTTGCGCGTTGTCGGACGGACTGTGCCGCTCCGGATATGTCAGGGCGATCAACCCGCGGCACTTTTCGCCGACGGCATGCCGCAACCGGATTGTGCCTACATCAATATTGGCACCGGCGCCTTTGCACAGCGCGTCTTTCCCGAACCGCTCGCGCACGCAGGACTGCTCACGAGCTTAGTCTGGCAGCAGGGTGATGAACGCACGTATGTGCTGGAGGGAACGGTAAATGGTGCCGGCGCTGCGCTGGACTGGATCGCCGCAAGGCACGCCATCGCGGAGATCGCCAGCGAGCTTCCAGGGTGGCTGAGTGCCGATACCACTCCGTTGCTCTTTCTGAATGGCATCGGCGGACTCGGTGCGCCGTATTGGGTGGCGAATTTCGAGTCAAGTTTCCTTGGCGCCGGCACTGTTGCACAGCAAGTGGTCGGCGTCGCCGAAAGCATCTTGTTCCTGCTGCAGGTAAATATCGACGAACTGGCCGGAGCGGGTCGGTCGCTTGCGCGCATCGTAATGACTGGTGGTCTCAGTCAGCTCGACGGTCTGTGCCAGCGCATGGCCGATTTGAGCGGCCTTCCCGTCTGGCGCCCCGATGTGCCCGAAGCCACGGCCAGAGGCCTTGCGTGCCTGGTTGCCGGGTTCCCTCGCTCCTGGTCAGTCGCCGACGGCGAGTCGTTCGCGCCGCGCCCGAATGACGGTCTACATCGGCGTTATAGCCAGTGGCGCCAGGCGATGGCAGAGGCCGCGGCTCGAGCGAACGCCTAAAGGTTCAAACGCGAGATCTTCGCGAGACCCTTCTTGATGTTTTCGCGTGCCGCGCCCTCGGTCGCCACGCGCAGGCGCGTGACGCCCACCAGCTCCTCTTCCACGGACACCGCATGGATCGACCGGATCGCTTCCTGCCACACGACAGTGCCGTCGCTGCGCTTCAAAGTCCAGCCGGCCTCCATCTTCACCGTAAATGTTCCGCCGAACGTCGGCTGCTCCAAACTGACGATCACAACTTGCAACAAGTAGTCCCCACCCGAGGGCACCACTCTGGAAAACACTCGCGATTTACTAATTGACTCGGTGAGGGCTTTGGCGAACTCATTATTGGAAATCTGCGTTTTTCCGGTGGCAGAAGTCTCACTCCCGCCGGAGGTTCTGACGCTCACCGATACAGGGTGTTGCCGCGCGACGTCATAGCGATCGGCCACCATTCCCTGGAAGGTCGCCGGCGTGGCGCAGCTGGCCAGTAACGCGAGCATCAACGGCGCCACGAATTTCCCGACACCACGATACGCCAAAGGCAGCATGTCCATTCAATCCGTCCTCTGGCGATCCTACTTGGCCGCAAAAATGTTCGTCATCACTTCATCTACCATTTCCTGAGGTGACTTCCGCGTCATCGACGTATGAAAAGAATTACCCGTCGCCAGCGGATAGTTGTTGGTCGGATTGCGAATCGTGACGGTCAGTTCCAGCAGGTACATGGTGATGTCCCACTGCCACTTGTCCACGTAAGTCACCACCGCGTCGGCCTGATAGGGCGGAGCGTGCTCCTCGCCAATCTTGGCCGTGTAGCCCATTTTGACGAGTTGATCTTTGATCATCTGGTCCAGGCCGTGCGTGTCCTTGGGCTGATGAACAACGTAGTAATCCTTAATGCCGGCGAGACTGGCGCCTGGCGTCAGGGATCCCGTTGCCCGATTGGCGCAGCCTGCTACCGATAGAAGCAGGGCCAGGACGCCGAGTAGTGCTACCAATCTTTTGTTCATGACTGGTCCTCCCGAAGCGCTGGTATTGGTTTCCGCGGCGGCGTAGCCGCCGCACCGACTTCACACAACTCCCTGAGCTTTTATTACGCGCAGCCGTGGCGCATGTCGTTGCGTTTAGTCAAAGATGGGGCGGGCTCCCGCCAGGCGTACCCCACGCTTTCACGCAAAGCGCGCGCTTTCCCAGCCGATCAGCGCTTGTTTACGCGCCACGCCCCAGCGGTAACCACCCAGTGCGCCGGACTTGCGGATGACGCGGTGGCAGGGGATCAGCAGCGCCACCGGATTACTCGCGACGGCATTGGCAACGGCGCGCACCGCGCGAGGTTTGCCAACTTGTCTGGCCACCATTTCATAGGTGGCGAGCTTCCCGGGCGCAATTCGCAACAGCGCCTCCCACACGCGCACCTGGAAATTCGTCCCCTTCACGTACAGCGAGACCGGGGCGCGCACTGCGCCAGGGCGCCGGCGCAGTCGTGCCGCAACGGCCGCGGTCTCTTTCGGAGCGTGTCGCAATTCGGCGCGCGGCCACTCGCTGCGTAGCCGCTTAAGCGTCTGCTTTGTCGAGGATACGAACTCGAGCGCGCAAATGCCCCGATCGGTCAGCGCACAGAAACAATCGCCAAATGGGGTCGGGTGAGTGCCGTAACGGATCACGAGGCCACGACCGCCGCTTTGGATATCGCCGGGCGTGGCTGCGTGTACGGTGACCATGAGGTCGTGCAGGCGCCCGCCGCCGGAGAGCCCCGCGCCGTGGGCGGCCTCGAGCACGTTGGTCGTTTGGCGAAGCAGCGCGCGGGCGTGCACGGCAGTCAGGTACTGGACGAAGCGCTTGGGGCTCACGCCGGCCCAGCGCCGGAACAGTCGCTGGAAGTGGAACGCGCTCAAACCCGCGGCGCGCGCCACGCGCGCCAGGTTTGGTTGCTCGCGGAAATGCGCGTCGAGAAACTCGATCGCCTTTTCAATACGCTGGTAATCGCTGACCGACATGGATTGTCCGGTATCCGGGTCTGTGCCGCATGGTAGGGTGCATACCCGTGCGCGCCAACCCGATTCTTGCGGTCGCAATTCAGCGCAAGGCGTAGGCGAGCGCCAGCGGCACCGACACGACCGCGCCGAGGTTCCCGATCATGACGATTGCCGCAACCCGGGAGGGTTCCTGACGGTAGCGCTCGGCGACCAGGAAATTCAATACGGCTGGCGGCAATGCGCCGAAAAGAATCAGCAACGCCTGCTCGCCGGGGACGAGCTTTAGCAACGGCGTGAGGATCAGCACCATCAGCACACCGGTCACGGGGCAAACGATGGCACCGAGCAAGCCGACGCGCCACTCGCGCAGGTCGATGGCCGTGAGCCGCGTCCCGAGCGAGACGAGCAGCAGCGGAATCGAGGCCTGTCCGAGCAGTTCGATTGTCGCCGGCAGCGGCGCCGGCAGGGTGAGACCGCTCAAAGAAAACGCGATGCCCGCCAGTGTGGCGATCACGATTGGTTGGCGCAGCACTTCTAGCCAGTGGGCACGACGATCCATGAGCCAGGTTCCAAGCGTGAAGTGCAGTCCGTTCTCGACAATGAAGACCACCACTGCGGCGGGCAGCGCCGCCTCGCCGAAGGCGAATACCGCGAGCGGCAGGCCCATGTTGCCGGAATTGGTGAACATCATCGGCGGCACGAAAGTCTTGGCGGGGATGCCCGTCAGTCGCGCCACCGGCCATGCCAGTAAACCGGAGCCCAACATCACCAGTGTCGCCCCGGCGGCGAGCGCGCCGTATTGTCCGATCTGGAAGTTCTTTCCGGAAAGCACGCTGAAGATCAGCGCCGGAAGCAACACCGCCATGTTGATCTGGTTCGCGGCCGTCAGGTCAATGCGCCGGAATCGGCCATACAGATAGCCAATCCCGACGATCGCGAATACCGGGAAGACAATGGTGAAGATCCGAAGCAACATGAGGGCTGGTAGCTCGGCCGGCGACTGGGAACGCTATTGTATCGGTGCCGACAGGACTGTAACCACGCCGTCCTTGTCGACCAGTTGCATGGCGGGCACCATAGGGTGGAGCGCCATTTTCTCCCTATTTATCGAGAGGAGGACTGACGATGAAGAAGGCCCTTCCGCTGGCCCGCGTATATCAGCTGCTCGAGCCCGGGCCGGTGGTGATGGTCACGACATCCCGGCGCGGGCGGGCCAACGTGATGACGTTGTCGTGGCTCACCATGATGGACTTCGAGCCACCGCTCGTGGGTTGTGTGCTAAGCAATCGTAATTTCAGCTTCGCGGCTCTCAAGGCGACGAAGGAATGCGCCATCAATATTCCGACTGCGAAGCTGGCGAAGCAGGTGGTGGGTTGCGGTAACACTTCGGGTAGAAGCGTCGACAAATTCAAGGCGTTTCGCCTGACACCTATGCCGGCATCGAAAATCACTGCGCCGCTAGTCGCGGAGTGCTTCGCGAATCTCGAATGCCGCGTGGTGGATGCCAGCATGGCCACCAAGTACAACTTCTTCGTGCTCGAGGTACTCAAGGCCTGGATCGACCCGGCGGAAAAGAATCCGCGCACGCTGCATCATCGTGGCCGCGGCGTCTTCATGGTCGCCGGCCGAACCATCAAGCTGCCATCGCGAATGAAGTGATGGGTACATGAATCGCTTCGTTCCTCAGGATCGTTTGACGAGTCTACCCGCGCCCGAGCAAGGGCTCAGTGCAGCCGAGGCGGCGTCGCGTCGCGAGCAGTATGGCCTCAATATCATTGTCGAGACCGTCGGTGCCAGTTGGTCCTCGGTGGCTCACGCCACGCTCAAGGACCCTATGCTGTGGTTCCTGCTCGCGACCAGCGTGCTGTTCGGTGTGGTTGGTGAATATACGGAGGCGGCGATCCTGCTTGTCGCGCTCGTACCGTTTTTCGGTATGGACGCGTTTCTGCACCGGCGTACCCAGGCCTCGATTGCCGGACTGAGCAGCCGTCTCGCGGTCGAGGCGACCGTCGTTCGCGACGGGCAACCGCAAACAGTGCGCGTTTCCGAGGTCGTGCCGGGAGATCTGGTTATGCTGGAGACGGGCCAGTTCTTCCCGGGCGATGGCGTCATTCTCGAAGCAGATCGTTTGCAGGTCGACGAGTCGGCACTAACAGGCGAGGCCTTCCCGGTCCGTAAGCGGCCATTGGACAATGTTGCCCAGCTCAAAAGTGGCGGCAGAATTGATGGCGTGCACTGGGGCCTTGCCGGCACTCGCGTGCTCACCGGAACCGCCCGCATGACCGTGCTCTTTACGGGACGCGAAACCGTCTACGGCGAGATCGCACGCTCCGCGATCCTGGGTTCGCACGAGCGGACTCCGCTGCAACGTGCCGTCGCGGAGCTGGTAAAGGTCCTGATCGTTGCCGCATCCGTGATCTGTATCGCGTTAGCGTGGGTACGGTTGCGCCAAGGGCATGGACTCGTCGACGCCGTGCTCAGCGCCCTGACATTGGCGGTCGCGGCACTGCCGGAGGAGTTCCCGGTAGTGCTCACCTTCTTTCTCGGCGTCGGTGTGTACCGGCTCGCCAAGCGGCAGGCGCTGGTGCGGCGCGGGGTGGTGGTGGAGAACATCGGGCGAGTGTCGGCAATATGTTCCGACAAGACCGGGACGATTACGGAAGGGCGACTACACCTGACTCATCTGCTTGCGGCACCCGAGGTATCCGAGCAGCGGTTGCTCTCGCTGGCGGCGGTCGCGTCGCGCCACGAGACT
>SMTZ1_10016353_pt1 | contig 12564 bp, 10 predicted proteins | sample DeeMarSWOR136_30_FD_25667 | JGI IMG/M metagenome (IMG submission 25667) | reverse complement strand
TTTCCCATTAAATGTTCTACACCCACGTGCATGAACATGCTCGTTATGAATGTCCAGGGTCTTTCAAATGCTTTTATGGGAATTAATCCAAACCCATCCGTCTCTGTATAGGTACATTCAGATCCCGTTCCTTCGGATATTTTTTCACAATTGGTAGAATCGCATTCTACCCAACCACCCGTTATTTCACATGCTTCATTTGGACAGCAATATCCTTCTACAATATAACCGTCACACAACTTGTGCGAAATACAATCAGCGCTCCATTCCGAATCATATACTTTTGCGGTATCCTGCCCTTGTACGCCAAAAAAAACAACTGCATTAATCAAAATCAATGCGATCGTTATTACACCCAAACCCAAACCAAATCCTCCACTTCCTGCCCTTCTCATTCTTCTCATTTTTAATTATTATGGAAAATAAAAATTAACCCTCGATATCCTCTAAAATATTGACTAAAAATAACTTAACTTCATCTGAGCTTCTCAGAAAATACTTTGCATTTGACTTTTTTGGCTCCGGTGACACCAGGATAGTTATCCCTTTATCTTTAAGTGCAGTAAACGCGTCCTCATCCGTGCGGTCGTCTCCTATGTAGACGGGCACGATGTCTTCTTCATGGAGTGTGTCTGTTATGTACAAGACAGCTTTTCCTTTATCCCAATCAATATTGGGACGTATTTCAAAAACCTTTCTGCCGCGGGTGACCCTTACCTTTCCCTCATCCACATACGGCTTTACTATACCTTCAAACCCCTCCTTTAACTCCGGAAAATCTTCATTTGCTACCATGCGATAATGCAGGGAGGCGGTTAAACCTTTATTTTCAATCAGTGCTCCATTTACATGATCTAACTTTTTCTGCATCTTTGCGCATATCTCCAAAATTATGGGTTTTGTTTTTTCTGCCGCAGGGTTTATAATCTCCAATCCCGGACCGGAAATTTCAAAGCCGTGGTTCCCGGAGTAGTATATGTCATCTACCCTCACCAGATTTTTGACATCATCTAACGCTCTGCCGCTTATAATTCCGATCTTCCGGGATTTTAGGATTCTTTTTAGCACACCCCTCATATCATCCGACAATAAAGCCTTCTGAGGATCGCCGACTATGGGTGTGAGGGTGCCGTCGTAATCCAGCAAAAATAATGGATTTTTTTTCTTTAGCCCCCGTTCTATTTCCTTTAAGCAATCAAGTGCATGTTTCATTTGTATTACGGATTATTTGGATTTCCCTACATGAGGGGATGTCCGCTCGTAGATGGCGACGCCAATAATCGCAATAATTGTGGAGAGAAACAGCATTAATAACACTATTTCAATTAAACCGGGGATTTCTATGCCCGCTTCGAGTGGAAGAAAAGCAACAACAGTTGCGGCAAATCCCCTGGGCAGCATGGTTGTTATTAATAAGGTATCTTTTCCATATTTTTTATCAAAAAGCGGAAGGATCTTAGCACTGAAAAACCTTGCGATGATCAGGATGACAAGCATGCCAAACACGATGGTCAAAATCTCTTGATTTAAATTTTTAAAACTAAAAACCAGGCCTAAAAAAACAAAGAAGAATGTTTTTACAAAGAACGTTATTCCAAGCTGTATTGATTTGATTTTCTTTAAAGTCTCAAGTGAATGTTTCGTTACGAGATCTGTTTTGATTTTAAATATTATCACCACATTACGAAAATTTCCAACAGTCAAACTGAAGACCAATACCGCTATCGCTCCATTGGCTCCGACGCTTTCGGCAAGAGTATACAGGATTAAAGCAACTCCGAGTGTGGAGACATAATTCAGGGGATGCTTTCCAAGGTATTTGAATAATGTGATAACCCAGAACATCCCGGTTAAAAATCCAAAGAGAACTGCTATTGAAACGCTGCCAAGGATTAAATTGGCAACTTTTGTTGTTTCAACTGCATTAAATTCCATTACCTGTATGAGAATAACTGCTCCTGAGATGATGGTGATATCATTAATCATTGATTCAAGGAAGAGTAAATTTTTGGTATCGTCTGAAGCAGAGCAGCGGGAAACCAGAGTCATCACCGTTATGGTGGTGGTTCCTCCGCTGATAATACCGATAAAGAGAGAATGAAATAAAGACCAATGCATTAACAAATGGAGAAACAAACTCACGAGTAAAGTGCTCAGAATAAAAACAACTACAGTGAAAATCGCGGCACTGGAGAAATTCCTTAAAAGTTTCTTTAAATCTATTGACATGCCGCTCTCTAAAAGAATTACTATTAAAGCAATGGTTGCGATAAAAGAAGATATTTCGATTAACATTTCCGACTCTACGAGATTTAAGACCGGGCCGATTATAACCCCTATCGTTATCAAAAAAAGAGCTTCCGGAATTTTCGTTCTGCTGAATAGAACATTTCCTAAAAAACCGATCATAATGATAAGCCCTAATAAACCCAACAAAAGAACTGAATTATATTCCACCTTACTATAATACAAAGTATATCCTCATTTATATAAATGAAAATGAGTTCTTCCGTTGTCTAATCCCTGTAAAATCCGGCGGCATCTTCCGGACCCATTGTATTGATTATTATTCCTGAGCCGAACTCAAATCCGGCCCATTTAGCAATTCTCGGGCAAATTTCAAGATGGAAATGCAGTTCGTCCCCTGCCGGAGCGAGATAGAAGAGTAGATTGTAATCAGGATCTCCAAGCATGGATCTCAACTTCAGCATTATTTTTTTAAAAACCTTGGCGAATGAACGCTTCTCGTCCTCATTCATCGAACCTATCCGCCCGATATGTCTTTTCGGCATAATCCATGCCTCAAAAGGAAATCTTGATGCAAAAGGTGCAAATGCACAGGCATTTTCATCCTCCAGTATCCTTCGCTCGCCTCCCATCTCCTTTTTCAGGATGTCGCAGTACGGACACGTGCCGTTCTCATCCGCATACTTTTTTGACGCGGCAATTTTTTCCTTTACAATCGGCGGAACCAACGGGAGGGATATTAACTGCGCGTGCGTGTGGGTAAAAGATGCTCCCGCTTCTTTGCCTTTATTCCGGAATAACACAACATACTCAACACCCTCTTTACTTTTAAGTTTTTCTATTCGCCAGGAGTAAAAATCCAGTACCTTGACCAAATGGTCGACGCTCAAATCTTCAAGTTCTTTTCCATGCTCATTTGTCTCTACAACAATTTCATGCTCGCCGTGAGCGCTTCCTCCCTCAAGAGAAACAGCAGGGAATTTATTGGGGAAGCAGCGAATGATCCACCTGCCGTTTTCTTCAACCCTGCTTATCTCCGGCGGCGTCAGGTGCTCATTCCCGGGACAGAAATAGCATATCCCCTCCTTTACTTCTTCCTCTTTCTTTTTAAAATCTCTCGGTCGTTTTTTCCTGGCAGGGGAGATTATTACCCAATTATCAAGTATGTAGTCCTTTCTTAATTCATTTGCCTGAGCCATTGTTACTTATTAACAAAAACCGTCTGGGTCGGATAAGCAAACTCAATTCCTTCCTCCTCAAATCGTTGCTTGAGTGCAAAATTTATATCCTGTTGAACATCCATGTATTTATTATAATCCCCGGTATCAACATAATACGCAACTTCAAAATTCAATGAAAAATCACCGAATTCTTTGAAATGAACCCTGTCCAAATCAGCCAATTCAATCCTATCGAAAATTTCTTTTACTATCTCAAGAATTCTTTTCAATTTTTTAGTTGGAGTACCGTAAACCACCCCGAAAGTAAAATGAATCCTCCTCTTCTCCATTTTCTTGTAGTTATTGATTCTTGTGGATGTCAGTTCTCTATTTGAGATAACTATTTCCTGACCCCATAAACTCTCCAGCCGGGTGGTTTTTATTCCGATTTTTTTGACAACCCCAAGGTCATCGCCGACAATAATAAAGTCCCCGATTTCAAAAGGTTTATCAACATATATGGAGAAAGAAGCGAATATGTCGGTTAAAACATTCTGCAGAGCCAGTGCTACCGCTAATCCGCCAATACCGAGGCTTGCAATAAAAGGCGTTATTTCAACATCAAATTGATCTAAAATTAAAATAAATGCGATAAAATAGATGAATAAATTTAAAATTTTCTGTATTATGGGCATGAATTGCTCGTCAAGATCGGTTTTTGTTTTAAACGCTATTGTGCCCATATACCACCTTATAAACACGCCGACTACCCTCGTCAGAGTAAAAACCCCGACAAGGACGGCAGCCACCATAAAAACCTGGTTAATCAATACGGAGTGGGGTTTAACGGGTGTTATAGAGAGCAATGCAACGTATGCCCCAATCAATATAACAAAGGCATAGATCGGTCTTTTTATACCCCCCAGTATTTCATCGTCTAATGTACTCCTGGTCTTTGCGGTTATCCTTGCGACATATCTTTCAAGTATAAAAAATATTAACTTTGCAGCAATAACGGATGCCGTAACTATTATAACCGCTATTATCATCTCCCCGTACAGATCAGTGCTTAGTATTGTTTCCATATCCATTTTTATAACACTTTCACCGCCTCGGATATAAAGTCGCGAATCCACCTATAAACATTATTTCTTTTAACCGCCAGGCGTAAATTTTTCATTCTATTTTCTTTTTCTTCATTTGGCATATCCAGAGCGTGTTTTATTGCATCAGCAAACTCTTCCACATCATAGGGGTTGACCAAAACAGCATCCTTTAATTCTTCACCTGCCCCGGCAAATTTACTGAGGATCAACACCCCCGTATTTTCAACATTTGCTGCAACAAATTCCTTGGCTACGAGATTCATTCCGTCGTGAAGGGGGCTTATTATGCATACATCCGATGTTCGGTATAACGCCAGAAGTTTTTCATATTCTAATTTTCCTTCCAGATACCTGATAGGTTTCCAGTAACCTCTTTGATACTTCCAGTTAATACTCTCAACCAATTTCTTAATATCCCGATCCAATTTCTTGTATGTTGGGATCATTGTTCTGCTTGGCGCCCCGGCTTCATAAAAAACAAAATTGTTCTGATACCCGGGATATTTCTCTAAAAATCGTTCTATAGCCAAAAATCGTTCCGGAATACCTTTCGTGTAATCCACTCTGTCGACCCCCACACCGATGAATTTATACGATGCGGATCGGACTTTTTTAATTTCCTTTTCTACTTTTTTTCTCTTTGCAAACCTGTCTATAGTCCCAAAATCAACACTTATCGGGAAAGGTTTTACCATAATTTTTCTACCCCCGTATTTAACCAATCCACTTCCTTGATCCACATCCGCGTCAAGAATTTTTTCAATGCTCTCCAAAAAATTAACACAATAACTTTTTAAATGAAACCCTATCAGATCGTTTCCAAGTAAGCCCTCAAGTATTTCATCTGCCCATGGGCAGAGGGCAAATTTCTCCCAAGGGGGCCATGGAATGTGCCAGAAATGAGCACTTTTTATGCCAACGGAATCCCTAACCATCCCGGGCGCTAACGCAAGATGATAATCCTGGAACCAGACAAATGCTTTCTCATCCTTAATTTCATCTATGAGGGCATCTACAAACAATCCGTTTGAATGTTTATAGCCATCCCAGAATTCTTTCTTAAAGGAGGGTTTCTGGAACACATTATGGCAAAGCGGCCACAGAGCCTGATTGGAGAATCCAAAGTAGTATCTGTCAACCTCCTCCTTACTCATCCAGACCCTTCGCAGCGTATATTTTGGCTTTTTGGGAGGCACCTGAACCCTGTTATTTTCATCTACAGTCTGTCGATCGGCATCTCCGGAGCCGCCGGCAATCCATAACCCCCCGCACGCCTGCATTGCAGGGTCTAAAGCAGCGGTTAATCCACCCGTGGGCAATTTACACTTTATCCCATCCGGGGAGTGCATATGAATATACGGCTCCCTGTTTGATACGACAACAAACTTAAAATCCTTTAATTCAGATTTTATTAATTTTTGGACATCTGCGGATGAATAATATTTTTTCATCGTAATTATAAATTATTTATAATGAGACATAAAAATTTTTGCTTCACAAAAATTTTTCTTGTTTTTAGATTTTTTGATTAATAATAAATAAATTATCTAATCCATTCTTCAAAAAATTTTTTAAGCCACCAACAGATATCATAGTTTCTTACATTTTCCTTCAACACCTTCAATCTTCTGTTTTTCTCTCTATTTGACATCTCAAGCGCACGCTTTATGACCCCTGCAACCTCATCAAAATCATATGGATTCGCCAAAATTGCATCATTCAACTGCCCTGCAGCCCCGGCAAATTCACTTAGAATCAAAACCCCGCTTTTTTCTTTGGTTGAGACAAACTCTTTGGAAATAAGGTTCATACCATCGACCAAGGGAGTGACCAATGCAACATCCGATGCTAAATAGTATGCTATTACTTCTTCTCTGGAAATATTCCGGTATAAATAGTGTATTGGTGCCCAATCAAAATCTCTGAATCTGCCGTTGATTCTACCCACAAGTTCATCGACATACCTTTTCATCTCCTTGTACTCTTCAACTTTTGTTCTGCTTGGGTTAGCCACCTGTATGAAAACAACTCTCTTCCTGAATTTGGGATATTTTTCAAAGAACCTTTCAATTGCTTTCAATCTCTCGGGAATCCCCTTTGTATAATCGAGTCTGTCGATGCTAAACACAACATACCTGACATTAAGTCTTCTACGCACTATTTTTGCTCTTTGATTTATCCTTTTAAATGAAGAGATACTTGAAAATTCTTTGGCATCGATCCCAATAGGAAAGTCCCCAATCCTGATTTTGCGACCGTTAATCTCAGCCATCCCTTTTCCCATATAAACGGGACAGTTAAACTCTTCTTTTACACACTGCATAAAATTCTCAACATAATTTTTTGTGTGAAAACCCAGGATATTGCTGTCGAGTAAGCCCTCCAATATTTCCCTGCGCATGGGAAGCGTTCTGAAGATTTCCCACGGAGGCCACGGCGTATGTAAAAAAAATCCAATTTCAGAGTCTTCATTTTCATTTCTGATGAGGTGGGGCAGCAAACATAGATGATAATCATGAATCCATATTAAATCCCCTGGATTTAATTCATCCAAAACAGATAAAGCAAATTTCCTATTCGCACGCCTATAAGCATTCCAATAACTTCTTTTGAGTTTTACTTTATCCAAAAAGTTATGAAAAAGCGGCCAGAGAACCGAGCAACACCCTGTTTTCCGAATCGCTCATTTCTTTATCCCCGCTGCCGCTTCCCCATGCGATCCATATGCCATTAAAGGACTGCATCATTGCATCGAGCGAAGAAGTCAGACCCCCTATCGCTCTTTCGCATTTAATTTCACCGCGTATTTTTTTGTGGATATACGGTTCTCTATTGGAAACTACAATAAGTCTTTTATCCAGTAAATTTTCTATCCCATCTTTCATCTCAATTTTGTTTATCCTTCATTCCTTTTTCAGATAAACCGTTCGTATCGGGAATGGTATATCAATGCCTTCCTCCTCAAATCTTCTATTTATCTCCGTATTTAATTCATCCAGGACGGCAAATCTTCTGAAATCAGGAATCCAGCACCTTAATTTAAAATTCAGGGACGAGTCGCCGAACTCAACAAAAGAGACCTCTGGTCCGGGCTTTTTTAAAACATTTTTTGATCCCTTTGCAACATTTAGAAGAATTTTCTTTACCTTTTCAACGTCGGTTCCGTATGCCACCCCGACGCCGGTTTCTAACCTCACCTCCGGCTCCGGAAGTGCGTAATTTGTAACCACTTCCGAGATGATCTTGGAGTTTGGGATTGTGAGAATAACATTATCAGGGGGCTTTATCTTTGTGGTTCTGAGTCCAATATCGACAATATCTCCCTTGTAGCCCCCAACCTCTATCCTCTCACCCCTGACAAATGGTCTGTCAAGCAGGATGAAAAAACCCGCAAGTATGTTTGATATGGAATCCTTCATCGCAAAACCGATTGCAAACCCTGCAATTCCGAGCCCGGCAACCAAGGGCATTACATCATATTCCAGCTCGCCCAGAATGATCATAAACGCTATCAAATAGATCCCTATATTCACGATTTTAATAACGAATGGAAGAGCCTCGTCATCCAGGGTTGATTCTGTTTTCTCGGTAAGTTTTTTTCCAAAATCATCTATGACAATATCAACAACCCTTGAGATAATCCATGCAACAATAATTATCGTAACAATCGAAATGAACGTTGATATATATCCCGCAAATGTCTCAAACGTCTCAATGAATAAGTATCCGGATGCAACCTGTACCCCGATCAATATCAGGATATAATACACGGGCTTTCTCAGTGTACGAAGTATTTTATCGTCCAATTCTGTTTTTGTGCGGGCAGTAAGTCTTATTAACCATTTCTCAATAATCCAGTATGTAATTTTTGCGGCTATAAGCGATGCCAATAAGATAATTACTGCTATAACCACGTTGGTGTATGCCCCAAAATCCCAGCCCCCGATAAAATCCTGTATTAGTCCATCTATCATTTTTATTTATTTAAGAAAATATTATTAAAAAGATTCGCCCTGCGTTTTATTTGATACATAAAAACGCTCGGGTGACGTGTAATTTACAATTGAATCCGAAACTATTTTTGAGTTAGGAACTATCACAATCTCTTTACTGTCGGTTTCTATTTTTGTTGTTCTTAAGCCTATATCAATGACTGTGCCGTCGTAACCTCCTATTTTTACTTTCTCACACTGTATAAAAGGTCGGTCCATCAGTATAAAAAACCCTGCCAGAATGTTCGATATGGTGTCTTTAGCGGCAAACCCAACAGCAAAGCCAGCCAGACCTAAACTTGCAATCAGCGGCATTATATTGATCTCTAATCTATCCAGGATGATCATAAATGCTATAAGATAGATAAAAAAGGTGATCATCTTGGATGCAAACGGAATCGCTTCGTCATCCAGAGTTGATTCCGTCTTTTCTGCGATCTTTTTTCCAAAATCATCTATGATGGCGCAAACGATATTTGCTATAGTCCATGCAATCACGATGATCAGGATAATGACCATGAGACTTTCAAAGTAACCGGCGTAAGTGGAAACCAGGATATAACCAAGAGCAATCTGCAAACCAATCAATACTACCACATAATAAACAGGTTTTTTCAAAACTCCGAGTATTTTATCATCCAACTCCGTTCGTGTGCGGGTTGCAAGTCCCATCAACCATTTCTCTATTACCCAGTATATGATCTTTGCGGCTATAAGTGAGGCGGTTATAATAAGAATCCCTATCACTGGATCACTATATGCCCCAAAACCGTGCGATTCAAGAAAATCACGGATAGGGGCGGTGATTATATAACTAATAGTGTCATTTACCATTTTTTACATTAAGGTTTTATATTAAATTTGCAACAATAAAAAGCAACCTTCAGAAAGGTTGATCATCAGGTGCTATTTAGAATTTACAAAAGTAAATTCTAAATTAGTTAGAAATCTTTGATTTCTAACTGCTATTTCGCTACGCTCAATAGCACTCGTAACAGAGTATTTAAACAGAAAAAAACATATAGTTTATAGGAAAATAATTTTTAGGGTTATGATCCTAGAAAACATACCGTTTGTAATTACAATAAAAAGCACTATTATCGGTTCACATCACCATCTTCAGAACATTTGGGTGGGACAGGTCCATATCCCCTGCCCCATAACCCGTTCTTCCACTAAATTTTTTTTTGTGTTGGCGAAACTTTGTTTCATCTTCGAACTTATCTGTTATGTTTGCAAGAATCGCAACTCCCGTTGGGGTTGTGATCTCCTTTTCTGATTTTATTCTTACATGGATTCCGTGGTCATCAATTATGGACCTGGTCGCTGGGGCGATAAAGCCGCAGGAAACCTCAGAAGAGCAGATTTTTTCATTAATCAGATTTAGATCCTCAAGTGCAAGTGAAACCGCTACCGCATCTACAATACAATCCACCGCATCATGTAAATGAACCTCATTTAGATTTACATTATGCACTTTTGACTCCGCGACACCAAGAGTTTTTAAAATGTTCCGGGACAATTCTTTTGCATCCTGCGATATCTTTAGATCATCAACATGCCCGATCAGATCATCCAATCTCAGGGAGTCCGGGGTGTAAGATGAGGTAAATTTTGATGCCGTAATGCCCCCCTTATTAATCTTGCTTGCCCTGACACTTTCCACGCCATTAATATCCAAAAGGATCTTTTTGATAGCACTAACATCTGCACCCAGATCAATTAGCGCCCCTATCAACATATCTCCACTCACCCCGGAAAAGCAGTCAATATACAGCATTTCAGATAACTGATAAATTTGATCTTATAATAAAATTAAGATGCTTTTTCAGGTTTTGTTTCTGCAGTCCCCAGTTTCTTTCCTAAATCCTCCACATCTTTTGAGTAGAATATGCCGGATTTATCCAGATATGTCTCCGCTATATGGTAATATATCTTTGCTTCCTCTTGATCTCCCCTCCCCAGCGCTTCATTTGCAGTAGCAATGCTTCTCTCTATACCCACAACATAAGCATCTCGCTTGAGTGCATTAATCTCATCCATGTCCATACCGGTTTGCTTTGCATACATCTCCGCAATACTCAACGCACTGAGAGAATCTATATACTCCCCCTCATCCAATGCTGTCTTTGCTTCATTAATCGCATTATTCATTCCATCAATTGCTATCTCCGTAAAGTATCCTTGTGCTTCAAGCTCGCTTCTTATGCTGGCACATTCATCTGGAGCTCCCACACCCAGTTTCTCGGCATATAATTCCACCAGATTTAAATGAAGCTCTGCTTGAGCATGATTCCCCTTCTTTAACGCATTTCTGGCGTTCTCCAGATTAGTATTGACGCCTAGCTCATAAGATTTTTCCTTTAAAGAATCAATCTCCAAAGGAGGAGACATCCCGAGTTTATTTGCATTTGCCGCTATAACATTTAACGACCCTAAAGCCTCTAGATACTCTCCATTATCCAATGCTGTTTTAATCTCTTTTTTTCTGTCCTCGATACTGTTCTCCATCATCTTTCTTTTATGTTCTTCGATCAATGGCCTGAATCCATCAACATCATCTGGAATTTGGAGGTTACCTTTACCTGCATACAATTCCAGTAAATTCAAAGACTCCGTAGCTGTTGCAAAATCTTCCTTACCAATTGCTTTCTTAAGACCGCTATGATGAGTATCTACCGCTAATCGATATGCCTGCTGCCTCATTTCATCAACTTCCTTTGGCATCTCCAAGCCAACAGATTCCACATACATCTCCACCACGCACAATGAACTGATTGCATCATCATACTTTCGAGCAGATAATGAACTTTTGGCCTCTTTTATATTCTCTTCTATTCCATTGATCGCTTTTCCTCTATAATAACCGTCTCTCTCAAGTTTTTCTTTTAATTTAACTACCTCCAATGGCACATCCATACCTGCCCTCTTTGAGTATACCTCTGCAAAGGTTAATGCCTCATCCATCAGTGTTTGATCATTCTTAGCTTCTGCTTCCCTTGCTCTTTTAGTATTAGCATCAACTCCCATCTTGTAAGCTTTTACCCATAACTTTTCAGTCTCTGGAGGGACTTCAACCCCGCATCTTTTTGAATACACATCGAGCCCGTGCAGTGCTTCAAGCATGTCGTCATACTTTCCTTTACTCAAAGCATCCTTTGCCTCTTTAAACTTACCTTCAACTCCCGCCCCATAGGCTTTCTGCCTTAGATCATAAATCTCCTTTGGAACCGTAATGCCCGCTCTTTCGGCATATATCTCTGCCGCATGGGAAGAACCGACTGCATCAGCATAAACTCCTGCCTTCAGGTGATTCTTAAGTTCATCCAACTTTGCATCAACTCCTATCTTATAGGCTTTCTTTCTCAATTTTACGATTTCTTCCGGAACCGGAACTCCCGCAACAATCGCAAATTTTTCTGCTGTGTTCAGCGGTCCGAAAGCATCACTATAAGCCCCTGTCTTTATAGCCTCCTTTGCCTCATTAATCTTGGCGGGAACTCCTTTCTCCAGCGATTCCTGTCTCATGCTCTCGATCTCTTTTGGTACGGGAACATCCGCTAGTCTTGCATATTTTTCTGCTCTGTTCAATGCGAACACGGCATCAGGATACTCTTCCGCACCCATTAGTTCCTTTGCCTCGTCGATTTTAGCCTTCATGCTTATCTCATATGCCTTTGGTTTTAAAGATTCTACCTCTCCAGGAACATTAACCCCCGCTTTTTCGGCGTAGGTTTCTGAAACCATCAACGTAGAGATTAACCCCCGCTTTTTCGGCGTAGGTTTCTGAAACCATCAACGTAGAGAGGGCGTCAGAGTCCTTTCCTTTTATTAACTCCTTTGCTTCTTTGACCTTTGCATCCGCACCCAATTTGTAGGCATCGATCTTCATACTCTCGACCCCCTCAGGAACCGGGACAGATGCTTTCTCGGCATAGGTCTCAACCCCCACCAGGCAGCCCATCGCCAACGCATGGTCTCCTTCCTTCAGGGCTTGCTTTGCCTCTTTAAATTTACTTTCAACTCCCATCTCATAGGCTTTCTGCCTTAGATCATAAA
>SMTZ1_10013966_pt1 | contig 12564 bp, 10 predicted proteins | sample DeeMarSWOR136_30_FD_25667 | JGI IMG/M metagenome (IMG submission 25667) | reverse complement strand
CAGTCAAGAAAGATCATAATGGCGCTGAAAAAATATGCTGAATAAACTAGCAGCGGGTGGATTCGAACTTCCGACTTAAGATTCATACGTTCTAGTGATAGATCTGCTTACAAGTGTTGTACGGGAACAACGAAAAGTAGGGCAGGAGAGTGATCATTTGACATAAATATTAATTTGTTTATTAAAATCATCATCTCCATCAGCGGTGTGTCAACAACATATCGGGGTAAAATTCCAGTTATCGTTTCTATATGGCTGCATGGCGTCCATGGAGCGATTCGAACGCTCGACCCGCTGCTTGGAAGGCAGAGCGGGCCATTTTGGCCTTTTTACGCTCAATTTGAGATTGGAACCCGAAGCTAGCCTCTCACTAGGCAACAGGTCTCACCAATCACTCGTTGTCCTATTATTATATTACCAGTCTGAAAATTGCAAATCGTGTGATGTCTGTGTGATATAGCTTATTAAGGACTACTATTTAACTCTTACCAATTCGGAACATTTTTGTCCCACAGCTTGGACATATCCCCCGAGTAGCCGGCTTTCCATTTTTCATGATGATGGACTTAGGATCTTTCACTCCTTCTTGCTACGACATTTCATACAGTAGGCCTGAGCCAATCTAGCAGTCCTCCTTCTGTTTCATTAATTCTTGGATAATAATTTATAACAAAAGCCGTGTCAATTCCTGTACAATTGGCCAAATGGTAAAATCACAAAAGTTGAGAAGTTTCATGTTTAGGTCTTTTATAATCTTGTTTCTGCCTTTTTAATTTAGAAGATGGATGATAACGAATGTTACTCGTTCATCTTAATTCCAGCGTAGTCCTCAAATATGGTTATGATGGAAGCACTATCTTTTTCACTGAGTCCTTTTGAGTCTGCTATCCTTAAAACTTGATAAGCTATACTGGAAACTAGAATCGGTGTGCCTAACTCCACAGCTGCCTGCATTATTATCCGTGAGTCTTTGGCCAGTGTACTAACTGCTCCTTTTGGCTCAAAGTCTCGCGCTATCATTCTAGCACCGAACATTCTCCAAACAGCACTGTCACCGAGGCTATTACTTATAATATCATGCAAAGCTTTCAAGTCCACGCCCAGTTTTTTAGCCATTACTAGGGCTTCTGCCGTAGCCACGTGGTGTACGCTAACAAGAAGCTGGTTAATCATTTTAACTGTCTGTCCTTTTCCCACACCACCGGTGTAATAGACACGTTTCCCCATAGCTTTTAGGAGAAGCTCGTTTTCTTTGAATATCCTCTCCTCCGCTCCAACCATTAAGACAAGAGTACCATCTACAGCTCGCTCATGGCCTCCGCTAACCGGCGAATCAATGACGGCCACGCCGCTCTGACTAGCTACTTTTTCCACCTCGACTATTTCCAGCGGTGAAATAGTGCTCGTGATTATAAGAGTTGAGCCATTTTGCATTCCACCAAGCACTCCCCCAGGTGGTAAAACAACTTCTTTAATCTGAGGATAGTTAAGAACCATTACCACCACAGTATCACTTATCTCTCCGACCTCCTGAACATTATTAACGATATTGGCTCCCAGCTTCTCCATTTCAGCCAGTGGTTCTTTCCTAATGTCATAGACGGTAAGAGGGAAACCGGCCTTCAGTATATTGGTGGCCATAGGTTTGCCCATTGAGCCTAGGCCAATGAAACCAATTCTTTTATTCCTTTCTTGTGCCATATTTCCTCCCTGCACTAGCTTTTATCGAAGAAACCCCTGATTTTCTTGCTGAGATTAATCGCCGTAAAGTATCTCCGTATTACTTTATCATCTGAGCAGGCAACCAGAGGATCAGCTGAGGAAAGGCCACGCATAGCCCAATGCCAATCATAATAAGAAAAACAAATGGAATTACCCCTCTGATGATATCCCCCATGGTCACTCCCCAAGATGGGTCAACCGAACCGCGGAGATAGAATATAGCATGGGCCATAGGAGGTGTCATAAAGGACATCTGAAGATTAACACATATCATCATGGCGAACCAGAGCTCGTCGAACCCTAGAGTAGGCACAAGGGGGGATATGATTGGAACCATGATAAAGAGGATACCTAGCCAATCGATGAAAAACCCAAGGATGAAGAGTGCAAACATTACCAGGGCAAAGGCGCCCCATTTGCCTCCGGGGGCAGCCAGAATTAGTTCCTCTATTACTTTGCCGCAACCGGCAGCGAGAAAGACACCGACGAAGGCGAAAGCCGTGCCGCCGATGAGCAGTATCATGGCGGAAACTCTTAGGGTTCGGCTCAGCGTGTCCATAAGAACCTGCCAGCTAAACCGGCGGTAGGCAATGGCCAGAACGGTAGCGACAAGGGCACCTACAGCGGCGGCTTCAGTGGGGGGAGCTATCCCCAGAAAGATAGTGCCCAGCACCGCCAGGATAAGTAACGCGGGCGGAAACAGTGAGCTGACAAGCATGGTTGTTTTCTTGAGTAAGGGGACTCTCCTTTCTTCAGCAGGCACCGCCGGCGCAATATCCGGCTGGAGTAGACAACGCACGATAATGTAGCTGCAATACAAACCGGAAAGAATAAACCCGGGGATAAATGCGGCCATAAACAGCTTCCCCACCGATATAAAAGCCATTGGTCCATAGATAACCAGCATGATGCTGGGGGGAATAAGGATACCCAGGGTGCCGCCGGCGCAAACCGAGCCTGCGGCCAGGCTTTTGGAATAACCTCGACTTACCATGGCAGGAATGGCGAGAAGGGCCAGCATGGTAACCGAGGCGCCAATGATGCCGACACAGGCGGCAAGGATAGTGCCAAGCAGAACGGTCGTCACCGCCAGCCCACCTCTGAGCCCACCGAGCCACAAGTATAAGGCGTCAAACATCTTATCGGCGACCGCCGAGCGTTCCAGCATGACCCCCATATAAATAAACAGGGGGGCGGCGAGGAGGACATAGCTGGTTATCAGCGCAAATAAGCGCGTATACATAAGGTTGAGTACTGCCTCTCCCATCATGGCATAGCCAAGTATCAAGCCAAGAGCGCCAATCGGGATGGCCAGGGGATAACCGCTCAAAATCCCAACCAGAATCCCGCCAAGCATTATTACGGTTGCAACCTCTGGACTCAGATGAATCATAGCTTATTCCCCAAGAGTCGATATAGGTCGCGAATGAGTTGGGCCACACCCTGCAGGGCGAACAGGCACAGTCCCAAGACCACTACGGTTCTGATTGGGCCGGTTATCGGATACCAGTTACTTCTATTCAGCACTTCACCCATCTCCCAGGAGAACCACATCCTGTCCCAAGAAATATAGGCAAGGGCAATGAGCAGCGGGAAGAAAAAAAGTAAGGAAAGGGCAACATCCAGAATCGCCTGTCCTCTGGGTGACAGGTGGCTGTAGAAAACGTCCACCCTCACATGCCCGCCGTGCCTGTGGGTATAGGCCCAGCCCAAGGCCGCAATGGCACCCCCCATCATGCTTGAGGTGTCACTTGCCCACATCGTGGGAGCATTAAAGAAATACCTTGCCGTGACCTCAAAGCAGAGTACCAGCACCAGGGCCAGGCAGAACCACCTTACTACCAATCCCATGTATTCACTGATGTTATCAATAACCCGAACTATGGTTCTCATAATACTTTATATATGCTTATTATTCCCCCGCTCCGAGAACATTAATCGGAGCGGGGGAACCTGACCTGTATTTAAGCTGTTGTGTCACTAGGCTTGAGAATTAGCGTATACCTAGGGAGTCCGTTATAGCTTTAAACGCACGCAGAGATTCTACTACCTTGGCAAAGAAGGGGTCAGCGGCTGACTTCTCGTCGTAGTACTCTTTAGCTAGTCTCGCGAACTCATCTTCTACCGCCTTGGGCAGGGGCTGGACTTCGCAGCCATAATCAATGAACTTCTGTATGTAACCACCTTCCTCCTGTATTTCCCGGCCGTAGAAACGAAACGCCTCCTCCCATACTGCTGCCTCTATGATATTCTGCAGGTCAGGGGTGAGCTCGTTCCAACTCTTAGTGTTGACATGCCACAGCTGGGTGTCAGTGGGACCGCGGGTTGGCGACTGATAGACATAATGGGCCACTTCCTGGAAACCCATGCCCCAGTTGGCGCCAAAGGTTCCCATCTCAAAACAGTCGATGACCCCTCGCTGGCAAGACTCATATATTTCGCCACCGAACATGGTGACTACCGCGGCACCCATATTGCCGATGATATTGGCGGGGTCACCGAGGGCGCGCATCTTTAACCCATCAAAGTCAGCTGGGCTGTTCAGAGGCTTGGTAGAGTGGGCCCATACTTCCGGGCTGCTGAGGCAATAGATGGCGACAGGGTACGAGGTTATGGGCGCAAACATCTCTCGACAAAGCTCCATGCCTCCTCCCTCCAGATACCACAGTGCCTGCGGCACGGGTGTCATACCACCAGCCACCTGGAAGAAGAGGCCGGCTTGAGGGAACTGGTCCATCACGAACGAAGTGGCCGAGGCACCAGCGTCAATTATGCCGTCGCGTACCCCTTGAATCGTCTCTGCACCGGGCACAATTTCATCACCGGCATAGCACTCCCACTTCATACGCCCGCCAGACGCGGTTTCAACCCGTTTAGCCAGTTCTTCCACCACATGGTAACGGGGGTCTGCCTTCGGCTGCATTGATACTACTTTCCAGGTAATTACCTCGGCTGGTGCAGCTGGTGCTGGCGCGGGTGCGGGCGAAGGTGCTGGCGCTGGAGCTGGAGCTGGGGCAGGTGCCGGCGCTGGAGCTGGGGCGGCACAGCCTGCCGTGGCTAAGCCACCCAACAGTGCCACCAGCATCACCAACGTGAATATCCTTTTCTTCATTTTCTCCTCCTAAGATTTAGTAACCTATCCGCATGTAAATATTTGGTATTAAAAGCCACCACCCCCTTGTAATCTATTTTCTGGTATCCATCCAGACTTAAGAAAAATCAAATTTATTTGCCTAAGTTTAATCGGGGGATGCGACACTTGCCCAGTAAATATAGTGTAATGTGAGTTTGCTCATGGTAGGCACACAAGCACCTTACCAAGCATGATTAAATGTTCGTTCCATTTAACCAAATCCATCCAACTCATGCTCGAATACGATTATCATATACGATATTCGAATCCGATATACATTATGCCATTTTATTGTTCTTGTCAATACATTAACCGTGTTTATTACTGAGCTTGATAGGACTAGAGCTTGGATTTCTGGAATAACATTCTGGTAAAATTAGTTTTGTTGAAGGATAATGCAGACTTAAAATAGGAGATTAATGAAAAGACCATGAGTAAAAATGTACTAAAAGACCAGAATTTCGCGTCGTGGATTTACATAGCCCGAACGAGAGATGCAATTGTAAAAAACAGAGTGAAAGAGTTAAACAATTTTGATCTCTCTATTAGGCAATGTACTATTTTAATGGTTCTTGATGCTCTTGGTGAGAATTCGACCCCTGCTGAGCTATCTCGGTGGGTGTTCCGGGAACAACACTCAATCTCAGATTTCCTGAAAAGGATGGAAAGGGATGGACTCATAAGGAGAGTCAAGGATTTGGATAGGAAGAACATGATAAGAGTGACAATAACAGAGAAAGGACGTAAAGCCGTTCATGATATAAAAAAGCTGGGATCTATTCGAAAGATAATGTCCTCTCTAACTAAAGAGGAGCATCAACAACTGAGGGCTATTCTAGAGAAGCTGTGGGACAAGGCACTTGAAGAGTTGGGGATAAATAAGAGACCGATCTTCCCAAGCTCCTAATAAGACGCATGTTAATAATTTCTTAATATTATTCTAAATAATTTTGACTACACACCAAAAACTAAGCCAGCTAAAATGTACAAGTGTCTGAGACTATATCTTTAGTTGTTTAGCTAAAAACAAAAGTCTGAATTGTTCAATAATCAATAAGAGGAGCCGGAACCAAATTGATCCCAGCTCCTCTTCTACTTAGGATTTACTTTCGCAAATTCAGATGATCCAATGGCGAATACTTCTGGTGTTGTATTACGACATGATTTGCTGAATATCCAGGTTTTTACTGCATGCACATTTGCCCATTTTGTAAAATCAGAGGAAGCAATTGCTTCCAAGTCATTGGGCTCATTTGCTGGTGATAGCTGCATACAACCGGTCAGCCACTATGGTTGCATCATTTTCATTCAGACCCAAGGCGCTAACAATACACTTATCCCCGAATCTACGGGGAGCAAAAACGTAGATTGGAGGGTCACCCTCTTTTAGTCGTTGCGATATCTGATCCATGCTTTTACCTAGCTCCAACCTGTTTATGGAAAGGACGATCACAGGCAGACCGCCCGGTACTTTATCAGTTATTTCTATATATACCCCACGGACGCCTTGGAGACGCTGAGATATTGGTTCCAGCAGTAGCCTGAGCCTTTTCACTTCTTTGGCATAGCCATCCTCGTTAGTCAGAATCTGGAGAGCAGTAAGAAGTCCAATGATTGCCTCTTTACTCACTTTACAGCCACGACCTACGGGGTGATGGGGAACGCCGCGAAGTTTTTCCTTAGCTACAAGTGACGGTGGAGGATTCCATTTATCATAGGAGGCGTATCCTCCAGAAAAGTCCGGCACAAAACAGTTTAAAGCAGCGGCAGCAATTAAATCGCGTTTTCCGAATAGAAGGCCGCTCTGCTGTGGGCCACGAATACCTTTACCTCCACTTACCGCTACCAAATCAACACCCATAGAAATAAATTTACGCAGGTTTTCTACAGGTGGCACTGAGTTTGCCGCATCTAGAATTATCGGCAAGTTATATTTCTTGCCAACACTGACAACTTCCTCTAAGGGAGGAATACCACCTTCGTGGTCGAAATAGGCGATAGCCACAGTCCTATCTGTTATGGCGACTTCGTAGTCTTCGATTAAAGGAGCATAAATCTGTCCAGGAGCCAAGGCACCGCTTGGTACTCCAACGTATATTATTTTAGCACCTGCAGCGCGCATGGGATGGTCATATCCGCACCGCTGAGAATTAGCGATTAGAACCTCATTAGGCATATCAGAAGTATCAGGCAGTCGATTTATGCGGTCCACATCATAGCCTGTCAGGCAGGCGGCTGTTCCAAGCATTAGAGATGCTGCGCATCCACAGGTAACGTACCCTGCCTCGGCGCCCGTTATTTTTACGATAAATTTACTTGCGGCCCCCTGAAGCTCATCTATACGTAATGTTACCTGGGTTGCCTCGGACATTGCCTCCACCACTTCTTGTGGCATTGAAGCGCCGCCATAAGTTGACACAACCCCAGCGGCATTAATAATTGGTTTTACATCCAAACTTAAGCGTTTTAGTATTTCCATACCTGACCTCGTTTCATATCATTTTTATAGAGGCTTTGGAATAACTTTAAAAACCTACTCGATTATTGTTACTCGCTAATTATATCCCATTTATCTGTTACGTGCAGTTCATGTAATAACCGCTCGCTTTATTAAATCCGAGTAAAAACGTTCCTTTTTAGGTATTGACAATCATACAAATAAGATTATAATTGATTTACTCGGGTATAGAACTTCCTTGTTAAAAGGGTTCTTGGGTGATGAGGCGAAATTTGATTAGAGCACTGTAGCCGAAATTTAATTCGGTAAGCGGTGCTTTTTTATAACTATTGATAAAGGAGGTGGTTAACTTCATAGTAATGGTTTTACATAAGAAGTATCCGAGCCAAAAGGAGAAGACCATGGGAAAAAGACTAATACTAACTTTAGTATTGGTAGTAGTTTTAATTAGTAGCATAGCGGGTGCTTGCGCAAAACCCGCACCAGCTCCAGCGCCAGTTCCTACACCAGCCCCAACTCCTGCACCAGCACCAACCTGCACCAGCCCCAACTCCTGCACCAGCACCGGCCCCAGCACCAACACCGGCCCCAGCACCAGCACCAGCCCAACCAGAAGTGGTAACTAGATGGGTGGGGCAAGTTGCTAGCATGCTCGTGGATCCTAAGAACCAGAAGTGGATGGAGATGCTAGATAGAATGGAGGTTGCCAGCGGCGGACGGTTGGAGATTGACTGGTTTGGCGCTGGTGACATTGTGGAACAGCAAATGGAGTTCGAGACGGTGAATCAGGGTGCTCTGGACTTTGCCCTGACAACCCCGGCACACTGGAAGAAATTCCTTCCAGGCCCTGCTCCTCTCTTTGGTTATGTCTCCGGTGGATTGACTGGCGTCGAGTATCACGCTTGGTTGATGTACGGAGGTGGCGCTGAGCTAATGGATGAGATGATTAAGGACTTTAACCTGCACGCGATACCCTATGGCGGGTACATCACAACTCCAGAAACTTGGTTGCACTCTGATAAACCATTAAAAACGCCAGCAGACTTCAAGGGATTGAAGATTAGGGGTTCAGGTGACGGCGCCGAGATTTTGAGTAAAATGGGAGTTTCAGCGAGTTTCTTCCCCTCCTCGGAAGTCTATGAATCAATGCAAAGGGGCGTGATTGAGGCGTATGAGGTTTCCACTCCGGCCTCTGACTGGGCACGCGGCTTGCAGGAAGTAGGGCAGTACGTTTATCTTTCAGCGTCGCGCCAGCCTATGGAGTTCATGCAGCTCCTTGTCTATGAAGAGCGGTGGGCAGAGCTCCCAGACGACCTTAAGCAGTTGGTGACGTCGTTCGCGCAAGGTGCCGTGATGGAGGTCTACTATCTCTACGCGGTAGAAGATGTCAAGGCTGTACAAAACTTTATCGAATACGGCACCACAGTGGAATTAGTTTCCGACGAAATAGAGGAAGCCTTCGCTAGAGAAGCGCGTGCGTTCTACGCTGAAAAATCTGCCGCAGACCCTTTCATTGACAGGGTATATAGCTCAATGATGGAGTTCCAAGACATGATAAGGGCAGGCTTTTCGCGCCTGTAGCGCAGTGAAAATCCTAATGAAAATATAGTATACACTGGATTCTGCCCCTCGCCCGGACCAACTCTCTAGGGCGAGGGGCAAGGAAAATATTTACTGGAAGACACTGAGGGCCATTGAGAAAAGCACTCAAAGTTATTGATGCCATTAGTGACTATAGCGGAAGGGCATTCAGTTGGCTAGCGTTAGCCCTTGTCCTGGTACTTGTCTTTGAAGTGGTAGCCAGGTGGGGCTTTAACCGCCCAACTGTATGGGCCCATCTGACGAGCCAGATGATGGGAGGAACCCTCGTCGTCATGGGTCTGGCCTATGCCCATGTCCACCGCAAGCATCTCAGAATTGATGTCATTTACCGGATGTTTCCAACCAGAGTAAAGATGATTTTTGACATCTGCTTTTTCCTGCTTTTCATGATCCCTGTACTTTACGTGTTTTTGACAAATTCTGCACAGTGGGCGTGGCAATCCTGGGTTATGGGTGAGGTGAGAGATGAGAGCTGGTGGTATCCCCCGGCGGCTCCCTTCAGAACCATTTACCTGTTAGGATGGTGCACTTTCACCCTTCAGTGTTTGGCTCGATTCTTTCGTGATATCTACTTAGGGGTCAGAAATAAGCCTTATGATTGACATAAGACCAGAGGCTATTACCATATTAATGCTCGGCGGCATCCTGGTTGGCGTGCTCACCGGCTACTACATCGCGGCTGTCATCGGTGCCGTGGCGATATTAGTCGGGTTTGTCACAGCAGGCCCTGACATAACTGGCAACATAATCTATCTGCGCATGTATGATTTCTCGCAGAAATACAGTTTCCTAGCGCTTCCCCTTTTCATTTTTATGGGGCTGTGGCTGGAAAAAGCCGGGACCGTGGAAGACATGTATAAAGCCATGTATATATGGCTGGGTGGATACAGAGGTGGCCTGGCGGTAACCACGGTGCTTGTCGGTACTATCTTGGCTGCTTGTGTCGGGGTAATCGCAGCTTCTACCACCATGTTAGCCTTGGTGGCTCTCCCGTCAATGATAAGGCGGGGTTATAATAAAAGTTTGGCTGCGGGCGCCACGGCGGTCAGCGGCACATTGGGCATTCTCATTCCACCGAGTGTTATGCTGGTGGTTTTTGGCCCTTTGGCTGAGCTCTCTGTGGGAAAGCTTTTTTTTGGAGCCTTTATCCCCGGCTTCTTGCTTTCTGGCCTATATATTACCTACATAACCATCCGGTCTTTCCTGCAACCAAATTTGGCGCCGGTGGTTCCAGCAGAAGAGAGGGCAATCCCCTTCAGACAGAAAACGAAAATGCTCTTTATCTCGCTTGTACCACCCGCATTTATTATCCTTTCCGTACTAGGGGTTATCTTTTTCGGCATCGCTCCTCCGACCGAGGCAGCCGCTACCGGAGCTTTCGCCTCGATGCTTCTGGTCATAGCCCGTCGCAACTTTAGCTTTCGGCTACTGAAAGAGACCTGTTACGAGACGATAAAGCTTTTTACCTATGTCTTTTTCATAGCCGGCATATCTTTTGCTTTCGTAGGCGTTTTTCTGCACCTGGGTTGTGGCAACGTGATCGAGGCACTGCTTCTGGCTACTCCGGGCGGGTCATGGGGTGCCTTTGCCGCGGTTATGCTCATTGTCTTTATCCTGGGATTTTTCGTTGAGTGGCTGGGTATCCTCGCCATCGTTGTACCGATAGTGTTCCCCATTGTGCCGGCTCTTGGTTTCGATCCCATCTGGTTTGCCATAATGATAGCTATCAACCTTCAGATGGGATTCAATACTCCCCCCTTCGCTCCCGCCATATACTTTACCGTCGGTGCCGCCCCGCCAGAACTGAATATAACTATGGCTGATGTCATCAAAGGTGTAATTCCGTTTATCCCCCTGATAATGCTGGGCCTTGCCCTCTGCTCATTTTTCCCACAGTTGGTCCTCTGGCTACCGAGCATGATGATAAAATAGTAAGTTTTTAAATCACCATAAAGTGGAATCCATGACAGAAAGATATATGTCTCACTGGGCGAGCTAGGTAATAGAATCTAATAGATAAAGTGGTTGAGAGGTGGATTACCCTTTAGATGGAATAAAAGTCGTAGATTTTACCCAGTATCAACAAGGTACCGTCTGCACCTTGATGCTGGCTGACTGGGGGGCTGATGTAATCAAGGTGGAATCTCCCGGCGTAGGCGACCCAGGACGAACCCTCGGCCCAAAGGGTCCTAAGGGGCTTGTTTCTGGCTACTTCGAGGCGAACAACCGCAATAAGCGAAGCATTGTTGTTGATGTAAAAAAAGAAAAAGGCAAAGAGATTGTATATCGTCTGGTAAAAACAGCAGATATATTTGCTCAGAATTTCCGCCCCGGTGTTATAGAAAGACTAGGTTTTGGGTATGAAGCTTTATCTCGGATAAATCCTAGAATTATCTGCCTTAATGGTTCAGGTTTTGGCCGTAGGGGGCCCTCGAGAGAGCGGCCGGGATATGACATGGTGGGTCAAGCTATGGGCGGGATAATGAGCATCTTCACCGGACCGCCTGATTCACCTCCCCAAATGATAGCAGCTGGAGTGTGCGACCAGACGGGTGGTTTTCTACTTAGCTTTGGGGCATTGTTAGCCTTGTTCGACCGCGAACGCACCGGTTACGGTCAAGAGGTTGATATGTCTCTAATAAGCAGCGCACTAGCTCTACAGGGTTGTGCATTCCAGGCTTCCTTGCTAGCTGGACAATTACCAAAGATGAGGGGTCGCATAACTCCCGCGGTCTTCAGCGCTGGCTTCAAGGCTGAGGATGGTAAATCTTTTATCTTTCAGACTACTGATAATGAAAAGAGGGAGAAGGTCTTTGAAATAGCCGGACTTGACAAGGATCCGAAAAGGTTTGATACATGGGAAAAGATAGCCCAAAGTCACGAAGGAGTGCTTGATGCTCTGGAGGCAGCTTTTTCCACCAAACCTCGCGATGAGTGGCTGAAACTGCTAGAAGAAGCAGATGTCGTTTGTGCACCAGTTTATACCCATACTGAGATTGCCGCTGCCCCTGAAGTAATAGAGAACGAGTATGTTGTCGAGGTAAATCATCCCACTGAAGGTCCTATCCGAGTACTTAATAATCCAATTCAGCTAAGTAAAAGACGGGCAAGGATTGGAGTAGCTCCGGAGCATGGACAACACACTGAAGAGATTCTAAGGGAAACTGGGTATTCAGAAGTAGAGATTGCCGATTTAAGAAAACAAGAAGTAGTCTGATTTCGATTTTGGTTAGTTCAATTGACCTGCACCCATTAACTTTACAACTTTCTAATTTAAAGTTGCCGGTAAAATTTATCGTTCCTTTTTACTTCATGGTCTCACGCCTGAAGTCCAAGTGTGATATTTGGCGCACCTTTTTATCCGTGTTATATCCTATAGGGTGAACCATTCTCCAACTTCAGAATATGACAAGTTGTTGATAGTAAGTCCAAATTGTTATTTCTGCGGACACACATACTGCTAATGACTGTCCACATTCTACAGTCGTTTACTTTAAGGTCGTAGAAGTAATTTTAGTAACTGGTAGCGGGTAGATTCGAACCGCCGACCAAGGGCTTATGCATCCAATTTTACATTCTGTATGCAAGAGCCAAATGCTTTTATTGAACATTCTCATGATCTGTGCAATTTAGACTGAAATTGTTCCTT
>SMTZ1_10005656_pt1 | contig 12564 bp, 10 predicted proteins | sample DeeMarSWOR136_30_FD_25667 | JGI IMG/M metagenome (IMG submission 25667) | reverse complement strand
CGAGCAGGCCGCCTTGTATGTGATCAACCGTCGCAGTGACGTGGAATTCGACGAACTGGTGGTCAGCTATCAAGGTTCCAACGATTTTCTCGAGCGGATTGTTCTTACCGATACGGCCGGTCTGATCCTGGCCCACTCCGACGATATTCGCAACATCCGGAAATCGTTCGAGCCCCCCGCTGCCCTTGGACCGGCCGGCCCCGACCGTCCCCTGCGCTTCACTTCCGGAGATCATGAGAGCAACTTCATATCTCTTCCCATTGCTTCCGGGAATCAGCGCTTGGGTATGGTCTACCTGACCTATTCGTCCGAGCCGATCACCGCTCGCCTTGAGGAATCGCGCCGCTCCGTTTTGTTCGTGACGGTTGCGCTCATGCTGGTAGGGGTGATCGGCATATACCTGCTGTCCAACTATTTTGTTCGGCCCATAGTCAATATCACCCGGCGGATTCGGCGCTTCACGCGCGGTGACCTTGAAACTGAGTTGCCGCTGGAAGGAGCCGCCGAGTTCTTCGAAATCTCCACGGCTCTGAACGATATGATGACGCGTCTCAAGCATGACCGGGAAAGTATGGTGGAGCGGGAACGGCTGGCCAAAGAAATCGAGGTGGCCTCTCAGATTCAGAAGACGCTGCTGCCCCAGCACCTTCCCGAGGTGCCCGGTCTCGAGGTAGGTGCATTCTATCGGGCGGCGTCGGTCATCGGCGGCGATCTCTACGACGTCTTCAAGATCGGCCCGGAGTGCTGCTGTCTGATTGTGGCCGATGTCTCCGGTAAGGGGGTGCCGGCCTCGCTGGTGATGTCGATGCTTCGTACGGTCATCAAGGTCCACTCGTCCGAGACCAAGTCCGCTCGGGAAATCCTCGTGCTGGTCAACGACTATCTGACCGACAACATCCCGAAAGGTATGTTTATCACGGTACTGATGGGCATATACCATGCTACCAGTCGGCGCCTCCACGTGGTCTCGGCCGGTCACAATCCGCTGCTGCTATACCGCGCCGCTTCCCGCCGAACCACGCGCCTCAATCCGTCCGGCATGCCACTCGGCGTGCCGACCGCGATGGAGGCCGGGTTCGGAAAGGCGATCGAGGAACTGCAGGTGCAGCTCGAAGATGGCGATGCTTTTATCCTCTATACCGACGGCATAACCGAGGCGGTCAACCGCGACGGGGCTCAGTACGGACTGGAGCGACTTGAGGAGTTTCTCAATCTGCGCTGGAGCAACGGATCCTATCAGGGTATCAGCGGCCTGGTCGGCGAGCTGGTCGAGGAGCTTGATTCGTTTTCCGGATACACTCAGCAGCGCGACGACATTACGTTTGTTCTGGGACGAACCCGTTTTTCGGACGCCGGGTCCGACCACTCCGCAGGCGACACCGGCGGTTCAGTCGAGCAACGAACAATCCCCGAGACCGATCAGGGCTGAGTGCGATGCCGGAAGTTTTTAGTTGCCGCCGGCTGCCGGGACATCCGAATATGCAGGGTCGAGAAGACCGAGACCGCAAGCGTATGGACAATATCAGAATTTCGCTCTCCGAAGGCGGCCGCAGCCGCGACGTTTCTGAGATCCGGGTCGACGGGGTCATTGACACCCTCACCGCCTCGGAACTGGAGCAGGTGTTTGACTCGCTGCTCCGGCGGGGTCGGTATCGTATTGTGGTCGATCTGGCCGGAGTCGATTACATCTCGTCGGCCGGCTGGGGCATATTTATCTCACATATCAGGGATGTCAGGGACAACGAGGGGGATGTCAAACTGGCCAACATGGTGCCCGACGTGCACGAAATCTTCGAGCTCCTGGAGTTCGACAAAGTCCTCGAGTCGCATGGGTCGGTGGAAGACGCGGTCGCTCGTTTCACCGGTTCCTCCGATGACCGGCCAAAAAAAAAAGGACAGGGGACAACCGTCCAGGTAGTTGAAGATCTGACCCCTGCCGCCCCCACCGGTAGAGCCGGCCCGCCTCCGTCGATATCTTCCGACCCGGAATCTGATCTGGAAATGTTCGCGCTCCGTATGCTGAAAGGCGATCCCTTCGTTTCAATCTCGGAAATAAGACGTGATTACGTGCAGCAGGCGACCGGGGCCAGAGCCGGCTGGTGGCGGGTATTCACCATACTCCGGCGAAACGGGCTGCTGCGCCGACGGTCGCGTTTCCGTTATGCCTGGGGGCGGACGTGAAGCTGGCTCTTGACAATTGTAGCTAATCTGTTATAATACAATAGAATACGGCCTCAGAGGCAGGCCCGGTCAAAGATGCAGAACGCGCTTATCATTGTCCTGGCAGTTCTGGTCGCTGTGCTGGCGACCCTGCTCATAGTGCGCCGTCGACGCGAGAAACAGCTGACGGGGCTTATGAACAAGACCGGATTGCAGCAGTACGCCGAACTTATAAGGGCTTCCATTCTCGAAGGCGACATCCAAATGGCGGCGGCTCATGTGTCGCGCATGCTGAGGGAGCTGTGTGGCTGCGAGCGAATCGTCTTTCTGCGCTGTCGCGGCCGCTTTCTCGAGTTGAGCTATTACTACGGCATCAGCGGGTTCAATCGTCGGGCACTGCAGGCCCGCTACACCGGGGGGCTGGTCGAGGTCCTGAGGTCTAATCCGCTTCCCGACACGGTGGAGCGGCTCAAGGGGAACCTGCCGGCCAGACTCATGGATTCACTGCGTCAGTGGGGTTGTGATCTCTTTTTCCCGATCTTCTGGCGCGATCATCTCTACGGTCTGTACTTTGTGGCCAGCAACGCCGAGGTCAGGGCGCCGGCCTTCTGCCTGGTGATAGCGTCTATGGCGCAGGCACTCTCGGCGGCCTACCACGTCAAGTGGCAGGAGCAGGAGTACGGTCGCCTCCAGGAGCGCATGAACGCCGTCGAGTCAACGCGCAAGCGCCGCCACACGGAAACACTGATCACGTCGACGGGATTGCTGAAGCTGGTCCGACATCGCGATTCTGAAACGCTCGTCGGCAGGATTATCGACGAGGTTCGTAAGGACCTCGAACTGGATCGCTGCGCCTACTTCTATTCCGACCGAAATCCCGACCAGCCGGTTCGTCTTCACGGCGACGGTTTTCGGCTGCATGTTCCACCGCCTCCGCGGGAGTCGTTTGAACGCCTGGTCGAGCGGTTGCGACCCGACACCGTTCTGGAAGTCACCGAAATCAGCCGGGACGACGAGAGTCTGGCGCCTCTCGAAGAAGGGCTGCGCCAGGCCGGGCTCAGTTACGTCGCCCCCTTCCGTCTGACCGGCGAGCGGCCGGGTCTCCTGGCCTGGTCCGACAAGCGTCAGCCGGCCGAGGTCATGGCCGGTTTGAGTTTCCATCGAGCCACCGCCGAAGAACTGATGGCCAACGCCAGGTCGTTTGAGGAAGTGGAAAGCCTTTCGTACACCGACGGTCTCACCGGACTGGCCAATCAGCGCTACTTCAATCGCCGCCTGGAGGAAGAAATCGATCGAGCCCGTCGCTATCGTCGTTCGCTCGCCCTGATCATATTTGACCTGGACGATCTGAAGGGGGTGAACGACCGGTATGGCCATCAGGCCGGCAATGAGGTCCTCAGGCAGATGGGGGAGCTGCTCGGCAAGTCGATCAGGTCAATCGACGTGGTGGCCAGGTATGGGGGTGACGAATTCTGCATTATCATGCCGGAGTCCGATCGTAGCATGTGCGCTCGCTTCATGCAGCGGCTGCAGCAAAAGATCGCCGGGGCCAGGTTTCGTTTGGACCAACTGGACAAAGAGGTGACCTGCACGGTCTCGCTGGGAGGAGCCGTTTTTCCCGACCACGCTGACAACTCCGAAAAACTCATCTACGCGGCCGATATGGCCTTGCTGAAGGCCAAGGAGTCGGGGCGAAACCGCTCGGTCGTCAACTAGTCGAGCCGGGCCGGAAGGGTGGCGCAAGCGCATGTCTTTTTGTGCTTTACAGGGTTTTGGAGAGGGGGTATACTTAATGTTCAATGGAGGTCGGAATCTGCCGACTTCTTAAAGTACCCCGGCCCGGAGGCCTGCACGGATGGAGACCGCAAGAATGAGCAGGATGGTAACCACCTTGACTCTGGTCCTGGCGACGCTATGCCCGCTCTCGGCCGTCGTCGGACAGGAGTACCTTATTGGTCAGGAAGACCTTCTGGATATCAGCTTCTGGCAGGACCCCAATCTGAATACCGAAGTGCGGGTGGGGATGGACGGCAAGATCAGCCTGGACGTCGTGGGGCAGATCGAAGCCGCGGGTCTGACCACCGAGCAACTCCAGAACGAAATCGTCCGACAAATCTCGCGCCTGAACCGGAACATCTCGCAGGCCACGGTTCGGGTCAGCCAGTACAATTACAATCACGTTTTTGTGATCGGCCAGGTGAATCTGCCGGGCAAACGATCCTTCGAACAAATCCCCGATCTGTGGACGGTCATCAACGAGGCCGGCGGAATTACGCAATTGGGTGATCTCACCCGAGTGTCCATAATTCGCGGCGGGGCCGACGCCGGCAAGATCGAGGTGGTAAACCTGGCCGCTGCTCTGGCCAGCGGCCGGCTCGATCAATTGCCGAAGCTGCGACGGCAGGATACGATCGAGATAGGCCGCGCCCCCGGCCAGCTTTTGGCCGGTGAGGTCGGTCTCCGCACCGAGAAAAAGAACTTGTTTTACGTGATCGGTGCGGTGGGCAGCCCCGGCCCGGTCGGGTACGAGGAGAATGTCGACGTTCTGGAAGCTCTCGCTTTGGCCGGCGGACCTGATGAAAGCGCCGATCTCAAACATACCCGGCTGGTATTGAAGGACGGCAATTATGCCCAGACGGTCGAACTCGATCTTGAAGAGTACATCAAGACGGGTCGCCCCGCCCGCTACATCATGCAGAAGGAAGACCTGGTGGTGGTGCCGGCCCGCCGCCCGGGTTTTCTCGACACCCGACTGGGACAGATCGCCACCCTCCTTACGGCTGCCACGACCGTATATCTTCTTTATGACCGGGTGAGGAATGATTGAACCCCGGGCACGGAAGAGAAGCGGGAATGATAAACGTAAACGAGGTGACGGAACAGACCGCTGACGGGTAAAGATATGGAAGTCTATCGACTGAGCAGCAGGCTCCGAGAGAATGAGCGGGAATACCTGATCCAGACGTCTAACGACGCGGTCGAGGGGATAGTCAGCACCACGGTCTTCGTGAACGGGCTCAGGACCGACAGCTTCAGTTGCCCGCATCCCGCTGGTCTGTCTCCCGAGCAGATGATGTCGCTCGTGAAACAGGCTCACGGCGACCGCAAGAAAGAACTGGAGACCCTCCTCCGGGCCTGCCAGAACGTTTCTGCGGACGGCAATGCGGATGAGATGTACCGGCTGGGCATCGCCTTTTTCTATCGCCGGCTGTATCACGAGGCGGAGGATATTCTGACCGGGCTCACTCACCTTGACCGCGGACATCATCAGGGTTTCAGCCTGCTGGCTCAAAGCTGCCTGGCTCTGGGCGAGAGTAAGGAGGCGGTTAACGCGGCGATCGAGGCCGTCCGTCTTCGGCCGGGGTACGCCGACTATCGCAACAACCTGGGCGAGGCGCTCCTGGCCAACGGTGCCGTGGCCGAAGCGGTTGCGGAACTGGAGGCGGCTATCAGTATCAACATGTACTACGGCGAGGCCTACTTCAATCTCGCTCTGGCCCGGACCCTGGAGGCGGCCGACTGCAGGGAAGCGCATCGGAGACGGCAGCTGGACCGCCGCATCGGCGAACTTCTCCGGAAAGCGGCCCTGATCCTGCCGGAGTTCGAGAGCCATGCCGACTATCGAGACGGTTTGACCGCCCTGGCCGCCTTTGATTACGCCCGAGCCCTTGGCCTGCTCAAACGGGTGCGCGAATCCCGCAAGGAGGTCAAACGACAGGAGTTCGTTACCGCCAACCGGCGCCTGGTTACGCACCAGGATTCCTGGACCGCTGATGCTATCATCGATCAAATAAGGCTGCTCGAAGCCCAGCTCGTGCGTCACCCCAACTATCTGGACCTGCAAACCGAGCTCGCGCGGTGCCAGTTCGAGCGGGCCACCCATATCTGGTGGTCCGCGGTTAATACATGTCGCCGCATCCTCGATGCACATCCTGACGTGCCCAACGTGCGGCGGGCGTTGGAACGGGCTCAGGCCGTCCCGGCGGCGGCGGAGCAGGTGATCGACTCCCTTATCCCGAAAGGCTGAAAGCAAGCATGGCCCGCGCGAGCATTCCGATCACCGAGTACTTCTCCCAGGAGTCACCTCTGGCCACCGAGTACCGCCGCCTCTTACAGAACCTTCGGCGGATGGAGTCCCCTGGCGAGTTGAAGTCAATCCTGGTCACCTCATCTGTGACCGGCGAAGGGAAGTCGACTATCTCTTCGCTGCTGGCCATAACGGCGGCTCGCAAGGGCAGGCGGACGGTCCTGATTGACTGCGATATCCGCCGCCCTGCTATCCACCGGCTGTTCCAACTGGAGAGATACAACGGCCTGGTTGAAGTCATCGGTGAAGGAATGGGCTACAAGGATGTCGTGAAGAAGACCTCGCTTGAGAACCTTGACGTAATCACCGCCGGCAAACTCATACCGCAGCCCAGTGAGCTGTTCAATACGTCTTCGATCGACACGCTGATTCGTGAACTGAAATTCTACTATGATTTCCTCATTATCGACTCTCCCCCCGTCATACCGGTGTCCGACCCGATGGTGCTGGCCCAGTGCGTGGATGGCGTGATCCTGATAGTGAAAGCGGGTGAGACCGCCCGTGAAGTCGCTCTGAGGTCCGTGGAAATCATGAAAAACAACCAGGCCAACATTCTCGGCGTGGTGCTGAACAACGCCAAAAACCGACTTCCTTATTACTACGACTATTCGCACTATCATTACGACTATGGTCCGAGAGGTTTCGCGGACGGGCGACACGGGACGGGTGGGCGATCTGCCGGAAGCGGTCCGACCGGGCAGTCAAACCCCCCGGAACCGGCCGCTTCGTCTCCGGGGAAGAAGCGCACGACTTAGAAGGGGCGATTGGCCGATCCTGCCATGCTGCCGAATCTACTGACAGTCGATCTCGAAGAGTGGTTCGTGGTCGAGACGCTGGCGGACCGGTTCTCCCCCCAGGACTGGATGGACCTTCCGTCGACTCTCGAGCGCAACTGCAACCGGTTGCTCCGGCTTTTTGCCCGACACGACGTTCGGGCTACCTGGTTCGTCGTCGGCTGGTGTGCCGAGCGGTACCCCGCCCTCATGTATCGAATCGCCGAGCGCGGCCATGAAATAGCCTGCCACAGTTTCGGCCACCGGATGGTCGATCGGCTGTCACCCGATGAATTCCGGCTGGACACGCGCCGGGCGATCAATGCTATCATGGAGTCCACCGGAGTGCGGCCGCTCGGTTATCGCGCGCCCAGCTGGTCGCTCTCGGAGAAAGTTCCGTGGGCCTTTGAAATCCTGGCCGACCTGGGTTTCGAATATGACAGCTCGATTTTCCCCATCAAGCACGATGTTTACGGCATGCCCGACGGCCCGCGCCAGCCGTTTCGCATGACTTTTGACCAGAGCCGTTTCCTCTACGAACTCCCGGCCACCACCGTTCGGCGGTGGGGACGTAATATCCCGATCGGCGGCGGCGGATACCTCCGCCATTCTCCGTACTGGTACAGCCGGCGGATGATCCGCAGGGTAAACCGGGGAGGGCAACCGGTGATGGTCTACATGCACCCCTGGGAGATCGATCCGGAGCCGCCTCCGGTGACCGGGCTGTCACTGACCCAGCGCTTTCGCACTTACGGTTCGACCGCGACGTTCGAGCAAAAACTCGATCGCTTGCTGTCCGAATTTCAGTTCATTCCCGTGATCGATTACGTGAGATCGATCACGCGGCACCGCATCGGTTTCGAGCGGTGAGCCGGCCGCCCCGCCTAACGCATTGACTGTCATGGCTTTAGCTGATCGGATCAGCCGCTCGACCTCGAGCGCCAGTCTGGCGGACGGACTTCACTGCGCAGATACGCGCAAAGCCAATAAATCCTTGACTATTATGTGTATAAGGCTGTAAAGTTGAAATGATGACCTGGCACTACTGACATGGGGAAGTACGATGAAAAGAACTCTGATTATCATCCTGGCAATGCTGCTGGCGGTTCCGGTCGCCGAAGCGAGGCGAAAGACCAAAAAGGCTGGAAAGATCGATGGCGATCAGTACCAGGACAACATCTATAACTTCCAGATCAAAATCCACGAAAACTGGAAGCCCAAGGTCGGCAAGGAAGCTGATAATGTCCGGCTCGTGCTGACCCAGCGCAACTACGGTATTCCTCAGGACTATATTAACGTCAAGGACTACACCAAGATACCGCAGGTGATTGTCTATGTCGACACCAGTTCGTTAGGGGCAACGGTGTTCATCGACTCGCTTACTTCGACCGACTTCAAGTCGGATCAGAAAGGCGATATTCTCAAGGAGTTTGAGATTCTCAGTGAGCCGGATCTGATTCCCATGCAGCGAAGCCGTCTGGAGATCGCCGGCCAGCCCGCGCTGATGTGGAAGGTTCAAGCCAAGTACATGAAGGAAATACGGATGTCCGCCTCGTCGACCACCGGTACTGGGGTTCGAAGGTCATACGGTGGAGCGATTGCGGCGGTCAGAATCGGTCCGGATATCGTGCTCTTTTATACCATGGCCGAATGGGAGTTCTTCGAGAGTGTTCTGGCTGAAGTTGTCCCGATGATGGAGAGTTGCACTGTCCCGGAGGAGGAAGAAGAAGGCTGATCTGTCCGGGGCATTGCGGCCTCGCGATCGACCATTCGAGGGGTTGTAGCGACGGAGTGGCGGATCGATTCGTGATCAGCGTGCAGGAGGTCGTATGTGGGTAGTCCGGACCATACTGGTGCTGTTGCTGCTGTTACTGGTGGTGGCCTTTGCCTTCAACAATACCAGCCCGGATCAAAACGTAGCCGTCCGGCTGCAGCCGCTTTTTCCAAACTACGTTGATGTTCCTTTGATCACAGTGGTATTCTGGTCTTTTGTGGTTGGTGCTCTCCTCTGCCTGGTGCTCTTTGTGTCGATGTATGTCAAACTCTCCATTCAGACGCACTCGGCGCGCAAGCGAATCCGCTCCCTGGAGAGTGAAGTCGCCATCCTGCGCAACCGTCCGATTGAAGAGTCGGCGGAACTGTTACGAGGGGCGGACCAGAAGAAAGAAGAATCGGAATCTCCCTTTGCGGAGAAGTAACGATTATGGTTCAATACGGCTTCCAATTCCTGCTTCTGCTCTTGTTCGTGCTGGTCGTCTACCTCATCTATGAACGTCTGGTCAACCGGCGTAAGAAGCCGGAGTCCACGACTTACGTTGAGGCCCTGCGCGATTTGCTGGACGGCCGACAGGAGTCCGCCTTTACCAAACTGCGCCAGGTGGTGGCCGAAGATTCCGGCAATCTTGACGCCTACCTGAGGCTGGGCCGCATTCTGAGGGAGAACAGCCAGCCGCAGCGGGCTCTCCAGGTTCATAAGGACCTGACGCTTCGTTCGGGGCTGAATCGCCGGCAGCGCGTGGCCATCCTTCGGGAGATCGCCTCCGACTGCCTGGCTCTGAACGATCTCAAGACGGCCGAGGCGGCCCTTCGAGAGCAGATTGAACTCGACTCTCAGGAACACTGGGCCCACACCCGGTTGCTGGCCCTGCAGGAGAAGGCGCAGCAGTGGGATGCTGCGTACGATACGGCCGTGACTATACTCAAGCTGGAAGGCAACAAGTCAAAGAAACCGCTGGCCCGGTTCAAGTTTCAGCTCGGCGAACACCTTTACCGGCAGCGTGAGTACCATAAGGCCCGCATCGCCTACAAGGAAGCGATCGGCCTTGATCCGGGCCATGTCGCGGCCTATCTGGCTATCGGCGATTCGTACAGTGAAGAGAAACGCTTCGAGGATGCCGTCACCTTCTGGAACAAGCTGATCACGTCGGTCCCCGATCAGGGACACCGGGTCATCAACCGGCTGAAGCGGACCCTTTATGAGTTGGGTCGATTCGGTGAAATCCGGTCCACCTGCGAACTTATTCTCGAGCACTCCCCGACGAATCTGGAAGCTCAACGGGCTCTGGCCGAGTTTTATGAAAAGAAAGGCGACATGGATCTGGCGCTGGAACGGCGCGAGAAAATACTGGAGGATCATCCGGACGACGGTACGGTGGTTCTTGATCTGGCCCGTGTCTATCTGGAGCGGGGAGACCACACCAGAATAGGTGCCCTGATCAGAGAGTTTGAGAAGAAACGCGAGAGGCACGCTCAGAAGAAGTCGGGGGGAGCCACTGAACCCGTGACCTCCAGCGCCGGCGCCTGACTACGGTCCGGAATCGTACGGTGACACCATGCGGCGACTGGTTGTTTTACTGTCCATCTTGATTACCACCCTGGCTTCGGCTTCAAAGCCGGAGTCCATCCACACGTTGATCCTGAAGGGTCGGCTGGAGGAAGCGCGTGATTCCCTGTCCCGCCAGGCTAGTGCGGCCACGCGGGACGGCAACACCCTGTATTATCAAAGCCTGCTGGAGACCGACGCCGGTCAGGCGGTCAGACTGATGGAGGCGGCCTTATCGAGCGGCCTTCGCTCACAGTATCGCGAGGAGATCAGTTATCGCCTGGCGCAGTACTACCTGCTCAGGAAGGACTATCGGAAACTATCCGAGCTTCTTGCTGAGTATCATTCGCTCTGGGAGAGAGGCCGCTATCAGGCCGAGATGATGCGTTTGTCGATCCTGACCGACGAGCTGGACAAAGCCTATGAGTCGGCGCTGAGACAGTGCGACCGCTATTTAGTGAACAACTCAGAGGGTGATCCGCAGCAGTGGGGCCTGATCGACAAGGCCCGCATTCTGGACGCCAACGGCAAGCCGATCGGGGCCAACGAGACCGTCCGGCAGTTGTCGCGCTCCCGGAAGGGCGTGGGGGTCTCGTCCTCGCTCTATCTGCTGGGCATGCAGGCGATCACGAAGAACCGCGCCGATGACGCCATCTTCTACTACAATGTCTTACGGGAGGCCTGCCCGTCGGCCGTCGGTCTTGACCAGATGCTGACCGGTCTGGGACACATGACTGCCCGTTCACGATCTGACCATCAAGCCGAAAAGCTGACCGGTACCTATTACTGCGTCAAAGTGGGTGTGTTCTCCGATCCGGGTAACGCCCGGAAACAGGCCAACCTTTTCAAAGGGTACGGCCACAACGTGGATATCGAGACGAAAAAGATCTCGGGGCGGAACTACCGGGTCGTGTATATCGGCCGTTTTCAGGACTACGATGAAGCGGACCGCTTTCGGCTGCAACTGGAGGCCGCGCACCACGAAGCCTTCCAGGTTGTGGCGCGATGAGCAGACCGACTGATCCCGCCGACGGTTTCACGCCGCTGATGCGGCAATATCACGCCATCAAGGAACGGCACCCCGACAAAATCCTGTTCTTTCGGATGGGTGATTTCTATGAAATGTTCGGTGACGATGCCGTCGTGGCGGCACCGCTTCTCGAAATCGCCCTGACTTCGCGCTCCCACGGCAAAGGGGAGCGTACCCCCCTGGCCGGCGTGCCCTATCATGCCGTCGATCGTTATCTCGCCCGGCTTTTATCCAAAGGACACAAGGTCGTAGTAGTGGAGCAGGTCGAGGACCCCAGGACCGCAAAGGGGCTGGTCAAGCGCGAGGTGGTTGAGATCCTGACCCCGGGAACGGCGACGATCGATTCGCCGGAAACCGTGGGCCGCGAGCCGAGCCTGGCGGCGGTATATTCTGACAACGGCAGGAATCTTGGTCTGGCCCTGCTCGATATCAATACCGGGTCGTTCCTGGTCGACCAGGGTCCGACCGAGCGTTTGCTTGAGAAGCTCCGCGTGATGGAGCCCACCGAGGTCATCTACCCCGCCCAATCGGAACGCGAAACCCTCCGGTCGTTTCTGGGCGGCCTCGGCGCTGAGCGACGCCTGACGGAGTATGGTCCCTGGAATTTTGACTACCGTACCGCCCAACGGGAGCTTAACGCTCACTTTGGGACTACGACCCTCGATGGTTTCGGGGTCGGCGGTGATCGTCTGGCCATCACCGCCGCCGGTGCGGTCTTCCGGTATCTGAGGGAAAACCATCGCGACCGTCTGTCTCATATCAGCCGCCTGACCCGTATCACCGACTCCGAATATATGCAGCTGGACTACGCCAGCGTCCGCAATCTGGAACTGGTGCGGAGCGCGGCGACCGGATCGGAAGATCACACCCTGTTGGCGGTGGTCAATCGGTGTCAGACCGCCGCCGGGGTACGCCGGCTGCGGCAGTCTCTTCTCAGGCCGTTCAGGGACAAAGTCCGCATAGATCTTCGCCTGGGCGGAGTCGACGAACTGGTGCGCAGGCGGGAATTGTGTGCCCGTATCCGCAAGGCTCTTAAAGCGGCGCCCGATCTCGAGCGTCTGGCCGGTCGGGTCGGGATCGGCAAGCTCAATCCACGGCAGGCTGCCTCGCTGGATCATGTCCTCGTGACCGCTCGTGAGCTCGCCGGCATTCTGAAAACGGCGCAAGGCGAACATCTGGTACGACTGTGTCA
>SMTZ1_10035475_pt1 | contig 12565 bp, 10 predicted proteins | sample DeeMarSWOR136_30_FD_25667 | JGI IMG/M metagenome (IMG submission 25667) | reverse complement strand
CAGTTGTCCGGACTTGGTTCAGATATTGACTGAACTTATCCAGTTGCGTGTAACTATTGGTATCGACAATTATAATCAAATCGAATTCGCCGAGCCGCCCTTGTATCAGCTCATCGAGCTGGATATCTTCACCGAGTACAGGGACCTTTTCTGCGAATAAAAACTCGTACCATTCCGGCATCGGCGAAAGCGAATGGGTCGTGATTAAAATATTGCTGGATTTGTCTATCAACTCAACGGCTTTTTGGTAATCATTGTTGCTTACCATATCAACCCTTTATGAAATTCATCAACTGTCTTTTGTTAGTTTTCCATTTCCAATGTAATGCAATACTCCTTAAATCCCACAGCTTTCCAGAAATCGATGCCGGTTACATTACCGACCAAGACGTCCGTTCTGATTCTTTTGCAATCACTCCATGGATTATTTTTCAGCCATTCTATAAATCTTCGGCCGAAGCCTTTGCGTCTCATTGACTTTATTATGAAAATCTGCCTTAAATATAACCACTCCGGGTCCTGTCTATACAAGGCGTAGCCGATATCGTTCTTACCTGAGCTGGCAATAACGGCATCATATTCGTTTTGAAGGAAATCCGACATCCTTTGCTCAAGCTCAGGTAATGTCATTTTGTTGCGATGTCCTTCATCAAGAATGAGCTCCTGATTCATCTTTGCAAGCCAGGGGACGTCACTTTCTGTGGCAAATCTGAATTTTAGCTCTTCTGCCATTGTATTACTTTTAACATTTTCTATGTTTCTGTGCTCTTTATGTCTAAAATGTACTTTGCGATTCGTCTAAGTATATCGACTGCTTTTTGAAAATCATCATTTGTTATCATTCTAATCCCTTGTAAAACTCTTTGTACATCACAGCAACTGTTTTGAATTTAGGAATCGTCTGATGTTGTTAATTTAGCGGAAAGTGTCAAAATTGTCTAATAATAATCCTGGATTTGTGAGCGATGTGGAATCGTGACTGTAGATTACTTGTTGAACCATCGATGGCCTTTACGTTGATAGGACTTTACCCAGAGGAAAGGTAAAATTGTAAACCGTCCCAGGGCAAGATACAACCCCGTAAGTCTTACAGCTAACAGCTTTGGTTTAAACTGTGAATGGTCAGTTTTCCGGCTGGGGTTTTTTTCCAAAGTTATTGGGGCCCAGGACAGCTCACCATCGACGAGGCTTAGTCCGTGCCTTTCGAAGAGTCTTAGGCTGCCGCTATATTTGCGATTTGATTTTAGGTGCGTTGGAGTACTGGGATGAATATGATAAAAAGGCGCATGGATAATGAGGTGGCCATTGAGTTTAAGGTAGCTGGTGATGGTTTTGACGAATTCAGGAGGGTCAGGGACATGCTCGAGGACATCAAGACATATAACTACATCATATGAGTTTTGAGGTATCTGATTTTGGTCACCCAGGACTTTTATATCCAGGGCGCAGTCAGCGAAGAATTTTATTGCAAAGGCCTGTGCATAAGCAGAGGTTTCGAAATATGTTACGTGGTGACCTCCTCTGGTTAGGTATACCGAATCTACGCCCAGGCCGTCGCCGATAGTTAAAATATCGAGGTGTGGTCCGAGATTTTTATAAAGGTATTTTCCTATGCGCCTGCGAATACGCCGCTTGCGTTTGTTGAGATTCCATACGATAAGATCGTAAAGGAAGGCATCAGTCTGGGAATAAAACTCAGACAATTCGTTGGTCCATTTATAAGGTTCAACGCCGTATTGGTGCAGGGCGCGAGATACGTTGATGCCGGGATTGTCGTGCTCCTGCTGCAGGCGAGAGCGCACCGATATTGGTGATTGATTGGTTAGCTGCGATAGCCAGTTGACGATTTTTTCTTCGTCTTGGATGTATTCAGGTGCTGAGGGGGGCAGTTTCATCTTATTTTCTCAGTACTTTTAATGAATAGTAGCGTTAGGATACTGCATACTATAGTTAGAGTGTTTGTCTAAATGTTTTGCAAAATATGTTTTGTTTTTTCGCAGTCTTTTTCGATTTGGGCGGAGAGCTGCTGTGGTGAGGTAAACTTTTGCTGGTGTCTGATAAAGTCCACAAAATCCATCGCAAGGTGTTTGCTGTATAGATCACCCGGGTCCTGTCCGAGTATGTGCGCTTCAACCAGCAAAGGATGGTCGGATATGAAAGTCTTTGCTCTTCCGATACTAAATGCAGCCGGGAGCTTGCTCTTGCTTTCAGAGAGCTGCTCTTCAGTGTCGGCTATCTCCACGAAGCCGGCATAGACGCCCTCGGCAGGTATAATCTGGTTAACGGGGTCAATATTGGCCGTTGGGAATCCTAACTTTCGACCTTTTCCCTTACCCAGAGTGGTTTGGCCGGATAGTCGATAATATCTGCCCAGGGCCTTTGCGGCATCCGCTACTTTGCCCTTGTGCAGCAAATGTCGAATCAGGGTGCTGGAGACTCTGGCATTTTGTTCATCAGCAAGTTTAATTTCTTTGCCCGGCACAATAACGATTTCGAAGCTGAATTTCTGTCCCAGCTCCTTTAGTATCTTGACGTCACCACTTCTGCCGTAACCGAAATTAAAATCTTCCCCTTCGACCACAACATCCGGCTGACCAGACTTTAGAAGAAATTCATCAATAAAGGACTCCGGGGAAAGGTTCAAAATCCTATAGCTGCTTTCCAAAATTACAAGGCAATCCACACCAAACTGAGAGAGCAGATGTTTTTTCAACACTATTGGAGTTAATACGCCAGGTGCTTTTTCCGGATATAAGATAGCCACAGGATGCGGCTCAAAGGTCATCAGGACAAGCTCAGAGTGCCTTTGGTCAGCGAGCTTTCTTGCAGCGTTGATTATTTCCTGATGTCCGAGGTGGACGCCATCGAAATTGCCGATGGTCAGCACACAGCCTTTCTTTATTTTCGCTAATTGCGAAAGGTCTGAGTCAGTTTCTATAATTTCCACTTCTCTCTTACCTTGTTTATGGAGAGTATTAGTTTCGCTCAGCGCAGGCCCGAATCAACGCACCGTAGATTGCATTTCGGTGCTTGGTATCTTCCATTTTTTCCGGATGCCACTGGACAAACAATCCGAATTTACAATCGATACACTCCAGGGCCTCGATGACACCATCTTCGGCGTGAGCAATGACCTTCACCCAGCTTATCGACCGCCTGATGGTGGCTTGAATAGACCATGGCCTCTTCGGCGCCAAGGAGCACAGCCAAAGAGCTACCCGGCTCAATCCGCACACGATGGTACTTTCGGCGATGCGCCACCTCTGTTCCCACCTGCGAAGGGATGTCCTGTATGAGCGAGCCACCTGAAACGACATTTGCAAACTGCATACCCAGACAAACCCCAAGCATTGGTTTGCCACTGCTCAGCCATAATGAGATCAACTTTCTTTCGAAATTGTAACGCTGCATCGGGAGTACTTTGACTGTTTCGTGTGGCTGCTGGCCGTAGGCCGAAGGTGGGATATCATCGCCTCCTACCAGCACCAAGCCGTCCAGCTCCTGGACATATCGCTGCAAAATATCTTCATTCGTAACGGTCGGCAGCACTACCGGCACGCCGCCGTTCTCAGCAACAGCCTCCACATAAGTGAAGCCAACCATTGTCGAAGCTGAACCGTTGTTCTCATCTACCTTATAAACACTTGTAATTCCGATGAGCGGCTGAGCCGGACCAGAGGTGCTCCGGCAACCCACACAAGACGTGAGAATCACCAACCACAGCAATACAACTATCTTTTTCATTGTCCGCTCCTTTATAGTCATAATGTTCGTTCACAAGATAATATCTTGCTGTCGTGCAAACTCTTCCAATAGAGGTTCTACTTTACTCCGCTGAGCTAAAATTCGCAATGCTTTTAAGCCCGGATATTTAATATTGACGTCACTACAATTAAGCGGTGGCTGTCACCGGTTTCTGCCCTGTCAGGGGTTTTTCCTTTGCATCCACCCCTTTGAACCCCAGCCGTAGGGAGAGGTGACTGAGCATGACGTAGAGCGAGGGAGCCACGATGAGCGTCAGGACCGTGGCGAAGCCGAGGCCGAAGATGACGACAACCGCCATGTTTCGCCACCACTGGCTGGATTCGCTCTTGGTGGCCCAGGTAAAGGTGTGGAAGTCGTAAGCGATGCCGGTAGCCATTGGTATGAGGCCTATGATGGTGGTAATGGCGGTGAGGAGCACAGGGCGCAGGCGAGTGACGCCGGCCTCTGCCGCGGCGGAGATGAGGTCCATCCCCCGCTGCTGCAACTGCCGTGTGTAGGCGAGCAGTACGATGGCGTTGTTCACTACCACTCCGGCCAGGCTAATAACGCCGATGCCCGTCATGATGATGCCGAATGGCAAGCCGCAAATCAGTAATCCTGTCAGCGCGCCAATGAGGGAGAGGAGCACTGTGGTTATTATGACGAATGGCACTTTAAGTGAGTTAAACTGGATGACCAGCACCAGGATGATAAGCAGAATGGCGATTGCAAAGGCCTTTCCGAGGAAGGCGCGTGACTCGTCCTCTGTTTCTTTTTCGCCGGCATAGCCAATCTCGTAGCCGGCGGGCAGTTCGAATTCTTGCAGGCGTTTCTGCACGTCTTTGAGCACCTCGGAACTGAGTCGGCCTTCGGCGTCGGCCGTGAGGGTTACAACGCGTTTCTGATTAACGCGGTTGATGGTGCCGAAACCGCCCTGGTATTCGAAACGACCGAGCGAGCTGACCGGCACGGAATTCCCGGACAGGTTGGGAATCTTGAGGCGATACATGTCGTCGATGTCAACCCTGTCGGCCAGCGGCAGGCGCACGGTGATGTCGTACTCGTCGTTGTACTGACGATATGTCCCGACCTTTGTGCCAAAGACAGCCATCTTGAGGAAGTTTCCGACGGTGGCGGTGTTGACGCCGAGGAGCATGGCGACGCGTCGATTGACGGTAAAGGCCAGCTCCGGACGGGTGGCTTCGAGGTCACTTCGGAGGTTGACGATGTTGGGGACGTCCGCGATTGTCCGGCGGGCTTGGTCGCTGAGTCGCTCGAGCGTGGAGAAGTCCTCTCCTATGAGTCGCACGGTGATTGGCGCACCGGTGGGTGGGCCGTCCCTTTGCCTTTCGACCTTAATCTCGGCGCCAGGTATGTCGGCGATGGCCTGTCGAATTCCGGCGATGATTTCCATAGACGGCCGCTCTCGCACGGCGAAGTCATAGAAGATTAGCGATATATTCGCCAGGTGCGGGCCGCCGGCGCTGGCCATGATGTCCAGACCGCCGCCCGAGGAGCCCACGTTCGTGACGATATCCTCGATCCAGGGCTCGTACGGCTTGATGCGATCTTCGATCAGTCGAACTAAGCGGTCCGTTTCGTGGATGTTTGTGCCCTGGGGCGTGCGGAGGTCGATGACGGCACGCTCAGGGTCGCCTTGCGGAAAGAACTCGGTTCCCTTGCCGATCTTGGCATACAGGGTCACCAGGCCAAACAAGAGGCACACAGCCAGAAACAAGGTTAAGGCCGGATTCTCCAAGCCGGCTCGCTGTAGGCGACGGTAGCCCCTGATAAACCAATGGTCCTTCTGACGCGGTTTGGGCAAACGACCGGCCCAAACCGAGCAAATGGTCGGGCTGAACACGAGCGCTACAAAGAGTGAGGCGAGCAGGCCGAGTGACAGGGTGATTGGTAGATACTTCAAGAAGTCCCCCATGATTCCCGGCCAGAACATCAGTGGTAAGAAGGCGCACACTGTCGTGAAGGTGGAGGTGGCGACCGGCCAGGCAACCTCACGCGCGCCGAGCATTGCGGCCTCCAAGCGGCTATACCCGAGCTGGATGTGGCGGTAGATGTTCTCCACGATGACAATCGCATTATCTACGAGCATACCCAGAACCAGCACGAGGCTGAAGAGCACGATCATGTTCAGTGTGTAGCCGAGCATCTGGATGAGGAAGAAGGCGATTAGCATGCTGAGCGGTATAATCAACGCCACGATGGTGCTCGGTCGCCAGCCCAAGAACAGCAGGAGCACGCCTGAGACCAGTATCAGGGCGGCCAGGATGTTGTTTTCCAGGTCGGCCACCATGTTGCGGATGTACTTGGACATATCGAAGGTGATGTCGAACTTCACGGCGCCCGGGACCTGCTGCTGCGCCTTGTCTATAACGGCCTTGATGTAATCGGAGATATGGACGACGTTTGCGCCGACACGCTTCTGGATACTGAGGGTGACGTTTCCGGAACCGTTGAGTCGCGAGTAGCTGGTTCGGTCTTTGAAGGTTGCTCGCACGTTTGCGACGTCTGAAAGATAGATTGGTTTTCCGTCGCGCACGGTCAGGAGGAGGTGGTCCACCTCTTCGGCCGTGACAAGCTCCGCGGGGATCCGCACATTGAACTTTGTGCCCTGGGTCTCGAGACCACCGGCGGAGATGTTTACGTTTTCCGAAGGGATCAGTGCCAGGATCTCCGGTATCATCAGGTTGTACGATGCCAGCCGGTCGGGGTCAAACTCCAGCCGGATTTCAGGTTCCAGCGCGCCGAGCACGTCGACCTTGAGCACGCCGGGCACCGCCTCAAGGGTGTCCTGCAATGTGTCGGCAATCTCCTTTAGCTGGACAGGTGAGACGTCGCCGGAAATGCTGACGAGCATGATAGGGAACTCGGCGAGGTTTATCTCCTTGATTACCGGTTCCTCGGCGTCCATGGGCAGCTCGCCTTTGGCTATGTCCACGCGGTCGCGCACCCGCTGCAGGGCCACATCGCTTTGTACGTCCGGCGTGAACTCTACGTCTATCATCGAGAGCCCCTCGGCGCTGCTGGACTATCTTCATCGTGACGGATGTTTCGATGTCTTCCGGTGAGACACCTTCGTACATCGTTGTGACCATGATATGCGGGATGGGGATGTCCGGGAATGCCTCGCGCGGCAATGAGAGATAACTGTAGCCGCCCATGAGGATGATGATAAGTCCCAGGACAACAACCGTTGTGCGGTTTCGAATGGCAATGTCGGTAATCAGCATAGCGGCTATTTGTTCTCTGATACAACGTTTACTTTCTGTCCCGGCGCGACGAAACGGTGGCCGGCGATGATGAGGCGGTCGCCCGGCTCTAAACCCCCCGTCACCTGGACACTATCGCCCTTGATGAATCCGAGCTCGACTTCGCGGCGCTCGGCCTTTGTGGAATTGACGACATAGACGGCCTTGCTATCCTCCATCGGAATCACCGCCAGCAGCGGGATCAGGATGGCGTCTTTCAGGATTCGGCGGGTCAGGCGGACAAGCACGATCTGCCCGCTCCGCAGAAGCCGTTCCTTGTTCTCCAGAGTAATTTCCAAGCGCGTGGACCGGGTTCGCTGATCGGCCAACTCGCTGATGAAGGTGATAGTCCCGACCAGTGATTTCTGCTGGCCCTTTACGTCCACAAAGATACGCGTCTTCTGGCCTACGGCGAAAAACGCAATGTCGCGTTCAGGTACTTCCACCACGACCTTAACCGTATGCGTATCCACGACCTCGGCGACCGCCCTGCCGGCATCAACGTACTCCCCCTGCTCGACGAGGAGGTCGTTCAGCACACCGGCCGTTGGGGCAAGGATGCTGGTGCGATCCAGACGGGCGCGGACCTCCGCGAGGCGGGCCTTGCTGATGGCGAGCTGGGTAGTGGCATTCTCCAGGTCACGGCGGGGGGTGGCGTCCTGTTTGACGAGATTAGTCATGCGGTCGAACTCAATCTGGTCTCGCTCGACCTGTGCCTCGGCGACTTCAAACATGGGACGGATGAGGTCCGTATTTAGCTGGATGAGCAGGTCCCCGGCGCGGACTTCGCTTCCCTCCTTTTGTGGGATACGCTCGATTCGGCCCGCGACCTCGGCAGAGACCGTGACGATACGGTTCGGCTCGACGATGGCCGGCAAGTCGAACGTGTCGGCAAGCTGCGGTTCGGCAATTACAGTGATGACCGAGACGTTCACCGGCGGCGCTTCGGCGGGAGGTGCATCCCGTTTTTGCGTCGGCATTTTCGTGATTGCGGTCAATGCCGCTAACGCAGCGAGAACGATGACCGCCTTTGTGGCGTTCCGGCGCAGCCACCCTTGACTTATCTTACCTGTTCTGGTTTCAGGCGATTGATTGCTCATTAGCTGTACCCGTTTCTTTAATTTAAATGTCGGCTCATAATACGAGCCATATTTACGTGTGTTCATTATAGATTCGAGGACAGCGGAATGCAAGAGAAAGGTATACGGAACGGATTAAAAAATCTTTTGATTCATGAACACTCGCACTAATGTACTATCGACTTAGTTAGAGTGGCAAAGCTCCTTTTCCACTTCAGTTGTATAATCCGGCTTATCACTTTTTTATCCTGAGTAAACGGGCGTGCCTATGTTTATAAGCGTACAACCAGCCGGTTGCTAATGCTGAAACGGAAAAAAAAATTAAAAAATATGCAACTTAGTTGCAATTTTGGCGTAGTAAGTGTAAAATGTTCTTTTAAGTAATACCAATTACAGTCAAGAATTTCCGAAAGAATTGCACAATATAATACTAACTGGAAGGGCCTGGATTCCTGCTTTCGCAGGAATGACAAACTCAGACAATCGGCAACTTTGAGGTGCCAAATGCAGACACGAAAAAAGCTTGCAATTATTTTGAAAGAATTGGAGAGCCACTCACCTTTTACTTTGTTCGGGGCTTTTACAGGTATCGTCTGCATGCTGCTTTTTAAGAATCTTGAACACGAGACGAGCCGTAGGATATTCTATGTACTCCACCCAGGGCATGTGTTATTGAGTGCAATCGTAACCGCCTCGATGTTTAAGTTTCACAGCAAAAGAAGCAAAATCATTGCTGTTGTGCTGGTGGGATTCTTTGGTTCATTAGGGATTGGAACCCTGAGTGATTCGCTAATACCTTACGTTGGTGAGGTGCTTTTAGGTATGCGCATCGAGACCCACGCACACGAGCATGCAGGTTTCGCTGAGCAGGCACATATCGGCTTTATCGAAGGCTGGTACATAGTGATACCGGCTGCAATAGCAGGTGTGCTGATAGCACTTTTCAAGCCGAGGACCAAAGTTCCGCACGCAGGCCATGTTCTGCTGAGCACATGGGCGTCCTCGTTCCATATGCTTATGGCAATGGGCGGACAGCTCTCGGTTTTGAAAGCGGTGGGCAGTTTTGGATTTTTGTTTTTAGCGGTCTTGCTGCCCTGCTGTTTCAGCGATATCGTTTTTCCGTTGTTATTTGTGAAATCATCGGACGATTTGTCGCATATTCACCATCATCATTAATGCAATATAGTTATGAAGGCAAATTTAGATTTACAGTCTCGCACGATGTTAAGAGCAGCGAAGCTTTACTGCACTGAAGTCAGAATAGCTATACTGAAAGTGCTGATGGAAACCGACAAGCCGCTCAGCCAGGGGCAGATTGCCCGGCGATTGGGAAGAAGACATTTCGATAAGGTTACTATCTACCGAACCCTGGAAAGTCTGTTGAAGGTCGGATTGGTACATAAAGCCTTTATGGAGAAAAGAGCGTGCCATTTTGAATTAGCCAACAACTGCACCGAAAGCCAGTGTCATCCTCACTTTACCTGTACAAGCTGCGGCAAAACCCACTGCCTGATGGAAATATCACTGCCTATGGCAAAAAGTCCACACAAGGGCTTTATTATTCACCGCCAGCAGGTCCGGCTCGAAGGCCTGTGTCCGGCGTGCGCTTAGAAAAGCCGAAGGCATCTTATTGATTTTTTTCACACTATACATTCCTTTAGTATAAAACCTGTTATTTTTGTCCATTGTCGGAAAGCCAAATAATAGTACTTTTCATTAATGAAAAGTACTACGTCGAACATTTGAAAACACAATTTGATTGGTTGGGGGTAAAATATCCCGTGTGAAAGCATATCCGTTAAAGTTTAGGCCGATTTATAAGCAGCGGATTTGGGGTGGGCAGAAGCTGCGAGAGGTTTTCGATAAAGATATACCGCCGTTTGAGAAGATCGGTGAAAGCTGGGAATTGGCAGATTTGCCGAACGATAAGTCTATAATCTCAAACGGTGAATTGACCGGCCAAACTCTCATCTCGGCGATTGAAAAATATCCCAAAGAGATAACGGGCAACGAAGATTTCTCAGGACCTTTTCCACTGTTAATCAAGTTTCTGGACGCCCAGGACATCCTGAGCGTACAAGTGCATCCCGACCCGGAAACGTGCCGGCGAATGGGCAAAGGGGAGCCTAAAACCGAGTGCTGGTATATCATATCGGCTGAACCCGATGCGGTAATTTATAAAGGGCTGAAAAAAGGCGTAACGAAAGAGCGATTCGCCAAGGCGATAAAAAAAGGCAATGTGGCTGATATGTTAGAAAAGGTGACGGTTGAAAAAGGCCAGTGTCATTTTCTTCCGGCCGGAACGGCACACGCCATAGGGCCGGGCTTATTGATAGCTGAGATTCAAATGCCCTCGGATACGACATATCGGGTATTCGACTGGAACAGGGTTGACGGGACCGGCAAATCCAGAGAATTACACATCGAAGAGGCTCTGGAAAGCATGTAACAACAATGGGGCGGCTGGTAGATTGCGAATATTTCAGGGTAGATAAAGGACATCAGGCCAAAGACTGCGAGCTGTTGCTTTCGCCCGGCCCGCCGAAGGCGGGTTTTAGCCAGTCCAGGGCTTCGCCCTGGATGAAAACACTGGTTTTCATTTCCGGCTTTGGGACAATTACGGGAGGGAGGGGAAGTGAAGTTGAATTCATGGCCGGTGATACCCTGCTTGTTCCCGCCGTCTTTGAGGGTGTGATGCGATTTGCGGATGATACACAATATTTAACAGTTACGATTTAGTCAATGCTCAAGGCCGGTAACAATCTTAAAGCAAGTTTCATTGCTGTCTTTCTAATCGCGGCTGGGCTCTATGTGGCTACTTGTGCGCCGGGGGCGCTCTGGCAGGACAGTGGGATGTATCAATACCGAATCCTGCACAACGATATTGAGGGCAATCTCGGTCTGGCACTTTCACATCCGCTTTATCATATTATCGGCATCGGTGTAAAATACATTCGGCTGGGCGAATTCGCGTACAGGATAAACCTGATATCAGCCATTTCGGCGGCGTTCACCATTGCGAATCTGTTTTTGCTATTGCGGCTATGGCTGGGCAGGATTTTGCCCGCCGCAATTGCTGCTGCTACGCTGGCCTTATCGCATACCTTCTGGCGGCACGCTGTTATCGCGGAAACATATACCCTCTATACGGCATTGTTACTGACCGAAATGTTGATGCTGCTGCAATATTTTAAGACAAAACGGACGGTGTTTCTATGCTTGTTAGGGCTTTTCAACGGCCTGGCAATCGCCAACCATATGTTTGCCGTTATTGCACTGGTTTGCTATCTGGTATTTTTAATTGTTCTATTGGCACGAAGGCAAATCAGATTAGGTCAATTCGGAATTATTGTTCTGCTGTGGATTATCGGTGCAGCCCCATACGGGTACCTTATCGGCAAAAATATTATTCAGAGCGGAAGTTTTACAGCTACTATGGCCTCAGCGCTTTTTGGCAAGAGCTGGCAGGGGAATGTTCTTAACGTAAGTCTCTCGGCCGGGCTTATCAAAGAAAACCTGATATTTCTTGCGTACAATTTCCCCACGCCCAACGTCATATTTTTCTTTGCGGGTCTTTATGGTCTGAAAAAAATATCGCCGGCTCATAACTTTTCAAATATACTTTTGGCGTTATTGATTCTTTTCTTTGTATTTGCCTTTCGTTATACGGTGCCGGACAGGTACGCGTTTTTCATACCCTTTTATTGCCTGGCTTCGGTCCTGATTGGCCTCGGAGTTAATTTGCTTATTGCTCAGTACAATAGCAAAATTCTGTGTTTGGTGATTTTAATCTTATCCTTGTTGCCAATCCCAACTTATATCATTGCTCCAGCCGTTGCCCAGAAACAGAGGTTTAATCTTTCCACGAGGGCGGATGTCCCCCGCCGTAATGATTATGTATGGTTTTTACAGCCGTGGAAGGCAGGTTATAGTGGGGCGGAAAAATTCGCCGAAGAAGTATTTGAAAAGCTTGGGCCCGACGCTGTCGTTTATGCAGACAATACGATGGTTTATCCACTGCTGTGTATGCAGGAAGTTAAGGGAAAGAGGGCAGATATCAAAATCATATCCGAATATGCCGGTAGTGAAGGTTTGCCGTTGTTGAGTGAAAAATCCATAGAGCAATGGCTCTCGGAAGGAGATGTTTATGCAGTCTCGCCGATAGCCGGGCATAAGGGTAAGGGAATTGTCTGGAAAATAGCCGATTAAGAAGTCCTGTGTAGATTAAGGATTTTTCAACCAAACCTCGCTGTCGTAGCGGAGCATAATTAAATCATCTTTGAAACCGTCGAAACGGATGTTTGTTTTTTTGCCTGATGCTTCCTGCAATATCCATTTTGGGAAGTCTGCGCCTGCTTTGATTGACAGCGGCGCGCCGCCGCCGAATCGCGGATTTATCTCGATGAATTTGACCCTGTCATCGTCTGTCAAAAACAACTGCAAAGTTATAATGCCAGGCCCTGCGCCGAGCGTCTC